>Ga0209087_1001951_pt1 | contig 11909 bp, 16 predicted proteins | sample S_130805_EF_Meta_FD_187321 | JGI IMG/M metagenome (GOLD analysis project Ga0209087, IMG submission 187321) | Freshwater microbial communities from Lake Simoncouche, Canada to study carbon cycling - S_130805_EF_MetaG (SPAdes) (version 2) | ecosystem: Environmental > Aquatic > Freshwater > Lake ...
TCGTTCTTGGCAACTGCAAACTCCAGTACCCGCATCAGTTCGCCCTCCGGAAAGTCTTTGAGGTTATACAACTGATCGTACAAACTCTTGTTGCCTGATGTAATCGCAATCGAATTCCAGCGCAGTGAATTACTACGTTCAGCATTAGACTGTGACTGCATACGGTTGCGACCCCGACCGTGCGTAATAGCGTACGCCATCGCACTGACTTCCTCGTCTCCCATATTGGTCAACTCATCAATGGTAGGGGGTAGGTTGCCAAGCACTGCGATACGGTGCATACGTGCCAAATACTTATCCTCTTGGTTCATCAACGGTTCAAGGGGTCTACCCCAAATGCTGTTGACCGCAAGCTGTATCGTTGTCTTACCTACACCGGAGCCATTGTTTGTCAGGTGAATGATGGAGCCATTAAGTTTTGTGAACTTAAATAACGCCGAGCCAAACCCTGCAAAAAGTGTGAACGCACGTACTTCATTCCCTGCGGCGGCATAGATGTTGGCAACTTTCTTCCACTCAGCAACCGTACCTTTCTTGGTGTAATAGGCGGCAATCTCCGCAGTGGCGTTAGATGAGGGGCTGTAGTTCACACCTGATGCTGTGACTTCACGATTGCCAATGATGAACTTGGTATCGTCCTCATGCCAACCAAACTGTTGACGTGCCTTTTCTGCTTCTGTTAGGTGCTGAAGTTCTTGCACCCACTTGGTGATGTAGCCCATAAGTAAATCCAATCTTTTGTTGTATGCAGTGACACCTTGATATGCCAAGACTTCCCGCAATTTGTCCTTAGATAAAACGCTTGATAGTGGCGCGGAGAATTCACGAATTCCGTCTTTGGGCATGTGTAAGCGCATCCACAAAGATTCTCCTGTGTCAGGATCAGTCAATCGTTTTACGACGTAGAAGTCGTACTCATAGATCAACTCATCTTTCTCATCCTCACCCTTTTCATCTTTGCCCCAACCACGTTTGTACACACCGCCGTTCTTGCCACGAAAGTATGGGTATGGGTAGTCAGGGATTTCAACCGTGACTTCTTCTTCCAGTATGGCGTTGCGCATAACAACGATGTTGTCTTCTGCCTTGGCTTCGGCAATGCGTGAGCCAATCTGAATCGGTGAAGTAATCTTGCCCTTGTGTGGGCAGTCGTTGCACGGTGCAGAGTTAATGCTTGCAAACGTAGCGCACTTGTATGGCTTCTCCAGTAATGCGTGTGCCTTGTTGAACGTCTCTTGTGGATCGTACTCGGAGTGCTGATTGCTAATCTTGTGGATCGCTTTCTCACCGTCTTCGCAGTTGATCGCAATAGACAGACCCGCTCTCCATAGCGGTTCTTCTACAGTCTCTTGCTCTTTATAGATACGCAGTAGTTGTGCGCATCCATCACCCTCGGCACTCTTGCGCATGATAGTCCCAAAGCGGGACACACTGTTACCCATCAAGGCGCGGGTCGTTGCATCTATTGGGCGGCGTGGTGGTGCGTCAGAACCAAACAAACCTTGCGGCTCGTCATCCTCTTCTTCTACACCTATCAACGTCTTGAAGCGTGTGAACTCTACCGGCTGCGACTCGACCATTACAGATACGGGCTTGGGCGGGTTGTCCTTGAAGTTCAACGTCTCGGGTATGCGCAGTATTCGTGCGGCATCTGCTGTAACCGCAGGGTCAGCAAGCAGATTGTATGAGGCACAGAATTTCTTCAGTGCTTCGGCTGTTGGTTTCCAATCGTTGTAACCGATGGTCTCCTTCAGCGTCCAGTAAACGTGTATGCCACGTCCTGAGTTAATGATAGTGGGTCGAGGTAACCCTGTTGCTTTAACAAATAGTCTGAGTGCATCCAGTGCGGATGCTTGCGAATCGTATGGTTTGTTTTCACCACAATCTAGGTCAAGCCAAAAAGCCTTAAACCATTTTGCGTTCTTTGCTGTGCGACCTTCATCTTCCAAAAGATATTTAGCGCATCCAAAGTATGCGTCAAACCCCTGCGAGATAAGTCCATCTACGACTCCATCAATCTCATCAATCGTTTCTACAAAAGTCTGCCTCGGCGCACCCTTCTTCAATCCAACCACACAGTACAAACCTTCAGAGGCAAGTACAGATGTGAGAAAGGGGTTCCGTGTTGTCATTGTTCGCTCTTTTACAGACAAATATGCCTTCCGGTCTACTGGCGATAGACCATGGGCGGGGGATCAAGTTGCGGCGTTGGCCGTTAGGCGGTCAAGCAGTTCCCATAATACTTTGCGTTTGCTCGGGTGTGGCAGTGCTTTCCCCAAGAACCACATGTAAATGGCCTGACGTGATACGTCTAAATGTTCAGCTACATCCTGTACTGGAATGTCACGTTGAATGCAAATGCGTCCAAGTTGTACACCCACATGAAATGGGTCTGCCTTATTGTTCGCATCTACAAACTTACGGGAATAACCTCTGTTGTTCATAGTCTTCTTTTTTTATAACCTTCATTACGCGCTGACTACGACCTGAACGTGCTTGACGTTTTTCGCCTGTATCAACAACCCAACCCTTGCGGATCAGTGGTGCGTAGCGTGGGCTAATTGTTTGAATCCCAAACTCAGGCAACATCCTCACAACGTCATCACCAATACAGCCGTTTGGAAACTGCTTGATAACGTTGTAAACAATACGCTCAAGTTCGGTGGTATCAAATGACTCGGCGGCTTCGTGGCTCGTCTCGGGGTCAGAGTTACGCGCCAGCCCGGGATTTGGGTTTGGCTCACTTGGAAAAAGTTGTTGTTGCATGATGCTCTCCTTTGAGGTGGGGGTACTGACCGCTCGTCCGCAAGCTAAGTTGCACGGCTTTCCCCCCGATTCAATTACTCTTCAGCCCAATCGTCCAAGATGTCAGCCACATCTTTTGGTGCGGCTTTCTTAGCACGTTTGGTAGGCTCTGCTGTTTCTACAGCTTCAGCCTGTACCTTGGGTTCCGCTTTAAGAGCTTCTACAGCAGGGCGAATAAATTCCGCTTTTGTAGCACCATCCATTTGCGCGGCAGTTGCGGCGATAGCAAGTTTGGCTTCCGTAGACTGACCCTTCTCTTGGGTCTGTGCCAACTCTTCTTCGTTCAAAGGACGCACTGCCTTGAACGTCAGGCGTGGTGTTGCGCTTGCAGTATCAAAACGCATTTCAGTGACGACGGCGGTCACTGGCAAACCATGACTGCCCAAGAACTTTGCGTATGATTGCAAGGGCATCTTGCCATTCTCAGCCGCACCAAAGATTGACTGAGCAGGGAGAGTCAGTTGATAAATGTCTCCACGAATATCGTTCTCCAAGAGGACGGCAAGGCGTTGACTGAATCGGCATGCGCGGGAATCACCTTGGCCGGAGCCTTTGATGTTTTGTTGGCATGATGCGCACTTGCTTGCTTGTGGTTGCTCAGACTTGATGTCGGGCGTGACACCATCGTTTGACCAACATGTGGGTGCCATTGCTTGGCCTTCTTGATATGTCCCTGCATAGAATGTTCTCGATACGTTTGCGTTTGCCGCCGCAATAATAATGTTCATTGCACGGTCTTCGTTCTGTGCAATTTCTTTTCCATCGACCATCATGCGGAACACGTTGCCGCGAATGGAGATGCGCTTACCACCGCCGTTACCACTGCCGCCCATCAAGGCTTTTGTGGTTGCGTCTAATTGTAAGTTCTTCAAGTGGGCAGGTAGTGTGTTGCCGCCCTTAGAAAATAGTGTCATTTCGCTCATTTGGATTCTCCAGTTGTTACAGTTTTGGTTTGCATTAAGGCATCAAGATCGGCGCGATTGAAACGCACTTTGTTGCCTACTCTAAAATGGGGGATGTCCCCCGCCTTGACCATGTTGTAGATTGTCTGACGTGACATCCGCAACATCTTTGCCACTTCGGGCACGGTCAATGATTGTTCAAGTTCCACTTGTGGTTCTCCTTATAGTTACGCTGTATTTGCTGTCAGTGTTCAAACCCATAGGCATAAGCTCGGGGTTCTCTTCCAACAGTTGTTTCATGGTGGTTTGACTGATACGGCGTTCAAGCAGTTCGGGCATCTTGTTTTCCAAGATGAACTTGTGCATTGATTCCCAGTCGCTTGTCCAATAGCGTGTCTTCACAGTACGCATTACCGTACCGTGAGTGCTACCAAGACGATCAACACCGATCTCCTTGCAGATGTCCAATAGCTTGGTCTCCACAACTTCCATCTGTGTCTTTACCGTGCTGTCAGCTTCTTCGTATGAACGCAAAAGTTCGGCACGTTTGTCGCGCATCTTGATGTAGACGGCGACGAGTTTATCAACCGATATTGTCTCGGTCATAGCTCTCTCCTTTTTGTTTTGTGCATGGATAATAACATAAACTTTACATTGTCAAGAGTTTTTCATCTAAGTATTTCCCCGTATAAATCAATCATTCGATTGTGAATGTCTACCTTGTTCTCTAGCATCTTGTACATCCGGCGTTACCCCACTGCCTTGCACAAGTGCACCACCACTGAGGGATTCTTTTGCCCCGCTCGGTGAACACGCGCATTGGCCTGAAGGTAGGTCTCGACTGACATCACTGGACTCCAGTAGACGATGGTATTGGCGGCATGCAGAGTTACCCCGTGCGAGGCCGCTTGTGGTTGGATGACCAGTACTTGTAGGTCATCTTTCGTTTGGAAACGGTCAAAGATTTCTGAACGTTTCCCCACCGACACACCGCCATGAATGACGGCTGTCGGGTACCCGTGCTTACGTAGGTCATCTGCAACCACCTCGATGGCGTGTCTGTATGGCACAAACACTAACACCTTGTGGCTAGACTCTTCGATCACCTCACGTAAGACTGCAAGTCTATTGCTTGCATCGAAATGGATTACTTCTCCTGTATCTGAATACACCGCACCACCAGATAATTGTAGGAGTTTGTTTAAATTCGCAGCGGCGTTGACTGTAGTGATCTCCTCGCCAGCGGCTTGTACGATGAGACGTTTACGTAGCAACTCGTAGTATTTCTCCTGTTGGGCAGTAAGAGGTACGTCTCGCGTTACGTAAGTCATCTCAGGTAAGTCCAAGCATTGCTCTTTCGTAAAACGTATGGCGGGTTGTAGTGCCTTATGAACAACTTGCTCTGACTCTAACTTGGGCACCCATTTGAACTGACTGATCTTGTGCATGACCTGATCACGAAACCCCCCGTAGAAGCGTGGAATCCCCTCGGGGTTCACTAGCTTGGCAATCCCGTAGGCATCCAGTGGCGACTGCGATGCGGGTGTACCCGTCAGCATCCACAGCCAAGTGTGCGGCTTTATCAGATTGTTTAACACCTTCCAACGTTTTGTAGAGGGATTTTTATAGGCGTTAGCCTCGTCAATAACAATGAGGTCAAAGCCGCCTTTCATGATGTCAGTGGCAACGATCTCTACCCCGTCATAGTTGATGATGACGTACTCAGCATCCCCTGCGATGATCTCCTTGCGCTTCTCCGGCTTGCCATAGGCGGTGTCCACCTTGCGGTGCATAGCGAACTTAAACAAGTCATTACGCCATGCCGACTCCATGATAGACAGTGGGCAGATCACCAGTACACGCTTGATGATGCGCTTTGATAGTAGGTAGTCCGATGCCCAAATGACTGAGCCAGTCTTGCCCGTACCCTGTTCGTTAAAACAGAACGAGCGCCGGTGCATCGTCAAGAAAGACGCTGTAACTTTTTGGTGTGCGAAAGGTTTATACAGCCCGGGCCAGTTGTATGACGCATTGATGGGCGAGGGTACATCTTTGATCTTGAGGTTCTTCAAGACGATGGACTCCTCCAAGTCCCAATTCACCAAGACTTCTGCAATCTCACCATCATCTGACACAACTTTGCTCTTTGGAATCACCGTAGTGATTCTGTCGGGATTGCGTACCTTCAGCAGTAACGCACGGTTATCAATAATTTGCACTCTTCTCTCCAATGACTAACGTCCTGAACACGGTGTGTGTGTGTGTGTCAGGTTCTTTTTATAAGCTCGGGGCTTCCACCCGATCCCACTTCGCTTTAACGTCTGCGTGTCCTAGACGGTCAACTCTCTGTTGAAAGTTTTAAAAACATCGTTGACTGATACGGTTATACGGGTCAATCTCATAACCCCCGTCTGCTACTACTCGTACCTTACCTCGCAGACTATTTTACGAAACCTATTTTTTCTTGCGCTCTCTCGCACTTACCTCAGACACCACCTTGTGGTTCGATCCGCGCTTGAATGATCTGTTGGCCGATGCGCTCTCAACACGTACACCGTTCTTGTTACTGCCACCTTTAGACAACGCCTTCATGTGGGCAACATCTTTGCCTTCACGCATGTCAGCCTTGCCGTTGCCGTTGGCATCCTTGCCTTCTTTGTCTAGCTTACGCCGTGCACGTTGTCGCTCCATTCGCGCTTCGTGTGCACCCGCACGTTGCTTCTCTAATTCGTATTCGCGCTTGACGTTACGGTCAGCGGGGTTCTTGTAGGGCATGTCAATTCCTTCCGTTATGGCTACATTCTGATACAGGACACCATGCTTTGCAAGTGAAGTTTTTCTTGGGATTGAACACCCCAGTTTCATACGCTGTTTCACGTGAAACAAGCACATCATCTAGCTTGGCAAAGATATCAAATCGGTTGTGGGCAGGGAAATCCACAGGTATAAAGTCCTTACAGACTACGAACAATAACCCTGCCCGAACGAACTCAATCTCAGGGTAATGCACGAACACACAAGCGGCCATCAGTGCCAGTTGTTTTGGGTCTGCGTAGCGACTGCTCTTGCCCGTCTTGTAGTCAATGACTCGGGCTTCTTTCTTCTCACGGTCGATGATCAGCAAGTCGGCTATGCCTCTATACCAAACATCTTTGTCAAAGAAGCCACAAGGCGCGAACTTACCGTCCACCTTCTTGATGCCCATCTTCAACTCACAAATCTTTTCACCGTCAATCTTCATGAGCTTCTCAAGCATGGGTTCCATGTACTTGTATTGCTCGGGGATCGGTGTGCCATCCCGCACGTACTCTTCGGCGGCGGTGTGTACCGCAGTGCCATACAGCATTGCTTCACTCTCAGGCTCTTTGATATCTTTCACCACACGCAAGTGGTAATACTTCTTTGGGCACTGATCAAACAATGTGATGCTTGAGTAACTCCATGCGGGTGCTTTTTTCATCCGTTTTTTTCCTTGAGTTTGGCTTCTATTGCTTTAAACATAGGTACATACCAACCACGGTTATCCCATATTTCATCCATTTCTTCGTCCGTCAGCCCAACCCACCCACGCTCGGGCAACGGATGCCCTGCTTGTTTGTAGGCTTCATCACGCCAAAGTTGTGCTCGTTTCTTGTGGTGTTCACAGTTGGGGCAGTCAGTCATACTCACCATCCCATTCATCTTGAGGCCAAACTAGCACAGGGGTATCAATACCTAAGTAACCGCCTTCGATATTAAACTCGATAAACTCACGGGCTTCCTCGGCATCCATGCCATCGCGCATGAGAATCTCCCTGATCTTTTCAGCGTCATACACTAACACACCAACACGTTGTTGGTCGCGCCATATAAGCGCAGGGCCAATGATGGCTTCATCATAGTGGTCGTACTTAATCATCGCTTCATCTCCCTAATATATACAGCGAAACTATCAACCGTGTCTTTACCAAACACAGTCATCTTCTCAATCTCTTTGGCAACTTCTTCTAACGTGTCATTGCGTATCTTTTCGTATACCTCGTTGACTTGCCTCTTGCGCCAACCGCTTTTTATTTCTTCGTTCATAGCTCTTCTCCTTTTCTGCGTACATTTCCCAAACAATTTTTGCGTTAGTACCCCAAATGTCACCAACCAAATATTTCAACTCTTGATACATATCGGGGTCTGCGGTTCTTAAATGCTCTACCCATTCAACGTCAGAGACCATCGGTTTAAGCTCATCCCACTTCTTACGTAGCTCACGATCAGCCTTGTACATCCTCTCTTCTACTTCACGCCTTTGCTTGAATATGGCATTGTCACGGGCTATCTTTGCTTGTGCACGTGCTTCTCTCTGCTCTTCGGCTCTTGCTCGTTCCTTTTCCCATCTTGTTCTAGCAGATTCCTCTTCCGTTTTCTTTTCCGCTGTTGTTAGGTAGTACCCGATCAACTGTCTAAGAGTATCTCCCCGTGATGGATGCTTCAAGTTACGTAACGCCTTGGCTTCAATCTGCCTAATACGCTCACGTGTTACATCAAACCTAATGCCAACTTCTTCTAATGTGTAGTCACAATCCAGTCCAATCCCAAATCGCATGCACATCACTTTCTTTGCTCTTGGGGTCAACGTATTTAGCACTTCTTCAACAACATCAACCATTTCTTTTTTGTGTACCTCTTCCTCGGGATCATGGCACTCACGATGCTCATACGGTGGGCATGGGATTTCGGGCAACATCGAATCTTCTTTGTACCCATAGTAATAATACGTCTCACGCAGTTCTTTACTAGCACCTACCATCGTGCCGTAAGGGATGCTTGTCCCTTTGTTTATTCTGCCGTGTGCGCGTGGTTTTCTTTTAACAGTCTCCATAACTCTCTCCAATCCCTGCCTCGCAGTTCAATGGAATGCCTTGTGCCCATGAGGGTACAAACCGCATGCACTCCATCACATACGCCATAGCCTCTTCGGCTTCTTCTTTTGGTGCCACACACGCTACAGCATCATGAACAGTGAGTACAACGCGATACTTCCTGCTGATCTTGATTAGCTGTTCGCCAATGATGCAACGTGCCAAGCCCTGACAAATGTTCTCTGCCAACTTGCCCCCGTACAGCTTCACCGCGCCTTTGCGTGAATCATAAATATACTGGTCTTTTCCATCTTTGTCTCGTATTTTTCGCAAGTTTGGGTATCTTTGATACAACCCGTTGGGCATCAGGATTCCCTCTGCACCAATAGTGATACAGCCGTTACCCCATGTGGCAGTACGCCCCTTGCTCATAGCATCAATCGCCGTGGAACCGGACTTCCATAGGGTGGGGATACTAGGATAGGTACCACGGTAGGTAGAGATAATCCTTGCAGACTCCTCTGTACTGATCGACACACCGAAAGTCTTGAGTTGCGTTTGGAACTTCGCACCGCCCATGCCATAACCCGCTCCAAGAATGGTGGTTTTGCCAACAAATCTTTCAGACGGGGTGACCTCTTCTCTTTCCTTGCGGTAGATAGCCGATGCCATGATCTTGTATACGTCCTCGCCATTTTTAAATGCCTCCACCAAATCATCTTGTTGTGCGAACCATGCAAGTACCCGCGCCTCGATCTGCGCGGAATCGCAGTCAATGATCACGTGACCCTCGGGTGCAAGGATGGCCTTCTTGAGCTTCCCTGCGTTCGCACCACGTGAGGGAAAGTTTTGGAAATTGATCTTGTCAGACCCTCCCCAACGCCCCGTGTGGGCGGCGTAGTAGGAGAGGGGAACAGGTATCTTTCCCCTTCCCGCAATCCCAATGAGACGCTCGGTACGTGTCTCTTCCAACGTAGTCTTGTTACCCAATCGTGCCGCAACAAGTGTCTGTACGCGCTCATCAGGGTGCTCGGCCAAAGCCTTGAACCCTTCATCAGACTTAGCCAAAGCCAACGCTTCCTTACCCGTAGTCAGACTGATCTTCATGGGCGGCTCGACACCTAACCCACGCAAGACTTCAGCAAACTTTTGGTTGGACATCAGGTCTTCGATGTTCGCGCCACATTCATCAAGCAGGAGCTTCTTACGATCCTTCACCTCTACAAGATGTTGCTGTAAGAGAGACTCATCAAGGCGGAGCTGTGGCTCTGTGAACATCCGGATCGTCAGGTCAATCAACTTCAACTCAACCTTCTGAAACATAGGTAGCAGGGTCAGGAACAAGTCGTAGGTCAGGTCAACATCATTCCTACAGTACGCCCCATACTCTGCAAGCTGTTGCTCTGTGAAGTCACGCCGCCGCAGGTTAACGGCCTGTAACACTTCCTCACCCTTGACACCTAAGTTGTAATGCACTGCCAACTTCTTGAGACTGTTGCCCACCTCAATGCCGTTGATAGCACGTGCCATGCTCAAGGTATCTGCAATAGCTTTTGGTCTGATATCAAAGTGCCAGTTCAATATCGCCATGTCAAACATCGCATTGTGTGCAACCACCATGCTGTTGTCCCAATCAAATTGGTGTAACCAAAGGTCGATCTCATCCAAGGAATCACTGCACCATTGTGTTGGCTCGTTGTTTACCTTGACAGCAACCCCGACCACCTCGAATCGGGGATCACGTACATACTCTTCAGTCGTTTGGGTTTTGAACCCCAAGTCCTTGTTGGTGTAGTACGTCTCAAAGTCCAGTGTTATGAGATTCATTTCTTTTGCCGCGCTTCAAGCATTGCATCCGCTTGCGCATAAGCAACTCGGGCTATCTCTTCCTTGACATCTTTTTCCATAAATGCGCAAGCATCCACAAACTCTTTGTCACTTACGTAAGACTGCATAGCCTTTGCCGCAAAGTAATCACGCAAACTCATACCATTCACATTCCCTACGGGGAATGCAGGGCCACCTGTATGTAACATAATCTTTCTCCTTAAAAGTTCAAACCAAAGAACGCCTTCAAGTACGGCTCAAAGTCAGCAGTCTTAAAGATACCCATTTCGCCTGTGGGACGAAACCCCATGCCGATCTCTTCACCACCATCCAGTGGCCACAACAGATAGTCACCTATCACCATGGCATGATTTGGTACGTCCTCTAACCTGTAGTGACCACGGAATTGCCCGTCTTCAAACACTTCCCCGAACATGCGGGGTGCGTAATCAGTTTGCGCTTCCCTACGTTCTTCTAACATACGTTCTTTTAATTGTTCCACTAAACTTTTTACCTTGCTCATCGCACACCTCCAAAGATTTGATTCAGTTGTGTGTAGATAAACTTGGCCTCGTCTAACTGCATAGAGTAAGCGCCGAGTGATGTAGAGATAGTGATGTGCAAAGTTGTTGCACCAACAGCCAGTGGGGACGTGACCACGCGCTCTGTACGTTCTGCGGGAATCAACGTGTCGATACCCTTCTCTACCTTGGCCTTGACCTTGGTCTTCTTCTTTGTATATGCCTTGACCTTCTCACGCTTGGGCATGTTCGCACGAACGGCTACTGGAACTGCTGTGTAGGAAAATGTTGTCCTGCCCTTCTCACCATCAGGGGCTACCTCAATACGATTCACAAAGTTCTTGTCATAAAAACCTTTGAGGATTGCAGGTACATACGTTACGGGTACGGTTGGCATTGTTTCTGCAATGTATGCGCGTAGCTCTTTCCCAGTTACCCCGGGGTTCTTTGAAATCATATCCAACAACGTGTTTGAGAGTTGTTTGTTTCTGCTGTTTGTTTCCACGATAAGTTCCTTTACTTCAGTTTGTTTCCACTCTTGAAATGCTTGTTTGATTTTCTCTTCCATCAGCGTGTTCATTTTCCACCCCTTAATAAGTACCCCATTAACATACGAACATCTTCTATGTTGTCTTCATTGACCACCATAGCTAGTCCACCCTGCGCAATGATTTGCGCTATGTTCTTTTCCTGTAGTGCAGTTGTCTTCCCCTTTCCGGCTTTGCACTCGATAGCAAAGAACCTTTTCTTGTAGCACCCGATGATGTCGGGTACGCCTGACGCTCCATACCCACCTGTTGATGCGTAGAAATAATACGCTCCAAACCCTTTGAGTATCTCCACCACCTTGGTCTTAACTTTCTTTTCCGGTGTCATTCTTCTCTCCTTTCAGTTGTGCTTCGTAATGTTTTATAGGTAACCTTGCTTTGGCTTTCAAGTGTTTGCGTAACCAATCAGCACCTCCCATGTCTTGGAATATCAACCAATCTAAATCTGACATACGCACTTGGCGTCCTATCAGT
>Ga0209087_1001953_pt1 | contig 11902 bp, 6 predicted proteins | sample S_130805_EF_Meta_FD_187321 | JGI IMG/M metagenome (GOLD analysis project Ga0209087, IMG submission 187321) | Freshwater microbial communities from Lake Simoncouche, Canada to study carbon cycling - S_130805_EF_MetaG (SPAdes) (version 2) | ecosystem: Environmental > Aquatic > Freshwater > Lake ...
TAGGTGCTGCGGCAACTGCGGAAGAGATTGTGGAGAAGGTGGTGCGGCTGCCGTAGTTAGCTATCGGAGCGTTTGAGATCTCTACAGAAACATCAGACTGCAGACATGAGTCCTTCGTTAATCAAGGGCGGAGAGCCCCGCCAAGGGATCACGTTGAAAATCTTTAAGGTTCTATCGACAGCAACCATGTCACATCGAATCCAACGATCGCCAGAATTCCAAGCGTCCTCCGGAGCATAGAAAAATACGTAACTATTCAGTATTGAATTTGGTGGGAAAGGCGGCGTTCCACAGAAACTTTTGACTAGCTGGTATAGCTCTTCGGCACTAGCCTCGTAAGGACTCTCTACAAAATTCCAGGAGGAAACTGAGAAGGTGACTGATGTGTGAGTGTTTGAACACGGAACTGGTTTCTTCAAAGAACTGATTGGGTCGATTTCCTCAACACTGAGGTTGTAACAACTACCAACCTGAGGGCGCACGAAGACAGGCTTTACTACCGACGGTTTGGGTTTTGTAGTTGCAGATTTGGTTCTAACTGGAACTGGAGTCGCTCTTTTTCCTGACCCTGATTTCCAAAGCAATGAATTTCCAACTTTTGAGCACGTTAAAATCTTTCCCCCGGAATAGATCTTTGCGTCAACTTTTAGGCAAGGTTTTGACGCCAATGAATCGGCTTCAGCGGAGTGAGCTGACGCTAACAATATGCATATCACTAGCGGTACGAACCACTTTTTCATTATTTGTTTTCTCTGAGCCCTTTTATGTCTTCGCCAATCTGAAAGAAATTCACTATTAATTCAATACTCATTCTTGTATAGATCAGCAAAAGGAGATAGGCGACAGGGATTCCAATGATCCCAAGAAAAACTATTCCTCCAGATAAATAAGAGGCATTCACTAGCAATAAGATGAAGAGAGCGATCGCGACAATGGTCCACAATACGACGGTGATTCCATATAACAGTTGAAAGTAAGAAACCGAAACAAATCTCTGGAACTTAAAATCAAATAGATCACTAAATAGATTTGGTTGTGAAGGAGATTTGGTTATTAAATTTGGGTTAGAGTTGATTTCAGGCTTAAAACAAGTGTTGCAATACGCAACCCCATCACGAATGGCAAAGCCTGTTTTGGAGATGACTTCGATGGTGCAGGTGCAATATGTACTCATTTTCATTTCTCCCATCCCGATGCAGTTTTAAATTCTCCACCAAATCCGGCAGAAATACAGGCTTTTTGGCCCGCAATATTTAGTTTATGAAGTGGATTCGTTGCTTTAGTAAGGATTTCTTCTTCTGATCCAAGACCTACCAGTGATTTTTTGTAATAACCCAAACTATTTCCGAGCTTAAGGATTGCATCTTCAAGACCAGGCAATCCGGATGTTTGGCCATTAGTGCTTCCTATTAAGGAGACTTGAATCTCTCTTGCGACTTGACCCAAGAGGTGAATGTCTGTGGCGGATAAGCCGCCATCTCTGTTCTTCTCTAAAGTTAAGTTCAAGAGTGAATTAGTCCCCTTGGCTGCCTTACCCAAAGCGGTACAAGGTTGCACTTTGATATCTGGAGCAGAAATCTTGACTTTAGGCGGATCGGGTTTTAAGAATAATGCAGAACCCGTGGCAACTGAAGCTAGAACGGCTGTCAGGATTACGCCAATTGTGAATTTCTTACGATTTCGAGCGAGAAATTCTCGCCTTTTTTCTCGGGCCTCTTGAAGAATAATTGCCTGACGTTCACGCATTTCTTTATCTTTTTGTGCACGCTCTTTCGCGTTACGCTCTTCTTCAACTCTCGCTTTCTCGCGAGCCTGCTCAAGTAATGCGGTACGTGCTTCAGACTCTTTTTGAACTATTGCGTCTAATTTTGAACGCTTATCCGGTTGTGCAAGGGATTTATCACGATCCAAGGCCGCAGAGTAATATGAAAACAGTCGCGCATCAGGAAGCTGAATTTTACAATTTGGACAAATGGCAGCGACTTTCACCAAGTTCGATCCGCAAAATGGGCAATTCACCTAAACAACAATACCTTTAGGAAGCAAGAACTGAGGGAACTACCCGTAAGAGGCAGCGTATCGGGCCTGTTTTCACAGGAAAATTCAAGCATTTGGGTTGCGCGTGGGGCAAAAACTTTTGGGGACGAACTGTAATAATTTCGACATGCCTTCACTCGAGGGCGAGCTAACTCGGAGGTTATGTGAAGATGCTAGAGGGACTTATTGAAAAGATTATCTTTGCCAGTCGCTGGTTGCTTGCTCCCCTGTATTTGGGTCTCTCACTGGCCCTCATTCCAATCTTGTTCCGCTTCTTTGATGCCTTCTGGCACATGATTACCCACCTCACAGATCTCACCACTGGTGAGGTGACTCTGGAAGTTCTTGAACTACTCGACACAGTGCTACTTGCTAACTTGATTATCATTGTGCTCTTTGCTGGATATGAGAACTTTGTTTCTAAGATTGCAGTTGCTGAAGGTGCTAAAGATCGTCCCCACTGGATGGGTCACGTTGATTTCAGTGGCTTGAAGATTAAGCTCATCGGTTCATTGGTAGCAATCTCAGTGATTGAGCTACTGAAAGACTTTATGCAAGAGGGAACATTTGATGCTAAGCGTGAAGGCTGGCGTATTGGTATTCATATGACATTCGTTATCTCCGGGGTGCTCTTTGCGCTGATGGATATGATGGCTGATCGGCATAAATCTCAGCGTTAAGGGTGATTTCTTTTACCTCCAAAATTTGTGGGGTGAGCGTCTAGGGCTACCCCCATGCAAGCGTGGTCTGAAATTGAACTGCCTGCTCTATCTCCGTTCATGCTCCGTCTATATTATTCACGATGAGGGGCACCGCTTCACGGAGATGGAGGAGGCGAATTGAAGAAAGAGCTTTCATCCAATTTTTCTTATCTTTTCCTCGCCTCAGTTGTTGCCTTATCCCAATTACTATCCGTTGACGTTGCGTCCGCCTCAGCACCTAATGCCCCAACTAACATCTCAATTTCAAACGCATCACCAGCATCTACCGCTGTCGACAAAGCCGCGATTTCGGTCTCATTCACTCCGTCAATAGTTGATGGATCACACTCAGCTCCCTTCGCCTACATAATCTCAGCGACAGCTAGTGGCAAAGTTTCAGGCAGCACAACAATTGTGTGTAATCCATGTTCAGATTCGAAAATTGAAGGCATTGTTGAAAACTTGGCAGGTGGGGTGACCTACGACGTTGTCGTTAAAGCAAAGAAAGATGCTTTTGAAACTGCTGCCACTTCGGTGCCATTCCTGACGCAGTCGATTCCGGATAAGCCAGTTATCGTGAGTGCTGTCGCCGGTGTCAAGAAAGTGACATTAACCTGGACTGCACCAACCAATACCGGTGGCCTTGCCCTCTCAAGTTACAAAATTACCGCCACGGGTATTTCGACTACTGCAGCCGATAGTGCAACATCAAAGGTGATTGAAGGCCTTTCAGATGGAACTACCTACAGTTTCAAGATCATTGCGGTAAACGCAAACGGTGAATCAGCTTCTGGGGACTTCGCTGACGCAAAAACTGCAGATGTCCCCGATGCACCGACCAACGTAACTGCGACAGTGAACGCAACGACTATCAGCAATAGCTGGTCTGCTCCATCTAACAACAACGGTAGTGCGATCACCGAGTACAAGGTCTATTTGATAAATAGCTCAGGCACAGATGTGACGGCACAAACAAAGACAACTACTAATACCTCGGTAGATATGACTGGTGTTGCATCGGGCACGTATACGGTGAAGGTTACTGCCAAAAATGCTGTCGGTGAGAGCACGCGCTCTGCTGCATCTTCTTCTGTCACTATTGCCGGAGCAGCATTATTAGATAACACCCCCACAATCCTGCCAAGCACAATCGGTGATATTTATGTGGACGGCACAGTAAATATCAGTGCTACTTCAAGTTTTGGAACTGCAACATTTAGCGTTTCGAGTAATCCCGCAGGAGCATGTACCTATGCCACGGGCGTGGTAACCGCAGTACTTTCCGGTACTTGCACGATTTCAGCAACAACTCCAGGAGATGCTACATATGCCACTGGATCTGCTACGAAGACCTTCACCATACTAAAAATTGCACAAACGATTAATTTTGGTGTGATAGAAAACAAGGTAACGACAGATACTCTGGCACTAAGTGCTAGTTCAAGTGCTGGTCTATCTGTTTCATTTAATGCCACAGGAGTATGTTCGCTCAGCGGGTTGAATATCTCATTTTCAGGCGCCGGAAGTTGCACAATTACCGCTTCTCAAGCGGGAACAAGTAAATATGCAGCTGCCATTAGTGTTGTAAGAATTTTCTCTGTGACAACCCAGTCCTTTTTCGGAGGGGGTGGGGGCGGTGGTGGGTCTTCATCTTCAACTGTTAAAGGTAATGCGTTTGCTCAATTTAAAATTCTCGATAGTGACAATCCAGGCAAGGATTTATCTGGGGAAGTGTGTGTAGAGCTCTACGACCTGACACAACGCACCACAACGCTCGCAGCTGGACAGTGCTCAAAGACCACTGGCGTGATTGATATAAAAGTATCTGACGGGCGGTATCGAGTACTTATCTATCTTGTTGGAATCACCAACTCGAGCGTTGAGTACACAGGTGAGGCGGCTAAAGAGAAGTTTGTGATTAGTGGTCTAACCCAACTTTCAGGAAGCAATCGATATGAAGTCAAACTCAAAGCTGCACCGCCAATACCCAAGCCATCTCCAACCCCAACTCCAAATACTCCCAAGCCAACTATTTCGATAGCTCCACTAGATCCAACAACTCCCACCAGCAAACCAACTCCGACGCCGATCCCTGCGCCCTCGAGGCAAAGCCTCATTAAGAACGCATACTTTCAGAGCGTTACTTCGATGAAAGCTACAAAGAGCGTAGTGTTTGCCAGCAAGGTACAGGATGTGACCCTAAAGACAGGAGCAACCTTTATGGCTACTGCAAAAGGTGTCCCTGCGAAAACTGCCTTTGTTTCAAAAGTCGTAACCCCGGGTGGTTCTCCATTTGTCATTCTCAATACAAAATTGAGTAAAGCTGGAAATATCAATTTGCCAACTCTGAAATTTACTAAAGCGGGCACATATTCAATTCGCATTACATATGGAAAAATCACTAAGACTATCCGGATGAAGGTCACAAAATGAGAGCACGTATATTCCGCATGAAGACGGCACAAGCTCTTACTTTTGTCCTGTTTGTCTCACTATTTCAAACATCCACCACCTATGTTGCCGATAGCGCGCCAACAACAATTTCAAAAACGGTTGTTGTTCGTGACTCCTCTGGAAATCTATATCCGGGTGCCCAAGTTCAGTTAGCCTATGACGATCAATCAGGTACAGGTGTAAAGGGAATCGACTTTTCCGCAGCGGTAACAACGAACGCAAGCGGGCAGGCGGTTGTAACAGCGCCAGACACAGTCAATTGGTTGCGAGTCGTCGTACAACCCCCAGCATCTGATCTCACGCAGGGACTTACATCTAGAGAACTCAATAACGATGATGAAACAGTCAACGTGTCACTGCAAACTTCAAATTTCCGGGCCAAGATAGTGAAGGCAGATGGAACAGATGCGAAGGTTCACGCACAGGTCTATACAAATACATTCTGGTTTACAACAATTAGAACTGGAGCATTTGCACTTGCCCTGACCGCCCAAGATCTTGCATATGGAGGTTATCTAGGTTCGTGTCCGGCCGAAGATGAAATCCGTAGTCAAGGATGTACCGATTTCAACATCAAGAATGTCACTAGTGGGGGGATCTCTGCTTATAAGTTATTCGAGACTAATGGCACCTTAGTAACCGCCGATGGCTCAAATGTTTTCCCAGTTAAATTCGTCCAGACTAATGTCTCCGGTACTTTGCTCAACTCAGATGGCACACCATTTGTATTGGCTGATGGCGTTGGGGCTTCCATCCACTTCTATGCACTGAGATCTGATGGAAGCAGATGGTATGAACTGGGAAGCGGGCTATTGCGCGCGGGTGAAGATTCTTGGAATGCAGCGCTACGAAATTGGGACTCACAAGCGCTAAAAATTGAAGTGGCCGTCAACTTTGAAAACTCTCTCACGCTTGGAGAAGTATCTGCTGGTAATTTATGGATGAATTCAGCTGGTTCCTTAAGCACAACAGAAGCTGGCACATATACCTCCACTCTTAATATGGCTCTCAGAGTGACACCAGGTACCCCAACTCTTGGCTTTGTCATTAAAGACTCCAACGGATCATTGATTAATGCGAGTTACTACCTATACCAACCCAATACAAAAGTTGGCAAATATGCCAGTTTCCCGGCAACCAAAGGCAATATGACTCTGCCAAATGGAACCTTCAACTTAGAAATTTATCCTGCCTCCGGCAGCAAGCAACTCTCATCTACATATTCCGTAGTAGTTACAGGGGGTGTTGCGAGCATTACCGACTCATTAGGTTCCGCGGTCTCATCGACAAATAGAGTTTTTGAGCTGATTCTTAAACCTCTCAATTTCAAATTTGTACTCTCTGACCCGTCTACCTCTGCCGGATTAAGAATTGCCCCAAATGTCAATCTGCGAAAAAGTGTGACTAATGCAAAAGGCACGTATTGGGATTACGTAGATGCACCGTGGATTAAATTAGATTCTCAAACCGTCGGAATGTGGATACCTGAAGGTACATTTAAGTTAGAAGTTTCCCCAAGCGTGAGTGATTACTACGGCAAGAAGACCTACGATTTAGTTCGCTCTGGAAACACCATCACAGTCAACTCTGCTGGACCAACACTTGCAGATTCAACATTTAAATTGCCTTTAAACATCGCTAACTTCAAGTTCAAAATTGTTGACCCAAATGATCTCACAGCTCCACTCTTAAACTCCTGGATCTATGCCTGCAACAATGACAAAGATGCAGGGGCTGATGGCAGTGATTCTTGCGTTAGTTCTGGGGTAAACCAAGAGGCACAGGGGGCGATGTATCTAGCCACTGGTACTTATTCTGTGATGGTCGATGGTGGCAAGGACAACACCACAAAGACATACAAGGCCACCGTGAACGTTGCCGGGGTGGTTTCCATAGAAAGCGAAACAGCAATTGCCGGACGATTCTCTCTTCATCCAACTAAGCCAAATCTTATGGGAACTATTTACCACACAGATGGCACAACGCCAATTACTTTTTCCGAAACACAAACAGCGGTGGTTGAAGTCGAATATACAGATAATCAAGGGAACACTTATAGGACTGAAGGACGCTGGCTAGATCAGTGGAATGAAACCTTTGCATTCAACTTGTATGAGCCTGGGAAGTATCGCCTTAGCGTGACTCCGCAAAGAATTGGTGAGTACGCCAACACATATAGCGATTACATCTATGTAAATAATAGCCATCAACTTTCCAAAACACTGGCTTCTGGTTACACATCAAGTTTGAGCGATTACAAAGTTGCCCTAAAAACTGGAAATCTACCTCTGACAATCAATAACCCAATTGACGGTCAACCGATTAAAAACGGTTTTGTGCAGATCTATAGCCAAGTCAAGCAAATTTGGCAGTATTTTGATTTGGTCACTGCGGCAAATGGAAAGATAAACGCCAACTTTGAGGCAAATAGTGAAGCATTCATCAAGGTTTATCCTGACGGAAATCCTGCTCTGATCCAAAAGACTTACTCGCTCACGGTAGATGCTGATGGCATACCTACAATTCGAGATGGTGCTGTGGTAGTAGCTAAAACCGGACAACGATTCGTACTGACATCCAACAAATCAAATATATCGGGTCAAATTGTCTCTCCAAGCGGTGCCCAGAATTCCGGCATTAAGTTAAACGTTATTCTGCAGAAATCTGAGAAATTTAATGGTAAATCATCTGCAACTACGGACCAATGGTTTAATCGCCAAGGCTCAGGTGCTGATTCTGATGGAAACTTTGGGTTCTCAATACAAGAACCTGGGCTCTACCGAATAGCTGCGCGCCCTTATGGGAGCGTGGATGTGGCCCTCGGAGTATCGGAGACCTTCACTGTTACATCTGAAAATCTCTCGACATTTTCAAAAGATCTTGGAAAGGTTCGTCTAACTACACCGCTTTTGAAACTCAAAGCGAAAGTCAGTGGTAGTGGAACATTTACTACAGGATACCAAGTCTCTATTCTTAAAAATGGAAGCTTTATAGATAATCCATTTATAAATTCAAGTGGAATTTCAGCTATTAGTATTGCAGACCCAGGAACTTATGACATTGTACTTACACCACCTGAAGATTCGGCTCGCAATATAACAGTAAAGCGTTATCCGCTAGTGGTTTCTTCTAGTGCCGGAGTTATTAGCAACTCCATTACCGCAGGAGCAGGAGTTTCGACATCTGGTGAGTACACAGTCCTTGAATTCGGAACACCAAATTTGAGCGGACAGGTAAGAAATCCCGATAGTTCAACTGCTCTGGCAGATATCTACGTTGTTGCAGTTGATGCAACGAGCTACAACGAACTGAACCAATACTCATCTGTGACAGATCTAGATGGAAAGTGGTCAATCAGTCTAGAAAAGGGTACCTACAAGATCTATGCCCGAGCCCCTTGGGGATCAATTGCCTACACAAATAGTGATTACATCGGAGATGTCGTTGTTAATGAAACCGGGACGGTTACATCACTTCCTGCAGGGCTCAATTCAAGTAATTTCACCATAAAACTGACATCACCTACCTGGTCTGGACTGGTTAAGAATCCAGATGCCAGTGCTGTAGTTCCATATGCAGGAGTCTGTCTGTCAGGCTATAGCTCTGTCTTTAAAGGTCAATACGGATGGTGTACTAACGCCGATCAACAAGGTAGATGGGCAATCAAGCTTCCATCGACGGTAACTCTCAATGAGAATTCTGAGTTATCAGTATATGACTGGCAGTTCAGGTCCTATCCAGACTTGAGAGTCCGCGGCAAGAGCGCGATTGAAACTCTTATCGGAACTAGTGGCGTAAATAAGGTACTGAGCTTCCCGTCGCCAAATATTGAGATTACGGTGAACGCTGGTTCTAACCCATCGATTGGTTCCTGGGTAAATGTCAACACACCAACGCGCTGGTATGGAAACGCGATAACAAACTCTAGTGGTGTTGCGGGAATGTATAGCGATCAGATAACTGGACCACTGACTGTTTATGCAGATATCAATCAACAGGGCGATGCAATTCCCAGCTATGTATCAACAACAAAACAATATTCCGCTGCTGAAGTTACTGCTGCCACAAGTGCCGGAAAATTCTCTACAACAATCGCACTGAAGCAGCCCAACCTCAAGGGCATTGTGCGGGACCCAAATACTCTGGCAGCAATTGCAAATACCTGGGTTGAAATTCGAAACGAGTCTGATAATGAATGGATGCCTGGTGCATCACTGACATCGAGTGGAACTTTTGGAGTCTACTTAAAGGGCAGTTGTTGCAGTGGTACTCCAAAGGAGTACACCATTACCGTAAATGCTCCTTGGGATGGATCAAGTAAGAACGTGCGCAAACAATACAAGGCGCTGGTCAATAGCTCTGATGTTGTTACCTTGTATAACAAGAGAACTAATGAGCTGATTGGCACAGAATCACTCAATTCGACAACTCTATTCAGCTTGTCTCTACAAGAACCAAATCTAAAAGCCATTGTGCGCGAACCAGCAGTGGGTGGATCTCCTGGTGCAATCGCATCCTGGAGTTACGGTCAATACGGCTCTGTCTCATGGGCTTACGCTGATGTATTCAACGTAACCAATAATGAGTGGTTGACCTGGGGACAACGCGTAGAGGCAGATGGAACGCTCTCTATGTACCTTCCAGGTGGTTGCTGTCAGTCATCGAAAGAATATGAAGTAACGCTCCACCCTGCTTGGAGTTCTCAGGCATCCTTAGTGACTAAAAAATACAAGGTCGTTGTTGATTACCGAGATATCCCAACAGTTACCGATTGGCGCAGTGGGTCTACTGTGTCAACAGAGTCAATGACAGGCACAACTTATAAGGCACTTTCTCTGGGAGCCCCAAACGTCACAGGAGCTGTCGTAAATATGTTCGACACGGGTACTGCTTATAGCTGGGTTACCTTTAATCCTCAGATTACAAATTGGGAAGAAGCGAAAGCCAAAGGCTATAAGGGGTGCGGTCAAGATTGCTACTTCTACTCAGGAATTGATGGCAAGATAGCCACAAATCTTGAAGATGGAAATTACGACGTAAATGCGCAACAGAAGTGGTGGGGAGAGTTCGAAGGCGCTCAGTCTGCAACATGCGCTCTAAAGATTGAGACAGGGACCATCAAATCAGGCAACAACTGTCTTCAAAACGATGGAACAATTAAACTTAAATTGCGCTCCCCCAACCTCACGATGACTCTTAATGATGGAACTGGGCCAGTTAGGAATGCATGGGTTTCCATCGGAATTGGGAATTACTGGACAGGTGCACGATCAGATGACAATGGGTATGTTGGTATTTATGTCGATACTCAAACCGTGAGCTCAAATAATTCAGGTCAGTCTGGTTCCAAAAAGATTCGTGTATATGTAGATCCTCCATGGGCATCGACCACGATGGCACGCTGGAACTGCGAGTCTGGTGACAGTAAACCTATCTGCAGTGGGCTTTCTGATTACACACTTGGTTCGGCATTCTCGCAGACGAATTTGGGAACCATCGCACCGGCAAAACCAAATACAAAAATCACGATTACTCGCCCGGATACTGGGCTATCTGCTGGTTGGTACAACTATGTCACTGTTTACCGCATGAACTCCGGAAACCTCGAATGGGTCGGCTGGAGTGCCACTAATGCCAATGGAGAGGTTGCAATTAACATTGAAACAACTACAGCCACCGCAAATTCAAAGTACCAGGTGTTTGTTCAGGCTGAATGGAACCTCAGAAATGAGTTTACGGATAAGAAATATGACAACAGTGGAAGTGGTTACACCTGGGCACAGGTGAATAATGGAACTTTTGCGCTAGGTTCACCTAATCTGAAATTGACCTCGCTATTGCCTGATGCCGTTACCTTAAATAAGTGGGGTTGGGTTGGTATCGAAACCGTTAATGATTCCTTAACTGTTACTTCCTGGCTGACCGGCGCAGGTTTAAATGAATATGGAAAAGCATCATTTACTCTTCCATCTTCTTCGAAATATAAGATTACAGTCAATCCAGGTCCTGGCAGATCAGGAACTTCGACTTCTTGCTTCTTGCAGACCGATGGATCAAGCACTGTCAGCAAGATTGCTGGAGAATGTGCATCTGGTGACACTCTCACCGCAACAGCATTAAACCTCACCCTCGCCCGTGGCAATGTCATTGGAAAGATCCAAACTGCTGCTGGTGCGGGAATTGCGGGAGCAATCATCTATGCCAATATCGATGGTGCAGCTAATGATGATGGGCAGGTAATAGCTTGCTCCAACAGTGCTGGCGACTATGGATTAATTCTTAAACCGGGGCTGACTTATAAAATCAAGGTCTATCCGGTTAATAAGGCTGACACCACTTATCTTGACAACTTAAGTGTTCCTGTTCTTAGCGTTCCATCAAGTGGATCTACCACCTTAAATGTAACTCTGACTTCTTAACCTAAAGCTGTGGATGAGCATCTTGTAGGATGCTTGCTATGGACACACAGTCTGGAGATCGCTCCGCCTTCTTTCCTGCAATAGAGAAGAAGTATGGCCAGCCGATGTCGTATTGGTTTGCGCGCCTGAAAGATTTGGATGAAGACAAATACCCGGCTCAGATTGCATATTTAAGAGAAGAACATGGCTTTAGTCAGGCACACGCTAACGCGGTCGTGATGTCCCACCGAGGTTCTAGTACATCAAAGAGATTTACTTCGCTGACCGGTTATCTCGAGCCGCATGATGAGG
>Ga0209087_1001957_pt1 | contig 11874 bp, 10 predicted proteins | sample S_130805_EF_Meta_FD_187321 | JGI IMG/M metagenome (GOLD analysis project Ga0209087, IMG submission 187321) | Freshwater microbial communities from Lake Simoncouche, Canada to study carbon cycling - S_130805_EF_MetaG (SPAdes) (version 2) | ecosystem: Environmental > Aquatic > Freshwater > Lake ...
CTCGCCACCCAGGTTGAACACGACGATCCGCTTGTCGCCGGCCTCGACCAGCTTGCGGCCGCCGGGCGGGATCTCCTCCACCGGGGCCACCACGTGCCGCGCCATGGCCTAGATCCCGTAGAGCGCCCGCGCATTGCCACCATAGATGGCGGCCCGCTTCTCGGTCGGGATCACGCCCGGGATGGCTTCCCGCGCATCGTCGAAATCCCAGTGCGGGTAGTCGGATGCAAACAGGATGCGGTCCCAGCCGACCCATTCGCAGATGTCGACCAAGTGCTGGCCGCGCTCCGGCTCCTCCATCGGCTGGGTCGAGACCCAGACCTGCTGGCGGATCTGCTCCGATGGCAGGCGGGTCAGGTGCGGCACCTCGCTCTTCAGGTGCTTCCAGTGGTTGTCGAGCCGCCAGCCGACGCTCGGCAGCCAGGCGAAGCCGCATTCGATCAGGATGATCTTGAGGCTGGGCCAGCGCTCGAGCACGCCCTCGACCACCAGCGAGATCACCTGGTTCTGGCAGGAGGTAGCGTGCTCGCTGACCTCCTCGATGTAGAAGGAGGGCCAGCCGCCATTTGTCATGGCCCAGCCGCTATAGCCGAAGGCGTGGAAGGCGACCGGCAAGCCGGCCTCGGCCGCGGCCTCGTAGATCGGCCAGTAGCGCGGGTTGCCGCAGGGCTCGGCGGTGCGCGACATCATCAGCACCTGCACGAAATTCGGGTCGCCGGCGCGCTTCCTGATCTCGGCCGCGGAGGCGATCGGGTCCTCGTAGGGCACCACGATCGAGCCGCGCAGGCGGGGTTCCTTGCGCAGCCAATGCTCGAGTTGCCACTCGTTCACCGCATGCGCCATCGCCGCCGAGAAGGCATTGTTGCGGTCGCCCTGGCCGGACGGCTGCAGCGGGTTCAGCACGCCGATGTCGTGGCCGTAATTGTCGAGCAGCTGGAAGCGCAGGAAGTCGAGGTCGGAGGCGGGCGTGCCGCCATTCGGCGGCCAGGAATCCCGCCGCGAGGCGAGCGGCTGCGCCTTCGGAAACGGCGGCGAGCCACCCGTGAAGCCGTGCCGCTGGCGCATGCCCCAGGTTAGCATGTGCTGCCACCAGCGCTCGGAGAGGAAGGGCCGGAATTCCTCCAGCGTCTTCGGCCGCGGATGGATGTCGCAATCGATCAGGCCAAGCGTCGCCGCTTTCGGCTTGCCGGCCACCTGGATTGGCTGGATGACGTTCATGCCAGGGCTCCTTGGACCAACCTCGGGTACGTCTCTAGCGCATTCTCGCGCAGGATGCGCGGCAACAAAGTGGCGGGCAGGCCGGGCGGAATCGCCGCGTCGCCCTCGTATTGCCAGTGCGGCCAGTCGGAGGCCCAGAGCAGCATGCGGTCCGACCGCAGCTGATCGAGCACCCGCGGCACCGCATCCTCCGGCGCATCGAAGGGCTGGACCGTGAGGCGCACCTGGTCGCGCACGATCTCGATCGGCGAACGGTCGACCCAGGGCACCTCGAAGCGCACGCCCTTCCAGGTTTTTGATAGTCGCCACAGGAACGCGGGCAGCCAGGTCACGCCGCTCTCCAGCAGCACGACCTTCAGCGTCGGGAACTTGCTGAGCGCGCCCTCGGTGATCAGCGACGCCAGGGTCGACTGGAAGGCTTGCTGGTTCGCCGCGTACTCCTCGAGATACCAGGAGGTCCAGCCGACCGAGGTCTGCGGGTGGCGATAGGCGCTGCCCGAGTGCACGCCGACCGGCAGCCCGTGCCGGACGCAGGCCTCGAAGACCGGCCAATGGGTGCGCTTGCCGAGCGGATTCTCGCCCATGGCCAGCACCAGCACCTGGACGAAGCGGCGATCCGGCGCGAGACGCTCGATCTCGGCGACCGCGGCCTCGATGTTCTGCATCGGCAGCACGATCGAGGCCCGGAGACGGTCGTCCTTGTCCAGCCATTCGGCGCGAACCCAGTCGTTCACCGCGCGCGCGAAGGCGACGGCCATGTCCTGATTGAGCTGGATCTGCACGCCGGCCAGGCAGTTCAGGATCGCGGTCTCGGTCCCGAGGCGATCCAGCGACTGGGCCTGCAGCAGGGCCACGCTGTCCGCGCCGCGCCCCTTGGCGTCGCGCCAGTCGGCGCGGATCGATTTCGGCGAGAGCACCGGCCAGGACTGCGTATCGAGCGACCCGATGCCCCGCTCCACCACCTGGTCGCGCCAGAAGGGGTCGAGGTAGGGGTGCAGCGCGGCCGTGCCCGGGAGCCAGGGATGGACGTCGCAGTCGATCGGGCGGGCGCCTCGTGGCATGGCGGTTCCGGGGTTTGCTCGGGCCGGAGTGTGCGGCGGGTGGCGGATGGCGGCAAGCGGGACCGCGCGATCTGGTCGGCAGGGGCACCCACCGGATCGGGCGGTCCCGGGTCAACGCCATGTGATCGGCGGCCCGATTGCGCGAGGTCGTGCGCGCCATCCCCTGGCAGGAACACGGGGTGCGTCCTCGAGAATCGTACCCTCAGCGAGAAAATGATGGTCGGTCGAATAGCCGGGTCCGGCGAAACCTGCTTGAGAGTGAAGGAGTGGGGCGTCCCCGCGCGATGCCTCCCGGAGCCGACACCGGAGGCCCGGCGTTGTTCGTCCAGGTCGGCGGATCCGGAACGGAGGATCGGCCGCCCGGGTCGCGCGACCCCTGCGTCTCTCGGCACGGCCGATCGGAAAGGGAGCCCTGCACCGTGGTTCATTCGCCAGCCCTCGGCCAGCGGCATGGAGCGCGCGGCCGGTGACCTTCGTCACTGCCGTAATCCCGTTCTATCAGCGGCGCGCGGGCCTGCTGCGCCGGGCCATCGAATCCGCCCTGGCGCAAAAGGGCGACTTCGATCTCGAGGTCATCGTCGTCGACGACGGATCGCCGGCGCCGGCGGGGCCCGAACTCGCGGACCTGCCGGTACGTGCGGACCGCTTGGTCCGCCTGCTGCAGCAGCCCAATCGGGGCGCCGCGGGCGCCCGCAATACCGCCCTCGATGCGCTGGATCGCCGAACGGACTTCGTCGCCTTCCTCGATTCCGACGACGCCTGGGCATCCGATCACCTGGAACGCGCACTCCGCGCCCTCGGCACGACGGATGACATCTTCTTCGCCAACCACCGCCGCCACGACCAGCCGCGCGACGTCTTCAGCGCCATGAGCTACCGGCCACCGAGCACGCCGCTCGGCGACAATCTCTACCACCACGCGGGCAACTTCCTCGAGGACCTGCTGCTCAACAGCCCGATCGGCACCTCGACCCTCGTCATGCGCGCCGACTGCATCGGGGCGCTGCATTTTCCCGAGGGCTGGCAGCACGCGCATGAGGACCAGCTCTTCCTGATCGCTGTCGCCGAGCGGGCCTGCGGGGTCGCCTTCTCGACCCTTGAGGCCTGCGACTACGGCACGGGCGTGAACATCTACTACGCCGCCGCCAAGCCCGACTCGCCGGCCGGTGCGCGCTTCGCCGACGACATCCTGCACTACATCGCCGTGGTCGGTCGCCGGCCGGGCCTGACGCCCGCAGTCCGCGCCCATCTGCAGGCCTATCGCCAGCACACGTTGGAGGGGCTGGCCTGGCACCTGCGGCACTGCGTCTCGGCACGGCAGGCGCCGGATTGGTCGTCGCTGGCCCGCATCCTGCGGCGCGATCCGATGGCCCTGGGGCGGCTGCTGGTCATCGCCGCCGGCATGGCGACGACCAAGCTGCGCCGGCTGGCCGGGCAGGGCACCAGGCCCGGGCCGGGGTAGGGCGCCGGCGAGGCCGGCCTTCCCAGCACGCCCTGGCCCTGTACCATCCGCCCGACACAAGGGGGGAGTCCCGGCCCATGGCCGCACCGCTGCTGTTCACGCCGATGACCATTCGCGGCGTGACGCTGAAGAACCGCATCGTCGTCGCGCCGATGCACCAGTACGCGGCGATCCGCGGCTTCACCACCGACTGGCACCTGATGAATGCCGGGCGTTATGCCGCCGGCGGCGCCGGCATGATGATGGTCGAGAGCACCAAGTGCGAGCGGCGCGGCTGCGGCACGCTCGGCGACACCGGCCTCTGGGACGACGCCCACATCCCCGGCATGGCGCGCATCGTGCAGTTCATCAAGGCGCAGGATTGTGTCCCCGCGATCCAGATCGGCCATTCCGGCCGCAAGGCGCGGCGCTTCCGGCCCTGGGAGGGCGGTGCGCCGCTGACCAAGGACGCGGGCGTGGCCGCCTATGGCGAGGCGGACTGGGAGGCCTGGGAGCTGATCTCCGCCTCCGCGCTGAACTCGCCCGAGAGCGACCCGCTGCCGCGCGCGCTGTCCCGCGACGAGCTCCCGCAGGTCGTCCAACACTGGGCCGAGGCGGCCCGGCGGGCCGATGCGGCGGGCTTCGAGGTGCTCGAGATCCACGGCGCGCATGGCTACCTGATCCACCAATTCCTCTCGCCCTTCTCGAACCGCCGCAACGACGACTACGGCGGCAGCGAACTCAACCGCATGCGCTTCTGCGTCGAGATCGTCGAGGCGATCCGCGCGGTCTGGCCGGCGAGGAAGCCGCTCTTCCTGCGGCTCTCGGTCGAGGACGATGTCGGCTGGGGGCCGGAGCAGTCGGTGGCGCTGGGCAAGCTCGTCGGGCCGAAGGGCGTCGACGTCATCGATTGCTCCTCGGGCGGCATGTCCGGCGCGCCGGTCACCTCGACCGGCCCGATCGGCTATGGCTACCAGGTGCCCTACGCCGCCCGGCTGAAGGCCGAGAGCGGCGTGAAGTCGATGGCGGTCGGGCTCATCGTGCATGCCGACCAGGCCGAGGGCATCCTGCAGAAGGGCGAGGCCGATTTGATCGCGCTGGCGCGCGAGCTTCTCTACAATCCGAACTGGCCGATGGATGCCGCGCAGAAGCTCGGCGTCGATCCCGGATTCAAGCTGGTGCCGCCCGCCTCCTCCTACTGGCTCGAGAAGCGCGCGAAGCAGGTGAAGACGATGGTGCCCAGCACCTACCGTGAGAAGCTGGAGGCCTGATGCCATGAATGCCGCTGTCGAAGTTCCGCCCGACTGGTCGAAATACTGCGCCGGCGCGCAGGTCGAGGTCTTCGCCGATGCGACCTTGGTCGCCGGCGCACGCACGCCCTTCGTCGACTACAACGGCGCGCTGGCGCTGGTCTCGCCGACCGATCTCGGCATCCATGCCGCGCGCGCGGCGATCGGCCGGGCCGGGATCGATGCCGGGCGCATCTCCGCAACCATCGCCGGCAACTGCATCCAGGCGAGCTTCGACAGCCTGTTCTTCTCCCGCCATATCGGCCTCTACGCCGGCATGGCGGACGACAAGCCGGCGCATGGCGTGCAGCGCCTGTGCACCACCGGCTTCGAGGCGATCGCGCAAGCCGCGCGCGCGACCAGCCATGCGATGGGGGACGCCATCCTCGTCGTCGGCACCGAGAGCATGAGCCGCGCGCCGGTCGCCAGCTACACCTCACGCGGCGGCTTCGGCCTCGGCCAGGTGGATTTCAAGGACTTCCTCTGGGAGGCGCTCTACGACACCGGCTGCGCGACCGCGATGGGCGGCACCGCCGAGAACCTGGCGCGGCTGCACACCGTGACGCGCGAGGAGACGGATGCCTATGCCGCCGAGAGTTTTTCCCGCGCGCTTGCGGCACAAGCGGCGGGCAAGTTCGGCGAGGAGATCGCGCCTGTGATACCCGCGGTCTTCGAGGGCCCCGGGCTTAAGCCGCGCAAGCTCACGCTGCCGCGCAAGGTCGAGGAGGTCGCCGCCGACAGCCATATCCGGCCGACGCCGCTGGACGCGCTGGCCAAGCTCAAACCGGTATTCGGCGGCGTGCAGACCGGCGGCAACAGCAGCGCCATCGTCGATGGCGCGGCGGCCGTCGTCGTCACCACGCGCGCGCTTGCCGCCGAGGGCGGCAGCGCGCCGCTCGGCCGCATCCTCGCCGCCGCCACCGCTGGCGTACCGGCCGAGGTGATGGGCATCGGGCCGGTACCCGCCACGCTCGCCCTGCTGCAGCGCGTGGGACTCTCGGTCGCCGACATCGACCTCTTCGAGATCAACGAGGCCTTCGGCGCCCAGGCCGAGAGCGTCCGCCGCGCGCTCGGCGTCGCGCGCGACCGCTTCAACGTGAATGGCGGGGCGATCGCGTTTGGCCATCCGCTGGCCGCGACCGGCGTGCGCTGCGTTCTCTCGGTGATGATGGAGCTCAAGCGCCGCGGCGGCGGCCGTGCCATTGCCGGCGCCTGCGCCGGCGGCGGCATGGGGATGGCGGTGCTGGTGGAGGTCTGATCTCCACCGACCGCGTCAGGGGACGGGCGTGTAGTACACCCCGTTCGCGCCATAGGCCGCGACATAGGCGACGCCGTTCGGGCAGACGTAGCGCCGCAGCATCGGGCGGTATTCGCAGCCCGGCGGCAGCGCACCACCCGCCGCCGCGGCCCCCGCGGCCGCCCCGACCGCAGCCCCCGCCGCGACGCCGACCGCGGCGCCGGCGGCCGCCGCGCCATAGGCCGGCGGCCGATAGGCGGTCGCGCAGTTGTAGCAGCCGGCCGCGCCGTAATAGGCCGGCGCCGCGGGCTGGTGGTAATAGGCCCCGGTCGCCGTCGTCGTGCCGTAGTAGCCGGTATGCGTCGCGGTTCCGTCGTAGTTGCCGGACGTCGAGTGCGTGTAGCCGCCATAGTCGCTGGTGTGGTCCCAGCCCGACTGGTTCACCGACGACCCTCGGGTGACGCTGCCATCCTGCACCGTGCGCGACGCGCCCTGCCCGACCTGGCCCGAGCTGCTGCGATCCTGCGCGCCGTAGTCCGCGTTGTGCGACCAGCTGCCCTGGTCGTAGCTGGTCGAGCGATTGCCGCTGGCGCTGGAATGGCTCCAGTCGCCGGCGCTGCCCGAGGTGGTGCCGCGGAACCAGGCCGAGGCCGGCGTGAGCGGCAGCGCGGCGAGCGCCGCGACGAGCAACAGGCGCTTCATGGCGTGATCTCCCTCAGGGCGGCGACGGCACGTAGTAGACGCCGTTGGCGCCATAGGCGACGGTGTAGAAGACCCCGCCGGGACACTCGTATCGCCGAATGAGCGGCCGGTACGCGCAGCCCGGCGGCAGCGCGCCATAAGCCGGCGCCGCCGGCACGGCATAGGCGGGCGGCCGATAGGCGCTGGCCGCCGCCGCGCCGACCGCGGCGCCCGCCGCGACCCCCGCGCCATAGGCCGCCGCACCGCAGCCATAGCAGCCGCCGCCGTAATAGGTCGGCGTCACCGGCTGGTGGTAATAGGCGCCATAGGTCGCGCTGCCGGTGCCGTAGTAACCGGTATGCGAGACCGTCCCGTCGTAGCTGCCCGAGCTCGAATGGTAGTAGCCGCCGTAGTCGCTGCTGTGGTCCCAGCCCGACTGGCTCACCGAGGCGCTGCGGGAATAGCCGTCGTAGCTGGCCGACCGCGAGGCGCTCTGGCCGACCTGGCCGCCACTGCTGCGGTCCCAATTGCCGTAATCGGCGGAGTGCGACCAGCTGCCCTGGTCGTAGCTGGTCGAGCGGTCGCCGTTCCAGCTGGTGTGGCTGGCATCGCCCGAGCCGGCGCCGCCCCAGCTGCCGCGGAACCAGGCCTGGGCGGGGGTCGCGGCCAGCATGGCGGCCGCGGCGAGGATCGCTGCGCGGATCATCGCGGGCCTCCCGTCACTGCCGGCGCGGCGGCGGCTCGCGCGCGCCGGGCGGGCGGAACTCGATCGGCTTGCCCTGGGCCGCGCGGGCTGAGGTGAAGTGCTCCGCCGGCACGCTCTCGAGCAGCCGCCAATTGGAGAACTCGGTCTGGTAGAGCGCGCGGGCGGGCTCGAGCGGGTAGGTCACCTTCATCATGCGCGGCAGGCGGTCCTGCGCGCCGATCCAGAGCTGGGCCTGGATGCGCTCGCCGGCGATCGCGATCATGTCCGTCACGGTGCCGCCGACCACCTTCGACTGGCCGATGTAGAAGGCCGAGGTCAGCTTGTGGCCCTCGATGCCCTTGCAGGGGTCGGGCATGATCATGTCGACCCAGGGGAAGTAGATGCCGGCCTTGGCCCAGGCGGTGTCGACCATGCGCTCGAGGCTGGGCGGCGCCTGCGCGATCGCGACGAGATCCTCGGACGGGATGTAGGCCATCATGACCTTGCCGTCGAAGTAGAACTCGTCCGGCGTGCCGTCGCCCGGCGTGATGACGCGCAGCCGGTCGGGCCGCGCCATCGTCACCTCGTTCAGCGTGGTGAAGAACAGCGGCTGGCCGTTGCGGGCGTATTTCTCATAGGTGTTGAGCGCGGTGAAGGACATCGCCTTGGCGCCGGCGAGCGCGGCGCAGGAGGCCTTCAGGATCTCCATCGCCCGCGGCTCGATCGCGGGCGGTGCGGCGGGTGCGGCCTGCTGGGCGCGTGGCGCGCCCATGGAGACGAGCGACAGGCCGATCAGCAGCCCCAGGACTCGCAGCATGTGGGTGGTTCCTTGTTTCGTGCGACCAAGCCTGCAGAGCGTGCCGCAGCGGCGCGACCGCCGCTGCATGACTTCGCTATCCGGATTCGGCACGGTCACGGCAGCGGCTCCCGCCGCAGCGTGATCGCCGGGTTGCGGGTGAAGAAACCATAGGGCTTCAGCGTGATGGAATGCCACTTCGTCGGCAGCACCGGCCAGTCCTCCGGTCGCGTCAGGTGGTGGAACCCCATGGTCGCCCAGACCACGAGGTCGGCATTCTCGACCGGCCGGCCCTGCGCGACATAGCGCGGCAGCCCCTGCCCACCCGCCGCCTGGTTCGGCCATTCGCCGGCGGCGAAGCGCTCGGCGGGCGCATACCCCGTCACCCAGAGCGGCGCCGCGGTGAAGGCGGCGCGCGCCTGCGGCGTGTCGTCGGCCTGCAGCAGCGAGGTCGCCAGGTGGCCCATGACGATCTCGTAGCCCGGGTTGTGGCCGAGCGCGGTCGTCAGGTTCGGGTTCACCACCCGCCAGAGCTCCGGGCCATGGCCGGGCTGCACCGCGCCCTCGCGCGGTGTCGCGATCGGCTCGAGCGTCCAGAGGCTGCGGCGTGGCGTGCCGGCCTGCGCCGGGCGCGCCGCCAGCCGCTCGCGCCGGAAGCTGTTGGCGGGACCGTCGATGTCGAGGTCGAGGCGGAAGGAGATGTAGTGGTCGTGCCAGATGCCGAGCCGCCCGGGGGCGACCAGCATCCCCGTCGCGGTCTCGGCCGCGGCGCCGGCATCGGCCATGCTGTGCGCCCGGACGCCCTTGACCGCATCCATGCCCGTCGCGCCGACCTCGATGCGGATCTCGCCCTTCGGTGAGAAGACCCAGTCGGTGACGTAGTCGTAATTGCCGATGGTCGGGATGGCGCGCACCACCAGCTCGACCTCGGGCCTCCCCTCGTAGCTCTCGTCGATGATCTCGGCATGGCGCCAGGCGGGCGAGCCGGTCGGGCGTTCGAAGATGCACAGCGCGCGTTCGTAGGTCACGGCCTTGCCGCTGTCGTCCGGCAGCACGGCATCGAGGAAGGTCGCGCTGCGCGGACAATCGACGCCCGGCTGCAGGACGGAGGCGAGCGCGCCGAAGCCGTACTCGCCGATGTCCATGTACGAGCGGTAGTACCAGGCCTCGGAGGCGTCCATGTAGGGCACGAACATTTCCGACGCGTAGCCCTGGTAGAGCACGAGCCGCGCGGTTTGGTCCTCCGCCCAGCGCGCCAGCGAGACCACGGGACCGAAGCGGCGGTCGAGCTTCGCGTGGAAGCGCCAGTGGTCCCAGTTCACCTGGTGGCCGGTGATGACGGCGTTGCTGCCGCGCGGCGCATGGATCGTGACCGGCAGCGGGGCGGCGCGCATGGCGGGCAGCGTGCCCTCGGCGGCGCTGTCGGTGCCGGGCGGCACCGGCACGATGCCGAGATCGACCACCCGCAGCACGCGGCCGGCATCGAGGTCGACGATCGCGAAGAGCCCCTCGATCGGGCGGCCATGGATCGTGGTCTTCGCCCCCACCGTCTCGTAGCAGGGCACGCGCAGCAGCCGCCGGCCGCGCTCCTCCGCCGTGCCGAAATTGCCGACGGTCAGCGGCGCGCAGAACAGTGTGTCGAAGCCGGTGTAACCGCGCTTGCCCATGGCCGCCTGCCACTCTGCATTGGCCTTGGTCAGCGCGGCCGCGGCCTCCCAATCGGCGAGCGCGACCGGCGGGATCGCGCCCTCGATCATGCGCGGCGCGGAGACGCGGCCCGAGAGCAGCTCGATCTCGAGCTCCTTCAGCACGGCGCCCTGGCGCAGCACCGCGCGCGCCCGCCGCGGCGCGCCGATGCCCGAGAGCACCTGCGGCTTGGCCGGCTCGATCAGCTCGAGCGTGACGAAGCGCGTCGCGTCATCGGCCTGACCGGCCGCGCGCAAGGCGGTGACCGCATGATGGACCTCGGTCGCATCCAGCGGGTCGAGCGGATGCGCGGCCACACCCCCCGCCAGCCCGAGCCATAGCGCCATGCCGAGCTGCCAAGTGCGCATCACACCACTCCCCGGTTTCCGGCACATTGGACCCCGTCCGAGGGCGAACCGCGAGAGGGTTTCGCCGTTGGCCCTCCCGATGCCCGGGAGGATTTCGACGCGGACCACGGTGATGGTGGCCGCGCCCGCCCTCGCGCAGCAGGCGCCGAGCCGGCTCTACACCCAGCCCCTTGCCCCCGGCCGCGGTCGCCAAGGTGCAGGAGAAGCTGAAGCAAGCTGGCGACTACGGCGGCAAGGTCGACGGCGTCTGGGGACCCGACAGCCAAGCGGCGCTCGAGAAGTCCCACCTCACCCACGGACTCGTCGGCTCGATGCAGCTCAACGCGGCGACCGCCGCGACCCTCGGCCTTGCCCCTTCCGACCTGCTCGCCGCCGGGCCGGGCGCCGGCCCCGCCCCAGGTACGCCGACCGCCGCTTCGGTCACCCAAGAAGCTCTCGCCGAGCCGGCGCTGCGGAACATCCAGGGCCGGCTTCGCGCACTCGACTTCTACCGCGAGGGCGTCGACGGCGTCTGGGGCGCCAGAACGCAATCGGCGATCGAACGCTTCCAGCAGGGCCGCGGCCTGCAAGCCACGGGACAGCTCAACCCCATGACCACCCAGGCCCTCGGCCTCGACCCCAACAACCTGGCGGCGCCGGCGCGGTGACGTAGGACCGAGGGAGGCGCTACCTCCCTCCACCAGGATGCGATGGTCTCCTGGACCTCGATAAATCATTGTAGTGGGACAGGCCCCCACTTCGGGAGGTCGCTCCCACGACGATAACTCACGGGTTCCAGGGGCCTTTCGGCCGTTGGCAGGAGGCGTTCGCGGGAGACAGCGCCTCTCTCAATTCACGGCACCGAGGGCCGCACGCCCTGGGCGATGGTGCGTTCGTCCATGCGGGGGTCGTGCGCCAGGCCGCGGCGGTGGGCCCAGGTGTTCACGTATTGCAGGAGTTGGATCATCGGCATCTGGTCCGCGTAGTAGGCGACGGCCTCGCGCCAGATCGCTTCGCGCGCTTCGTCATCCATGGTGGCTGAGCCGCGCGCCAGGTAGTCGTCGAGCTTCGGGTCAGAGTGCCGTGTCATGTTGGAGGCGCCGGTCAGCTTCTGGCGGTCGAAGGTGGCGACGATCGCCAGCAGGTAGTTCGAGGCCTCGCCCGAGCTGCTGCCCCAGGCGCCGAGCTGCATGGCGTGGTCCTGCCTGGTGCGACGCGGCACGAAGGCGGTGAATGGCATGGCGTCGACCTGCGTGCGCACGCCGATCCGCGTCCACATCTGCGCGACGGCCTGCGATAGCCGCGCGTCGTTCGGCCAGCGGTCGTTGGGGGTGGCGAGCGTCAGGCGAAAGCCATCGGGGTAGCCGGCCTCCGCCAGCAGGCGGCGCGCGGCCTCGGGGTCGAAGGATGCGGGCTTGATGTCCGGGTTGAAG
>Ga0209087_1001959_pt1 | contig 11868 bp, 11 predicted proteins | sample S_130805_EF_Meta_FD_187321 | JGI IMG/M metagenome (GOLD analysis project Ga0209087, IMG submission 187321) | Freshwater microbial communities from Lake Simoncouche, Canada to study carbon cycling - S_130805_EF_MetaG (SPAdes) (version 2) | ecosystem: Environmental > Aquatic > Freshwater > Lake ...
ATTATGATAGAAGTGAGATAGAATACATATCAATATGTCATTCAGATAGAAAGTCTGGATTATGTAATCAGATTATGAGTTTAATCAGTGGAATTCTTTCTGCAATAAAGTCTAAGAAAAAACTGGTATTAGTTGATAATTTCTTAACTGACATTAACAATGGTAGTATGATACAATCTAGTAAAATATTTGATTTTTCAAGAATGAATAAAGATCTTTCAAAATATAATATACAAGTGATGGATGTGTATGATGTTCATAATACAACCTTAGAGTTATCCTTCAATTACTATTTTAATTGGATAAATAATGATGTAAAAGACAGCTTTAAAGAATTCACAAAATATATAAAGTTCAATCAAAAATACTATGAATTAGCTCAGAATACCATTTCTAATTTAGGAACAACATTTAATACTATTCACCTTCGTACTGAAGAAGATGCAATCAATCATTGGTCAAAGCAAAATAGAATGACTACAGATCAATTTAAAACTTCACTTGAAGAAATCTATATAGAAAAAATAGGGCTACATTTCACAAAATCCATACCTATATTATTGCTTACTTCAGATACTAATTCACCTATCGTTAACTATTTGAAAGACCAGGGTTACACATATTATATTACAGATAAAGTGTTAAAGGGTCGTGAAGTAAATGCAATCGTTGATTTAATTCTTGGATCACAAACGACTAATCATTTTATAGGCAATTTTAATAATGAATTACTAAGAGGATCTTCATTTTCTTATTCAATTCTACAATTATTAAAGCCTACATGTATATACACATCTATTGATCTTGATAAACTGCATGGCCAAATAGATATAAATTTAAAAGAAAATATGAATAAACTAGAGGATATTCGCCCATCCTTTCACATATTAATAGCATGTGGTGGTAGAAAAACCTTACAGAGACTATTAGAAAGTGTAATGTGTCAGCTAGAAAAAGATGATGCTATAACTATTGTCTTTGATGGAGATACCGCTAGGGCCAAATCAGGTTATTCAGAATCATGGATTACTAATTCCCCATGTACCATTTTTACATATGACCAAATACCAAATATCGGCGCAGGCATTGGGAGCGAACCTGTAAGATCTAAATATCAATCACAGTTAGAGAAAATAACAACATATATTATGCATGCAGATGATGATGATATATATTTACCAGGCGCATTTTATAACTTGAGACATCTCTGCAAAGATCCTAATAACTTATATATTGCAAAGATGGATAATATTGGTACCATTGTACCATCTAAGAAAAGTATTGAATATTGTAATATTGGAACACCTAATGGTATTATTCCCTTTTCCTTAGCGAATACAGTTGCATGGGGGCCGCATCGCGGAGGAGATTTTACTTACTATAATGCACTGCAACATAAAGTTAAAGCGGTAGAGTGGCTTGATATTATTATATATAAAGTAATTACACAGGGATTGGGTAAGATTGAATAGTATTATGGTCTAAAAAGAGGAGTTATAATCTTAGTATATGATTACTAAGATTATATTGCTAGGACCATCTGGAATGTTAGGTAATTATATATATATGTATTTTAAGAATTCTAAATATAATATTAGTACTATTTCAAGTGATAAATATAGGGTTTCACAAAGTACTCTACATAGTATCAATGAAGTTCTAATAAATAAGGGTATTAATTCAGAGACATGTGTAATAAATTGTATTGGATGTATTCCTCAACGTAAAGATCCCTCTAATAAGTCAGATCATAACTATTTCATTGTTAATGGTATTTTTCCCCACATACTTTGGGAAGCATGCAAAAGACATGGTGCAAAATTAATACACCCTACAACGGATTGTGTATTTAATGGTGCACGAGGCAATTATATTGAATCTGATCTTCATGATGAAACAAATAATTACGGAATTAGTAAATCAGTCGGTGAACCATTAGATTGTACTATTATACGCTGCTCAATTATTGGTAAAGAGAAATTTAATAAAAAATCACTTTTAGAATTTATATTACAAAATAAAGGCGGGACAATACAGGGCTATGATTCGCATATGTGGAATGGTATTACTTGCTTGGAATATTGCAAGGTTATTGAAAAAATACTTTATAATAATTGGTTCTGGGAAGGAATAAGACATATATTATCTCCGAGCCCAGTATCCAAATATGAGTTATGCAGTATTATTAATGAAGAATTTGATTTAAATATACAAATAAATAAGTTTACTTCTTCTATTGTGGATAAAACTCTAGCGACTATATTTCCAGAATCTTCTAAATTTGCCATTAATAACTTGCGTAAACAGATTAAAGAATTAAGACTATTTGATATTTAGATGAATTCACTAAAACAAAACATGCACAGGATCCCTGAAATAAAAAAGGCAATTCATACCCAGGAATATTATGACCATTATGAATTTATTAAGAATATACCTACAACCAATACTATTTCTATTATTATGACATCATCAAATAGATCTAAACAGACTTATTATACATTAAATTCATTTTTAAATAGCATATATAAAGATATTCATGTGGTTTTAGTTGATGATTCTAATAAAGATCCAATTGACCCTAATATACTAAAGGATTACTCATTTTCAATTGATTTTATAAGAATCAAACGTGATAAAAAAATATGGGTAAATCCGTGTGTAAATTATAATATTGGATTCCTATTTATAAAAGGTGGAAAAGTCATAATACAAAATGCAGAAGTATTCCATGTGGGAGATGTTCTTTCTTATGTTGCTAATAATATAAATGATCGATCATATTATGTATTTGATGTAAAATCATCAAATAGCTATTTATCTAATGATGCTTTATATTCTAGTAAATCTCATGGAATTGAAATATATAATACTTCTAGTATTTTTAATACTGGTCCTACTGAATGGTATCAGTGTTCTAAAACTAATAACCGAAAACTCCATTTCTTAACTGCTATGACATTAGAGACCTTTAAAGTAATAGGGGGGTTTAGTTATGATTATTCATTTGGTGGATCTTATGATGATGATGATCTAGTATTAAAAATAAATGCAAGCCAAATACCAATAGTATCAATTGACCGCATAAAATCAAATTGTGGTGGTATACATTTATATCATGTTTTGGCTGGAAATGACTGGGAAAAAGGCGTCGAATCTAATCATACTATATTTGAAATAAAGAAACACTATTATAATATCAATAGAACGTATATTGAATTAAGTGAATAATTTACAGCCGGTATAAAACGGATGAATATATACTAATATATCCATCATGAAAACTATTGTGACTATAACTGGAATCCGCCCAGATTTTATTCGTATGTCAATAATATTCAAAGAATTAGATGAGAATTTCAATCATATTCTTGTACATACAGGACAACACTATGATACACATCTATCAGATGTTTTTTTTCAACAACTGGGCATTCGATCTCCAAACTATACCCTGAATATGGGTAAAGAGTCTGCAAATCACTACGAGCAGTTAGCATATCTATCAACTGCAATTCCTAAACTCTTTAAAGATAATAATATTAATCCAGATCTAATTATTTTTCTTGGAGATTCTAATTCAGCAGGTGTTTCGTTCCCTCTTAAAAAAGATGGCTACCGCATTGCTCATATTGAAGCCGGTATGCGATCATATGATAAGCGTATGTTAGAGGAAATTAATAGGACTGTATGTGATCATTGTAGTGATCTTTTATTTGTTTATCATGAAGACTATAAACAGCAGGCTAATAAGGAAAATATTAATAAGAATGTATTTGTAGTAGGAAATACTATTGTTGAGCCATTTATGCTATTTAGAGATGCTATCATGAATAAGCCCAAGCGTAATGATATGATACTACTGGATATTCATAGACCTGAGAATTTCAAGTATGTAGATAGGCTACGTTCAATCTTTAGATTCGCAAATAACTGTATCGATAGATATAATTTACCAGTTAAAATGTTATATTTTAAACGCCTCAAGGATATGCTTGACTTACATTCTATAGATACTGGTAAGATTGAAATGATACCCTTATTTCCCTATAAGGAGTATCTTGATACAGTATACCACTGTAAATTTATTATCAGTGACAGCGGTACAGGACAAGAGGAGCCTGCCCTACTAAATACTCCCGTTGTAGTACCACGTGATTTTACAGAACGCCCTCAAAGTTATACTCATAATTGTAGTATAAAATTAGATCTTGCTGATGGACATGATAATACAAATGTATTTGATTGGATTGATGCAGTATGCTGTGGGGATCTAACTATAGACGCATCATGGCTTGGGGATGGAACTACTAGTAAACAAATTATACAGCACCTCAATGACTATTTTTCTAAAGAGGCCTAAATATAGTATCTTATATTAAAATATAATTAGAATGCTTGATTTTGATATTGATTCTAATCAATATCAAAATACTAGACCATTTCCATATGCTAAATTCGATGGAGTTTTGAATGAGGATATTGCTAAAGAAATACAATCTGAAATTCTTTCTGTAGGTGATTCTGAATGGGATAGATATGATAACCCCTTTGAACAGAAATATACTTTGAGAGATAAATATAGTTTTCCTCCACTTCTTAAAGCCCTATTTAATCATCTAGAATCTGACGAGATTATTGAAAAACTCTCAAAGATTAGTGGCTATAAATTATATCGCGACGAAACACGTAATTTCTGGGGGGTACATAAATATAAGGCAGGGGATCGCCTAGATATTCACGTAGATGCCGGTATTCATCCTACCATGAAAAAAAAGAAGCAACTTACACTTGGTCTATACTTGAGCAGTGAGTGGGATCCAACATATGGATGTAATTTAGAAATTTGGAAGGGTGATAATGCTGGATTGAGTGACGTAAAGTTGCATGAAAAAGTTGATTCTATCGTGCCACTTTTTAATCGCCTTGTGCTCTTTACATGTAATGATTATGCATGGCATGGAAATCCAGAACCAGCTACATGCCCCCCTCAAGCTAAGCGTATATTCTTGACAATCTCCTATATGAGTGATAATATAGAAGATACTAATAAACGTATGAAGGCGCTTTTTATTGCTCGACCTCAAGATCCAAGTGATCCTGAGAAGGATCGCTTACGACTTCTTAGAGCAGACCCTGAGAAATATAAGGATATTTATAGAATATAATTAATTAGATAATTTATATAAAAATAAACGACCATTATATTTTTCTAGACATTCGTTTATATTAAAATATTTACCTATTAAATTATTCCACCAAAATTGTTCTTTTTGGATAGTGTGCAGTTCAACTCCATTTATAATATCACTATGATTTGCAACTGCCAATATTGATTTATGTGCCATTTTTGAAAACATTTGAATAACATCATCTATAAATGATATGTCCAAATGTTCTAAGACATCTGTTGATACTAGAATATCATATTTATTTTCTAAAAGTTTTGCTCGGTCATTAGAATTGGATAAATCACACTTTATAAAATTATTAACCTCTTTAAAATGGAATTTTTCTAGATCAACTGATGTTATTTTAGCATTATTGAATGATTCCTTTATAAGTGATATAAGTTGCCCACGTCCACTCCCTATATCTACTATATTAAAAGTAGAATCTGATGTAAATTGTGTTTTAAGATAATCTATAACATAATCATATTGAATATGATGATCATTTGAATATGATGGCGTATTAAATGCATTTGTATATACTTTTGTATAATCCATATAGTATATAATTAGTGTATATACCTTAAATGGGAAAAAATTATTCGCATTATAATACTCCCAAATTATTTAGATACTCTATTAGTTTATCCTTTGTTAATGGATTCAGTTTACTATTATAATTCATAATATCTTCGGTTACAAGAAGATTCTTATATGGTGGTTTAATATGCATATATCCAGAATCAGTCTTTACAAGGCGCATGGCCTGTGTTTCACTAATAAGTGATTCTAGCATCTTCTCACCTGGTCTTAGTCCCGTAATTTTAACAGGCTTGTTATATTTTTCTGAAAAAATCTCAATAAGATCAATCAATCTCATAGAAATTAGCTCTGGTATAATAATATCTCCAGATTCCCCGTGAGTATAAGCGTACTCAATTAATGCCACACTTTGTTCTAAGGTCATAACAAAACGTGTCATATCAGCATGTGTTAGCATATATTCTGTTACGGCTGGATCTCTGCCCTTTTCATGCAGGATTGGTATAATACTTCCTCGTGAATTTAGAACATTACCATAACGTATATTTACAAACTTGCGATTCTTAATAAATAATGATTTCTCAACAATAGCACTTTCTGCGAGAGCTTTCGCCATTCCGTAAGCATTCGTAGGCTCACATGCCTTGTCAGTACTAACCATAACAACGCATTCTAGATGTGTTAGCCTATCATTATTCTTCTCAACTGCATTTAATATATTCATTGGACCCATACAGTTTGTTGATATACATTCTTGAATAGCATACTCACATCGATCAATATGTTTAAGAGCTGCCATAATTATAATTATATGAGGCTGCTCACGTAAGATTGCATTCTCTACACTATCATAATTACGTATATCTCCGATAATAAATGACAGTTTATCAGTCTTATATCGCAGACTCATCTTCCAATGTTTACATTCATCGCGAGAATAATTAGTAATATTATTTGTTTTAATATATGTTTCAATGAATTTATTACCTAATGATCCTGAACCTCCAAATAGTAAAATCTTTTTATTAATGAATGTTAGCTCTGTCATATAGTATTAATTATATGATTCCTTAGACCATCTTACATTTACGAAGGCCTAAACTTTTCCCTGCAATATATACTAGAATGTTTGCCTTCCTTCCTCTGCTTGCACTAATTGGTCTAACGCCTGTCACCGCCTCCGTTGCAGACTGCTCCGCAGGCAAGTCCCTGTTTCGGCTCACGTCCATGTCCTTCTCACCAGACCCTACCGTCCCTGGTCAGAATTCCACGCTGATGCTGTCAATGAAGATTCCCGAGGAGATCAATAATGGCACCGCGACGTATATGTCAACCTACAATTTCATCCCTCTAACGCCGTCCACCGATGATCTCTGTGGAACTACCGTGAACTGCCCTATCGGCGAGGGATATCTAGACACTCTCTCATCATTTCCTATTGATAAGAGCCTGACTGGTTCTCTAACTCTGAAGATTGTGTGGGCAGATCTGACTGGTCGTCAGCTGCTATGTGTTATGATCAAGACTAAGCTAGGCGATGCGGCGAAACAGGTTGCGTTACGCTATAAGTCACTACGTGGACAGTATAATCGTACCCGCAGTCATAAGAAGAGAAAGCACCGTAACCACAAGGCCCACCTAGCTCACAAGGCGCTAGTGGCCAGGAGCAAGTGTCTTCTTCTGAATAACTGGACCAATGCGTCTCTAGCGGCGGCTAGCTGTCCTTGATCTTGATCTTGACTTTGACCGTTTACGGGTTTTAGAGACATGTTTATGCTTCCTGTATGACTTCAGCCTTCTGTGTAAGTCAATAGTATTTCTGTACGGCCGGGTTCTACCTAGTAGTACAGGTGCTAGATTAGGCCGGATTGACTGCGATTTTGCATTAATCCCTAGCATTTCCGCAGTCGCTGGTGCCGAAGGCACGTAGCCCTGTCTGAGATGCGGTGGCACATACGGCATCTTAAGCTACTATCCAACTTGATTTTAAGAATTGTTGCATCCCTTTTGCACTTCCTCGGAACAATGCAATCCAGATGGAACAATTACCTGAGCCGCATATAATATACGGACACTTCGACATTACAATGGTTATAGCCAGGTAGAGTTTAGAGAATTTAAACGCATTATCGCAGACCTTATCCACTGTTGTCAACGCCTTCGGAATGTGTCTAATCTCATCCTTGAACCACACTGCCTTTTCGCCCAGTTCGGCAATCATTGCCTCAATGAATTCCGTTTCATCTGATTGTACAAAGAAGCGTGTCTGAGGCCGTTCCTGTAAGATTGCTCTCGCTCTCTTAATATAGTCCGTATAGCTCGGCAAGGCCGTTTCCGTAGCCTTGTCATTCCCCCTGTAAAATAATACACAGGTATTCTGATAATCTAACGAATACTTAGCCTCCAGATCCTTAATCAGTCCCTGCACTTCTTCAGAAGGCGTAAAATATTTCTGAAGAAATGGTTTTACACCAGCATAATCCAGTTTCATATAATCGGTATATTGATGAAAGTGTTCGTATAAAACTGGCCCTCTGTAAGTGATCTTTTTATTTATGTCTAGAGTGAAAAATGACTCTAAACAACCAGGTCTGTACCAGTTAAATGCGTCGCTAGTGTCTATGGTATCGGGTAACTTTCTATACCGGTTGAAGTATTCAATGGTATAATGAAGTATGACTGAGCATGTAGAAAAGAACCCGTTATTCGAATGCTTTACTATAAGCGTCGGATTTGGTACAATCTTTTTTCTGGGAGGTGGTAACCAAGATGACATTTCTAATTTTGCTATTTTACATTTGTATATAGAATATACGAAAGAGCATATGCCGTAACGAAGAATCCTGAGGTCGTGTAATGGTAGTCCTGACCCTTCAACAGAGATGCAATGCCGATAGAGCTTGCTACCATGGCAGCATCTGAAAACAGAATAATGGGCCCACCCTTGATATAACTCTTGAATACATCAATCATGCTATTGTGACCCTGGGGTATCTTGTCAACTACACCATATGCAAAGGCGACATCATGTACCAGTTGAATTACGACGGCCAATGCAGTAAAGTACCAAATAGACCAGCCTTCCTTTTCCATAAAAAAGTAAGAATAAAGGTAACGAGCAATAGCAATCCCAATTGCAATGATCCCTACGTCGGACAAGACAGCTGCCAAGCCAAATTCATCGTACCAGACATTTATAGGTTGACCAAAGGTCTGAGGAAAGAATCTAGCTAAGAATATCACCACCGTATCTACGAATAAGATCGCAGGCAAATAAAACCACCAGTCTTCATTTGCCAGGTAATTAGCCACATTGGCTGGCTGTATGTGATCCATCTTCTATTCTAGATATCAATTAAAATCTGTCTCTCCCATTCAGAAAAACGCATGATACTAAAGTCATAGTCAGTCTCAGAGATACGCTCGTATTCTATTTCCAACAACTCATCCGTTATAGAGAGCCATGATTTCACTTTGACGCATGGAAGCTTTGAAAAGAATGATGCCATTTCGGGGTAATCTAAGACAATAGGTATAGATCCCAGATAAATAGACTCCCAGAACCGGTGAGTATCTGGCCCATTGCCTCGCGGGCAGAAGGTAAACTTATGCGCCTTTACATTCTCACAATATGCCTGATACGGAATCCTCTCATTCATATCAGATTTGACCCAGGGTAATTCGCTAAAGTAGATATCTAGGATTGCTCGTTCCTGAGGCCATGTATACACATTGAAGTTCATGTAGGCTAGAGTCTCTGCATCCTTAACTTTACGCCTAGATACATTATATATAATTTGCTCATTTTCAACAGCCAGATCACTATGAGTATCAACACCTATGGGTACTGGTACTATATTCGACTCTATACGTTTTACGTTTATAGCAAACCACTTCTTATAGAGGCCGTCAAATCTCGTGCTACTTTCTGTAGTGATTGAATAATCTGACATTCCCGTTATCCAATACTGCTGGTGCGGCGGGAATATGGGAGGCGTTATCTGACCCCTATATTCTGTAGGCCTATTATGCTCAATAGAATCTGTAAACATAAAGACATGTGTATCAGAGTTACTTTTAGCGAGATCAATATACTTGGTTTGACTGATTAAGTCTTCAGGAGACCAAGTAAAGTCTTTGAACCGCATGTGTACTATCTTATTACGCCCTATAACCAAAAATATACAACCATACGCGCTCTAAGATATAGCCATTCAGGCCTCCCTGAGGATGTATCAAAGTCAGCTCGCGAAGCATATTTAGATACGTTTCCTTGGAATGCACTCGTACTACCTCCCTATTCACCTTGAATAGGCCCGCGAAGCTGAATGGGATCAACGAAACACACTCTTCATATGTATACAAAGGGAACCTACAACGATCAAAAAATGCATTGATAACACTCATATGGGCTTGTTTGGGATAGATATGCCTATGATCTTCAATAAATTCATTGATGCCCGCATCATCAAAGGGCACCGGACTCACAATCTGAAGATTCCTATTAATCTTAGTCACCATGTATTTCAAGCCATACTCGGTAAGTTTTTCTGAAGCCCTAATAACCTCCTTAGAGGGAATAGTATCAGAATAGATGTAGCCTAGGGGCTGTATAGTACGTGTCTGATCAATTGCGTCAATTGCACATAAGATAGTCGGATTATGGGGAAAGGGGTCCGCCTGTGTGAATACTATATTAGCACTGAGCGACTCATAGTTAGAGACAATATGATACAAGTAAGTATGACCCTCCCGACCAGTATTGTCTAACCTGATTACAAATGGAAGACTAGCATTTGGCTTTGAGCTGCCCTTATTGTACAGCGTACAGATATCAGAATAGGCCTCTGTCCACTGTACATCCTCCTCATATCTAGCGACTACTATGGTCAGTTCATTAGTATTAAATGTCTCACCTGCGTAAGATAGTTTGAAAGTGTCTTGAAAGTCAGTTGGCTCTAGGGACCATCGTGTCCATCTGTTTTTCTGAGTGTAGAGGAACCCCTTTTTATACTGATTGGGGGCACCCAAGTACTGTGTCATGTTATAACGGTCTTTTGCAAGCCGAATAAAGATGTAACCATCCTTATCTTCCAATATCCACTCGTTCGTGGTATCACGCGCATCTGTATCAGACCAGAATACCTTGTTTTGTCTAGTATGAGCAGTTAAAAGCTCAGAATCGCGTAAAATATGCACTCTACTAGAGTCACCGCTGACCAGTTTTATTACTACGCAGAATTCCTCATTTGCTAGGAACATTATAAGATAATTCCTTTTATACTTTAGACCCATTATATAGATGGACCAATATAGATTACAGTTACTACGGGCAAATAGGGTTGTCGCATATAATAATATGTATTTAAAAGATCAGGTAGGAAGAATATCCAAGAGTATAACTTCGACTGATTATTTGAATGAGCGTTATGGGGGTATGCGAATTATAAATAATTCGAGCATGTTTTTTGAAGATATTATGACTGAAGAATTAATGGCTCAACAAAATACCGGTAATTCAAATACTGTCACGTCACCATCTATAAGTAGTATTGGACAGATTTTCACTGCATTACAGGCCCTTCTAGTCTACAATGCCTCTATAAGTGTACCTCCTACCAGATCAGCTAGATTAGCATATTTGTGGTTTTTCACTGTTGCTTCTGGATACTCCTGGGTATCACCGTCTACGTCTATTACAGGCACGAAAGATTCATGGAACTGGGATACAAAGAATCTGATTACGGATGATATTAAAATATTCGTTTGGATGACACAGGTCCTCGTGAATACCATGAGCAACTTTGTACCATCCTATAATACAGGCCCACTTTTAGAACAAGAACGGACTAATTTCGGTTGGACTGCTGAAGAACAGCAAGCAATGATAGATCAAGTCAAGACAGAAGGTAATTTTACCTTATGGCTATCTACATGGCAAACGTGGTATGCGGGTAGGCAAGCAGATGGATTCGTTGCTGCTGCTACAGCCCCTACAAATGCAGAGCTACCCAACGGTGCAACTGTACTAGATGTAACAACATCTCAAGATTTTACAGATGCTGCAGCCTATCCGAGTCCTAGAAAGTGGACCCCACTCCTAGTAGGCGGGGCAAAGAAAAACTTTCTCACCTATGGCTGGGGTAATGTCAGA
>Ga0209087_1001962_pt1 | contig 11863 bp, 12 predicted proteins | sample S_130805_EF_Meta_FD_187321 | JGI IMG/M metagenome (GOLD analysis project Ga0209087, IMG submission 187321) | Freshwater microbial communities from Lake Simoncouche, Canada to study carbon cycling - S_130805_EF_MetaG (SPAdes) (version 2) | ecosystem: Environmental > Aquatic > Freshwater > Lake ...
ATCCTGCAATAGTTCCTTCGATTTGTGAGAGATAACATAAATGTTTGTATTCTTGTCCAATCCTTTAAGGATATTCAAAAACGCTTCTGTAGCAGAATCATCCAAACTGCCATCTAGAACCTCGTCAAAGATTAATAGATTGCAACTTAATGAATTCTTTAGTTGTGCAATATATCTCCAAGCAAACAATAAAGCCAAGTCAATCTTGCGCTTCTCTCCCTCGCTGAAACTATCGTAAGTGAAAATGTCGCGGTGACGGCTCTTGATTGTTTCTTCAAATGATTCACTCAATTCAAACTGAACAAAGAAGTCCATCTTGGAAAGATAACCATTGATTACCTTGTTCATGATTGGCAAGTAATGCTTAATGATCTTGCTCTTGATGCCACTATCCTTCAATAGAATAGAAGCGATGGAATAATATTGAAGATCATCTGAAAGTTCCTGACGTTGCTCAGTTTCTTTCTTACCCTCTTCGACAATTGAATCTAGTTTGTTATTTTCTGCATCAAAATCTACAGTATCATCTTTATTCATTTCTTTTTGCAGTTTAGCAATGAATTGATTGCAAGCAGAAATTGTATTGTTCTTTGTTGTAATTTCTTTTTCTAGAGCAAGAATCTTTTTACCAAGTTCACGGTCTTCTTGGATCTGTTTGTCTAGATCTTCAAACAAACCATTCAACTCCTCACTCTTAGCATTCATTTCATTCTTACTTGCTTCCAGAGTAGACATGATACTTGTCTTGTGCTCTTGAGACAACTTCTGCTTGCACAAGGTGCATTCTTTATTATTTTGGTAATATTCGATTTCTTTGTTTAGTTTATTAATTTGAGCAGTGATATTTTTAATCTGATACGATATATTGTTTGCTTCGGTATCACTAGCATTATTTGTTTGCTCTTGTAGACCATCTACATCTAATTGAATAGTTTGAATGTCTTTTTGCAGTTCCGAAATCGTTGCTTGATTTTGTTCAATCTCGGTAATTATCTTATCCTTGGATTCTTTGCTCTTCTCTTGAAGCACCTTAATGTGATTCTTCTGTGCTTTGGCACGTTCCATTAAAATGGCAAGACGGTGTTCAATATCCCGGATGTTGTCTTTTGCTGTTGCAATCTTTGCTTTTAACATAGTATTCATAACAGAGAATACATCAATATCTAGAAGATACTCTACAATTGCTCTGCGCTCTGCTGCGCTTAATCGCATAAATGGCACATAGTTTGTACTACCAAGAATTACAACTTGACAGAAAGACTTATAGTTCATCTGGATGACTTGTTCTTCCAGCATCTTCTGATAGTCTTTTGACTTGGAATCTTGATTGACTAATACCTTGTCCTTGTAGATTTCAAATACCTTAGGAGCAAGACCTCGTACAATCTTATAATTTGCACCATTAGTATTGAATTCTATCTCAACTACACAATCTTTTTGATTAATGCTATTTGCTAACTGTGGGATATTGATATTACGATATGGTTTACCGAATAATACAAAAGAAATGGCATCAAGAAAGGTTGTCTTTCCTGCACCATTTTCGCCACTGATTAGAGTTGATTTGTTTTTTACCAAATCCAGTTCGGTGAAGTTATTTCCTGTTGAGAGGAAATTCTTCCACCGAATCTTCGTAAATGTAATCATAATTAATGTCTCTTAGTACCACCAATAGTGCGTCTACGACGCAAAGAAATTCTACGCTTCCTTAAAGCGCGAGCACGTTTCGACTTAGACTTTCTAGCAGCGCGCTTGGCGCGTCTACGCATTCGTTGTAGTTCAGAACTCTTTCTGCGAACACAACGACGATTAATTTTCTTTTCGCCTGGTTTGCAACGGAATATGATCTTTCTTTTACCATTACGGATAACAATTTTACGCTTTGCCACTCCTTCTAGTAAAAGAGTTTCAAGATCAGTATCCAAAAGTTCTTCAAACAATTCATCAATAGAATCATTAATTGTAAATTTATTAATGTCCAAAACAAAATCAAAATCCTCTTCCTCTAAAAAGAGTTCGAGCATTGCAATTTCTTGATCGGTATCAACCGTGATGATGTTTTCTTCTACTACGATCATGTTTGTACAGTATTTATACTGTTTACACCTTCGGTAAACCAAATGGGAGCATTGTCCATCTTCCACTTAGCAAACCGAGACTTTTCGTGAATGTAATACTGACGGTATGCTTGAACGGCATCTGCATTCTTATATTGATCTGGCATCGCTTGAGCAAATGCAGGCATACGACAATCTGAAATCTTCGTAGGTGTATGGACTAGACTGTATTGCACCATATCGTCGTATGTGTGAATTTTATTATAACGACTTTGGTAAACCTTCAATAGTTCGTGGGTATGTTCCCATAGCCAGTAATATGCTTGCTTACTAGAACGAGTCCAAATTGTGCATGGATGATTAATCATCGTGCAACGCAAAAACCTAAAACCCGGACGATCATGTTCATATGTGCCAAACTTTCGTCCATTTTTTGCCGTGCGAGTAATGACTTTGCCGTCCAATACATGATGGGCAGTTGACATCAGTTGACAAGACTCAACAATCATCTTGACAACATGCTTGTCACACATCATCTGTGCAGCAACTCGTGGATTATTATCCAATACAAATATATTCATGTTTCTTGGGAAGAAAGACTTTCGATATAGAGTTCGTGAATAATCTTCTTGAGTTTTTCTTTATTCTCGACTTCTTGCATCCCATCAATCTCATTATTGATGATGGATACCGTATCCAAGGATGCGTCTACTTTATCAACCGACAGTATATCACCATTTTGTTCTTCTGCAACAGTCAAGTTAGCGACTTGTGCGCCATATAAACTATCCATGAATCTATCAAAAATATATGGCTTTGTTTTAGTCTCTACCACAATTTTTACAAACTTATTCTTGTAATCCATGAAGTCGGTTTTCATTGGATCTTCGTCCTTATCGTTATAACGAAGAACATGGAACATCTTATTTGAATTTGGTACAAACTCCATTACACGGGTATCTGTATCAAATACATGAAATCCCTTGCGCTCATTCACATCACCAAATGTAATCTGATACGGAGTTCCTAAATACGAAATGTTTTTATCGGTTTGCTTGCAGTGAAAGTGTCCAGAATAAACATGTTCAAATTTTGAGAATAGATTAGGATCTAAACCTTCTTCATGTTTAACACCACGCAAAACTTGATAACCAGCAAATTCAAAATGTCCAAGAACAAAATCAGCAGAGTTGCTCTTAATATATTCAAGACAGATATCATGATTGGCTTTATTGATCCACGGTACAAAAATGAAATCTACGCCATCAAAGTTCATCTTTGCCGGCTTAAAATCGTAAATCTCAAAATTTCCATGAAACAGTTCCCGTAAACTATTCACATCATTAGTGTTACGGAAATAAGTATCGTGATTACCAGCAATACAATACATCTTATAATTGCCAGTCTTTAAACGATCCATGAACCGCTTTCTGACTTGATTTAATGTATGAAAATTAACAAACTTGCGCCGATCCATAAGATCGCCCAAGTGAATGATTGTATCAATTTTATTTTCTTCCAAATATGGAAAGAATTGGTTCTCAAAGAAATCTAAGAAATGATCTAAAAACAATGGTGCATCATTGCGAGCACCAAAATGCGTATCAGCCAAGAATGCTATTTTCATTCTTCCTCCAAAAAACTTATCTTCTTTTTCTTTTTGTTTTTGACTTTCTTTGGTTCTTTTGACTGTTCCATATTTTCAAAATACACTTCTTCGTCTTCGGAGATACCAATGTTCCGAAGATATTCAGACAAATCCCCTTTAGTGTCTAGAGATTTTAAATACTTGTATTTGATAAGTGTTTGTTTCTTTTCTTTTTGAATTCTACGGAGGAATGCGTAGTATATTATTTGAGTAAAGTAAGAAAAGGGATTGTTGGATTTACTCGGATCGAAGTTGGAGCAATACATTAAACAATTTTCGATTCCATCTCCAATCATATCTTCTTTGAATGGGTAGTTCATGAAATTTGGTTTCTTTGCCAAATTTTGAGCAATCTCCATAAAGCATTGTCCAATATAAGAAGTAACTGGTGGAATTGGATCTCCAACTTCTCTGGCTTCTAGAACCTTTGATTTCCACTCTATCATCTCATCACAGAATTTTTTGTTATTGACATAGTGGGATTTATGTTCTATTTCTTTTACAATTTCTTCAGGAAGTATCTCCGAATCAATTGGAAGTTCTTTCTTTTTCTTTTTCTTCTTACGCATAATATTACTCCGTGCGAGTATGATACAACATTTCCCACGCAATGCAAGTTATTTACAAGATTTTCCTTGACAGAATCCGACCCCTCGATATAATTCACTGTGTACAGTGCCTAAGGGGGCAATTAGGTCTTAATTACAGGTAGTCTTTAGGATCAGGTGACCAATCATCTAAATGATTTCCAAACCCCAAATCGGGGTTTTTGTCTTCCGGGAAGTCGTCCATATCCTCATCATCAAAAGAACCACCAACTAATTCATCAAAATCCGGACCCATTAGATTAATTCCCTGTTGTTCCAGATATTCGATCATTCCTTTTACAACATCTAAAGGAAGATTCAAATTAAAATTAGCCATACCGGGAGGTGGCGCAGATTGCTTTGGTGAGAATGGCATACCTGTAGGCATGATTTGAGGATTAACCGGAGGTATCTCATCATCCTTGATGTTTTGCTTTAGTTTCTTATAAAGATCTGGCATATCCTGTTTGATCTTTTCCATCTCATAACAATTCATCATAATAGGATCAGGATTCCATGTTGCAGCAATTATATCAGTTGTAACTTCTATATCATGTTGTATTGAATATTCTGCCCAATTCTTCAATAAAAGAACTTCCGTAGGATTCATATTCTCATCAATCATGGTAACCGACTTAAACACCATCGGACGATGAAGATTAATAGTTGTGGCAGTTTGTTCAGAAACAGCAGCAATTATACTGTCACCTGATTTTAATTTTAGAATTTTGTATTCTTCCATATTACTCCTCCAACGGAATGATCAACTTACGATAATCAAATTTCTCATGCTCGTAGATTTTCATTCTTTCTACGAAATGACGAAGAGTGTGGTTTTGGTGAGACTTCCAAGAAAGATCATCTGCAATATCATACAACTTTGCTTTTTCTTTGAACTCAGACTTTCTTAGTTGTCTACCAATACTCTGTAATACTCTAATCCTACTTTTGGAAGGAGAAGAGAATACAATATTATGTAGTCTTCGTATGGAGATACCCGTACTAAACGTACCATAAGAAGCCACTATTATAGCATTCTCTTCCTTCTCTACAATCTTTCTTATAGTTTCTCTATCATCTGCTTCGGTCCCGCCGTGAACAAAGAAGACTTTCTTTTTATCCATTTTTGTTAGCATGTCATACATTACTTTACCATGCTTTTCTACAAATTGAAAAAGAATAAGAGTGTTTCCTTTTAAAGTTTCTGCCAGATTGCAGATGAATTCGTTTCTTTTTTTGTTCTGCACCAACCAATCTAATTCTTCTGCGTATTTAAATTTCTTGCAATCTTTTCTGACTTCTTGCGGATAACCAAGAACTATACAATCAATACTGAGTTTTGATAGTAGATCTTTATCCATCAATTCTTTTGTTGTCGTTACTTTATGAACTCTGCCAAACAAACCTTCAATAACGAGTTTATGTGTGAATGTACCATCAAGCGTACCTGTTGTTCCTATACGATATGGACATTTCTTTAACTTTGTCATTATGGTTGTTAAAGATTTGGATTTGAACAAGTGACATTCATCACCTATCACAACTTCAAAATCTTCAAAGAAGGATTGTGGCATCTTGAATATACTTTGCCAAGTAGAAATAACTATAGACTTATCTGTAGTCTTTTCTTCTCCTCCGTGGATCTTATGACAATAATTTCTGAGTTTCCATGCAGACGATTTTGAATACTCAAAGAAATCTGAATACATTTGAGTAACCAAAGAAATCGTTGGAACAACTATGAGTATTTTTTTATTTGGATTAATTCTTTCCAAATAATAACGTACAAGCATATAGATGATTAACGATTTACCAGATCCTGTTGGAGATAATAAAAGGCATCTGTCATTGTTTATTGCATGACAAATGCCTTCTATTTGATGTTCGTGAAGATTGTATGGTACACCAATCGTTTTTGCGAATTGGATTACTTCTTCAGCAGTAATTGAATTTGATCTTTGTTTTTCTGGCTCAGTAATGTGATACGACCGGTCCTTCGCAAACTGGACCACATAGTCTTGGAGTCCAGCGTAGATCTCTTGCTTGTAGATGTTGTAGAGTTTGATCTGACCATCCCACATTTTATTCCTAAACGCAGGCATGAACTTATGACCAGGTACTTTGAATGTGAAAAAATCGGAAAGTTCTTTAGCATATCCCTTTTCGCACTTTACCTTTATATAAACTGAATCAATTTGTTCAATGATTAAATCACTCATATCCTAGTATTTAGGACATTATGATTCCCCGTTTATGAACTTGCGCCATGTAATGGCATCTCTGATGTGGTATTGGCGAGATGAAATCATCTTGAGTATTGATTCCAAGTAGTTTACTTTTTCTTCTTGAACAAATACTCTATCTCTTCTGCCATTCAAATCTGAATCGGATTCCATATAGAGTTCAACATCCTGTTTCAAGATGCGAAGAGAAAACGGCTCCCAACCGTATTTCTTCAAATCTTCCTCGGACATTTTCCCCGTATAGTATTCCCATTTCAGTTTAGCAAGAGAAGATAACTCATTCTTCCATTTACGAAGAACCAATTTCTCATCGTACAATAGGTTTAAGTATTTTCCATGCAACTGTGGAATACGCAAAGACTCTGTATCAAGTTCAGACTCATTGAACTTCAAATCTATTTCAGCCATCTTTTTAATATCATCAAATAACATAAGTTCTCCTTAATGGAGTATATCACATAATACTACACGGTGCAATTAATAATTTCGTCTTAGTGATTCTATCGTAAACCCACTGTAAGCAAAGGTAACAGTGGCTACAGCAGGATTAATATCACTTATTGTACTATCCAATTCCAACCCGGATATTTTAAGAGGAAAGCAATTAACATATGTGAAATTTAGAAGTCCGTTTGATTTGCTGTTCATTACTATAATTGAAATATCAGAAAATCTTTCGCTTTCGTTTACTTGGTTTGAAAATGTATCAATTGGCATAATAACCCTAGACCAATTATATAATTCCAACCAATTAGACATATCCTCGTTTACTATGAACTTTACGGTTAGATCTTCATGCGTAGTCTTGCCTGGGGTACGCTTTATATCAGTGGCAAACGGACTAGGCTGACTTATAGCGGTTCCCTCGATACCGGGTAGGGTAATTGCTTGACAGAAGTAAACTAAGTGTGGAGTTCTATGCAATACCATCTTATATTCATTCAATTGCATAGGATTGATAGACTTTGGTTGTCTTTCAATTGCGTTTGTGATGCTTCTGGCTATTGACATGAGAACTCCTTTAAAGTATCTATAAAACGAATAAGGGGTTCCTTTCGGAACCCCCTATCGAAGTGTTAGTTATTCCCTAGTATTAGGAGCCACCGTAGGAAGCGTCGTTACCGTGGAGATTGTCAACGCGGAAGATGCGGTAATATTGATTACGTCTGCGTGTCAATGTTTCTGCATCTGGGAGACTACTAGCGTTGAGAACATATGGGTTACTTACCATACCGTAACGGGTCTTGAAACCGATCTTTGGTTGGAAGTTAGCAGTATCAACGGCTCTTACCATTTGTAGTGGAACGTATGGGCAGTAGAAGAGACCAGCGTCGTATGGACTTGTTCCCTTATAACCTACGCAAACGAAGTTCACTGGGCTGAAGGTTTCGATGTGGGTTGGCATTGAATATGGATCAATGTAAACCTTTACGCGTCCACCGTGGAGTGTACCAGCGAAGGTGTTGCCATTAACGTCTGTGTTAAGAGCACCACTGAAGGCTGGGGAGAAGTCGAGCAAACCACTCATGCTGAGGGCAGCGGCAACGTCTGGGCTGACGATGACGAAGTTACCCTTACCACGGCGTGTTTCTGCACCGACTACGTTGCACTCGCGCTCGATTTGGAAGGTCAATCCACGGAACTTCTCAGCAGACCAACGACCGTCTGAGTCGAGTTCGAGATCGTAGATACCACCACCGGCATTACCATTCAATCCCTTGGTTGCACCCTTACCGTTGAGGTCGGCTTGTTGGCAACCCAACTTAGCGACATCATAGATTTGACGAACCAACTCGCGGTTGATTTCAAACATGATTTCGGTGGAGAGGATGTTAGCCAACTCTGTCTCAGCGTCAAGTCCGTGAACGGCCTTGAGGTCTTGAGCGAGTTCGGTTGTGTACTCTGCCTTGAGGGCGCGAGTCTTGGCTGTTACGGCTGTCTTTTCGATTGTGAAAGACATTTCACCGAAGGAACCTGTTGTACCAAGCTTTTCACCTTGAGCAGTTGTCATACCACGGCCAGATTCAAACTTACCGTCTGTACTACCTTGATCATCGGCGAAGAGATCACCCATGTCACCGGCGGCTGGACCGTAACCGGCTTGAGGACCAACACCAGAAGAACCAGTTCCAGAGAATCCGGTGTCGGCTTCCTTGAAGAGGGCTTCACTAGCGTTACCTGAACGAGCACCGAAGTTGCTGGCTTGATTGTACTTAGTCTTCATTGCGAAGATCAAGCCGGTTGGACCGTTCATTGGTTGAACGCCAGCGATGTCATAAGCCATCAAATTTGGCATAGCACGACGAACCAAACTGATCATGATTGGATCGAATGAGTCGATACCAGTACCAGATGTGCTTGATGCACCTGCTTCGAAACCACCTACGTTGCCGAGGCCTGTGCCAGCGACGCCTTGGTAGTTTTCGCGGAGTGCGCGCTCTTGGTTCTCCAAGAGGATTGTTGTAACTGTCTTCTTATAACTATCCTTGATTTCAGGCAATGCCTTATGTTCGAGGATTGGTGCCCACTTTTTGCGGGCAGATTCTGTGATCATTTGACGATTAGGGTCCATTTTAATTTGCTCCTTTAAACCTTTTTTGTCTGAATTTATTTATAATTCCCTGATTTTTGAATTAAGATTTCAGGGTTCTGTTGATTGTGTTATAGTAAAGTTCCATTTGTGGGGTTAGCGAAACTTCGTCATTGTCCATGTCGCTTACCTCTTCCAAGAGGGTGACTTGTTCATTGACTTTATTTGGCGCTACTTTTCCTACTGTCTTTTTTGTAGAAACTACACCCTCAACAAGGGTCTTTACCTTGTTGCGGAAGTCGTTCTCGTCGGAATATTCGAGGTTTTCTGCGATCTCTCTGGCTTTTTCTGCTTGGAGAACAGTCAATCCTCTTGTTTCTTCAGCAAAGACTCTTTGGGCTGTTAAAAGACCAATTTCCTTGTGAAGATTTACATTCTTTTCGATCTCTTCGTTGACTCTACCTTCGAGACTGGTTACGGCTTCTGAGAGTTCATCAAAGAGGTCAACCTTGTCTTGTGGTACTTCAACGTAAGATTCTGCAAATAGATTCTTGAGACCGTTGATGAAGTCTTCTGCAATTTCGGTTCTTAGACCGTTTTCGATTGCTACTGCGTTTTCCTTTGCCCATTCTTGGACAACGTAACCCAAGTAGTCGTCGAGTTGCTCAACCAGAGCACCCTTTACAGTTTCGACTTCTTCAACGAGTTTCTCTTCGAATTGCTCAACCAATGCTTCGGTGATTGACTCAACCTTAGCAGTGACTGCGGCTTCGTAGATGGAAGCAGCGTTTTGTACAAATTCCTCTGACAACTCTTGTGAACCAAAGATTGCTGTAATATCAGCAGCCAATTGTTCATTTGTCATTTGTGGAACTTGTGGGGAGGAGAAGGATGGCTTCATTTGAAGTGTTGCAGCAAGTCCAGCGGCGTTTGTTGCTGTTGGTTGGGTGATTTGTTCACCCTTACCAAAAGCATCCTTAACACCACCACCGAGAGCATCATGTGCTACTTCGGATGACTTACCGGCAACTGGAAGTTGTCCCTTGAGAGAAATTGTAGAAGCAGCAGCGGTTGTTGCAGATCCCTTCATGGCATCTCCAACAGCCTTCTTTACTGGGGCTGCATCTTCCTCTTCTTCACCTTCTTCTTCTTCACCGGGCTCTTCGCCTTCGCCTTCATCTTCTTCACCAGGCTCTTCTTCTTCGCCTTCTTCTTCCTCGTCTTTTTCTTCTTTTTCTTCAACGAGTTCATATGTGTTGAATAAATCTTTTACGATTTCTTCTGCTATTTTCTTAGGGTCCATTTGTTAAATCTCCTTGATTTGTCGCTCAGATATTTATATATTTCACAATTTAGATAAGAAATCGCGGAATACATTTAGTTTTGCTTCTTGCAGGTTTTTTGATCCTGCTTTTTCGATTTGTTTCTTATAATTTTCAATTAATGCTGGTTTGAATACTCCATTATCCCAAACCCATTCCTTACCTTCCATGATACCATCTACGAATGCATTTGGCGCTGAAGGATCAGCAACTACATCGACGGCAGCAAGCATGAAGTCATTTTGAACATAATTCACTCCATTACGCTCAGATAATGAACCCATACCACGGGTTGATACTCCAAGTTTGGCTCCCTCGTCGATTAGGTTTTGTACAATTCTACCATATGGTGTATCCATGATCTTTGCATTACCCATTACTTGAGCACCTTCCATATGAAGGTCTTTGATCATATGGCAAACTCTCTCTAGGTTGACTGTTGGTCCTTCTGGATGTCCGAGTTCTCCCAAAGCACGACTATTTTTTACAAATGAATCGTTATAGGATTTTACAGCACTTTCCATAACAGGACCTTCGTAAAACCGTTGGTTCTTGTTTACTTTATTGGACTCTGCGAAAACACCACGAATATAGTAAGACTTCTTACCACCCTCAGCGGCTTCGGAGACATATTGAATGTCTTGTTGTCTTGTTTCTGTGATTAGTTTCATTGATTGTCCTTTTTCTTGCATTTATTATAGCAATTGGTCCAGGCAGCATGGTATGTGTCCCCACCCGTCGTACCATGAACGGTATTTTTGTGACAGTCACCAAAGCATGGCTCAAGCACTTCACCGTCTGGATAAACATATCCTTCGTTCACCTTCTTCCTACTATTCCTACTACCCAACTTTTTAAAATCTGCACCAGTTAATTTACCAAAAGGTGGAGCTACATCCAACTCGGATTGGTTTCCCTTCAATCCTTCTTGACCTTCTTGAACTTCTTCTGGGTTACCAAACATGCTATTAGCAACTACTTGTTTTGCGGAGTTCATATATTCCCCGGTTTTTACAAATAAAGCAGCATGGACTTGCTTGCGGAATTGCTCTAAGTTATTATCAAATAAAGAATCTATAATTTTTTCTGTAGACATCGGTATAATCCTCTTTTCATTATTTATACTTTAGTTTATTTAAGTTTAAGAACCGGAACCGGGCGTTATTATGTCCTCTGGGTCTACCCATCCACCATATTCTGGAACCCATGTCCATTTCTTTTTAAATGCTGGTGCATATTTAAAATTATTGTAATTATTAGCCAAATTTTGTAATTGATCAATAGTGTAGTTTTTTCTTGCAAAAAATGCAGCATTAGAACCATCTCCAAAGAAAGATACTATTTCGTTGTATTTTTCCAAATCAGTTGGAGTAAATTTAGATAAAACATCTTCAGTTATTAAACCAGCAAAATATAAAACCTTTAAGTCTATTATATCTTTTGGACGGCCAGCTCTTACTTTTTGTAATATAGGAT
>Ga0209087_1001969_pt1 | contig 11840 bp, 14 predicted proteins | sample S_130805_EF_Meta_FD_187321 | JGI IMG/M metagenome (GOLD analysis project Ga0209087, IMG submission 187321) | Freshwater microbial communities from Lake Simoncouche, Canada to study carbon cycling - S_130805_EF_MetaG (SPAdes) (version 2) | ecosystem: Environmental > Aquatic > Freshwater > Lake ...
GGTGGCTCTAGTTCGCATTACCACTATTTGACACGAACTAACACAACTTCTGGCGACCCAACTAACAATCAACTTGGGTGGAATAACGCAACACAAATAAGCAGCACAGCTTTAAGAGTAAGCCACATAGACCAAGACGGTCAAGATAACGAAGTGTTCTTAGATTTAGTTAATCAGGGCGACATTCTTATCATTCAAGATAAAAATAATTCTGCTAACTATCAGAAATGGGAAGTAACCGGTACTCCAACATACAATGCTACTTGGGATAATTTTCCTGTAACATTTTTAACTAGTGCTGGTACTGGTACAACAAACTTTGCAAACAGTCATTCAGTGTTGCTTATCATTATTTCGGTTGGTGCTGTAGGTCCACAAGGTCCACAAGGAATTCAAGGTATTCAGGGACCTACTGGTGCTACAGGTCCGACAGGTGCCACAGGTCCGCAGGGTCCGGAAGCAGACTTATCTGGCACAGCAAAGCTAGCCGTAAATAATGCTTTTACTGGAACGCAAACTATTGCTACAGGATCAACAGCAGTCGTGCCGTTAGTCATTAATCAGCCAACTGGTAACGTTTCTAATATTGCTGAGTTTAAAGTTAATAACGCAACCAATGCCCGTATTTCACCGAATGGTTCAATTTCTACTAGTGGAAACGTTGCCGTAGGTTCAAACTCGATTACAAACTTAAACCAGTTTCAAGTGACTGCTACTGCTGCGACTCAATTAGGTGCTGTTATTCGTGGTGCTTCATCTCAGACAGCTGACTTGTTGCAAATACAAAATTCGGCAGGTGTAGCCAACGCATATATTGGCTCTGACTATCGCATTATGACCAGTGGTGGTGTTGGGGCTACTTCATGGCTAAGAGTTGGTTCCTCAACAGCTTCTTTAGGTGGTGGTTCAGGAGTTATCGCAATTGCTAATGCTGCAACCGTCCCAACAACTGCACCTACTGGCGGAGGCATCTTGTATGTTGATACAGGTGCCCTAAAGTATCGTGGAACATCGGGCACGGCTGCAACAATCGTTAACGCTGACGGAACCATGTCTGGTGGTGGAGGTGGTTTAGGATGGCTTGGTACTACACAAACAACTGCAAGTTCTGGTGGAACAAGTAGCCTTACTGGTGTCAATACTTTCACTGGTGCTACTGGCGGTAACATCGTTATGAGCACTGCAACTGTTTCTGGTTCTGGAACTCGAACAAGTACCAACACAACGCTGACTACTGGAAATGCTACTGGTGGTCTCGGTGCAGGTGGAACTGTAACCTCTGGAAATTTAACAATAAAAACAGGCGATGCTACTTCTGACCTTACTGGTATTGAAGGTAGCACATCTAATCCCGGAAACATTTATATTGCAACTGGCACCCCAATATATGACAATGACAACGGTGGAACAAACCTAGGTAAGATTTACGTTGGAACTGGTTACACTGGTGAAGTAATTATTGGTCAATTAGATGGAACTCTTGGTGGTGCTACTACTGTAAGCATTATTCCTACCGATGCAACTGAAATAAGCAAAACTTTAAATCTCGCTACAAATGGTAAAAAATTCACTACAGTAAATATTGGTACCAGCGCAAGCTCTCCAACTATAAAAATTGGAACCACAACAGGCACTTCGGGTGTTGTTGAGCTAGGGACTGCTGCTAAAACTCCAATAATTTATAACAACGTACAATTTATTCCATCAACTACTGGTGGCGGAAACCCCGTAACTAGATCTGCAGGTACACTACTTTACACAGAATTAGTTGTAGGAATAATAACATCTACCCCTGCAGCTGGTGTAACTCTTATACTTCCAACAGGCACAGATATGAATAATATTCAAAACTCATACATAGATGTTGGTTTTGAGTGGGTATTAATCAATAATTCTTTAACAAATTCTTTATCTATTGGTGCAGCAACTAATCACACAATTACAGGTGCCAATAATGGAAATATGACAGTTGCAGCTAACACTTCTGCAAGATTTAGGTCTGTTAGGATAAGTTCAACTGCTTGGAGAACTTTTAGAGTAGGATAAAATAGAAGCTTTAGAGGCTAGTCTGCAATCCTTGGAATAGAGCCATGTTTTCTAGCTTCATCCCGCCTACGTTTATCCTCAGCATGGATAACTTCATCCTTAGCTAAAGTTTTAGGGTCATGAGCTAAAACTACGCCTTCAATAGGTAAGAACGGTACAGAAGCATCCACTTTGCCGTCAGGTGTAGTAGGTCTTTCACCATAAAACTTATCGTTTGTAGCATGCCATCTGTTGTGACATTCGGCACAGATACGATGAACGTTCTCTTCCGTGTTACACATAGTGTTCTTATCTGGTCCGTGATGCACTGCTTCAGCAGGATGTCCGGGACAACCTATGATAGGTTCAACTCCTCCACCAGCGTTCTGCAGCCAAGCCCACTCACAAACCATACCCGCTTTGATAGGAAACTTCTTTACAGCTTCTTTCCTGCCTGTAGATAAAGGGTCAGCGTAGTCAGATAAGGATTTAGTGCCAGTGTAGCCGTCAAAGTATGCGTCTATCTCAGGTTTAGGGGCGAACACGCTTTCAGGTACTTCATACCTTTCGCAACAACAGTATTCGCTGTCCTCTAACGTGCAATCCCACATAAGTTGACATTCGTCATGAAAGTCAGCCTTACAGGCTAAGCAACTTTCATCAGTCGCCATAATAACTTCCTCCAGAGATGTCTTGGTTATAGAACCCAATACCATTGTACGCCCTTGTGCCACCAGTACGGCGGACAGGATTCATAGGAACTCTCATGCGCAGTTCACGTATGAACGGGGTGGTAGCAAGTGGGGTTTCACCGTTCTCGCTACACCAAGTTCTGTAGCCTCGAAGAAGAACCTCAGAGGTTATATTGAATAGAGGGCTTTCGGCAATCATCTCCTCAACGAACTTAGAGATATGGTCTTCTTCACCACGATACTCATTAGTCGCTATCTGAACAGATGCAGGCTCGGTAATGCCGTTAGCGATAACGCGCATAGCCCCTTCAATCATCCAAGACAAAATGCCTGGACCTTCTTGGTTAACGATATCATCTGATAATCCCTGTCTCTGCTTTTCAGGTGGAACCTGATAGCTAAAGTCAATCTTGCGTAACCTTCTCCAGAAACCTGCGCCACCTGAACGAACAGATGGTAGATGGTTTAAAGCAAGAAACAATGTGTGTGAGGGTCTAAAGTCGAAGAAGTCTTTATACATCTTACGGGCAGAGATAGTGTCTCCACCTGTAAGCATCTTGATTCTAGACTCGTTAAACTTACCGTCAGGTCTTGTCTCAGAGGCAACAGCAAATCTGACACCACGAAGGTTAGCGATTTCTGTTGAGTGCTGTTGAGAGGCGCTGTCTAGTAAGAAGTTCTCAGGCATTGTCCTAGCATAGTTACCTAAAATCTTTGAGGCGATTTCTAGTAGCGTGGACTTTCCGTTAGCACCTACACCAACAAACACTGGTAGCACATGCCAGCGCACTTCACCGACAAGTGCAACACCGAGTAGTTCTTGAATGTATGCAATACGGTCTTCTTCATTGATAACCATTTTTAAGAAGTCGTCCCACATAGGTGTCTTCTGATGTTTAGGCGCAATAGCTGTCTGCATAGTGTTGTAGTCAGTTAGAGGGTCAGCCTCTCTGAGCACACCTGTTTCTAGGTTTATTATTCCATTTGGCGTACAAAGTTCTAGGGGGTTACCGTCTAGTTCGTGTGGCATAACAACTATGTCTGGGACTGTTTGGGCTAGTAGCACAGAGTTTGAGATAGAGGCCCTTGATAAGGATTTCCTAGCCCAATCCATGCCAGCCTTAGTCCCATCTATGGCACCGAATGATAGAGCAGATTCACCTGCTAGCCGTTCAATGGTTTTTGCACTATCTGGTACGTATGCGTTGTTCTCCCATTTGTACCAGCCAATGTCTGGGACAAAGATAAACTTTCCTTTAGCTAAGTCTGCTAAACGTTCAGCATTGGCAAGGTCAGTGTATTTGAATGCGTCTATAGGGAGTGCGATAGGTACTGGCGATAATGCGAGGTTACCTTCCATTGGGAAGGCTTCACCTAAAGGGATATCAGGTACAACCGATAAATGTAGTTTGTGGACGTGGTTGCGTACTTCTGAGGCAAGTTTGGCGTCGCTGTATGTGGAAACCATTTGTTTAGCCCAGCGGAAAGCGGTCTGAACCTCTCCGGGGTGTGGCTGTCTTTTCTCGCCAGTTGATAGGAGGGATGTGAACTTCTGTTCAAGAAGTTTTGCTGCATTGTTGTAACTTTCTTCAGTGAAGCAACCGTATCTTACTGAAGCATAAAGTTTGATAGCGTAGGCTACTAGCCATGGGTGTCTGGCTTTTGGGTTTGCTTTAGTAATAGTGTCAACGAGTTGATGTGTCCAAGCGCAATCTTCTTCCGCCACCCGCCAATCTTCAGGTTTTGATATAACCACAGATTCGGAAACATTCTGGTCACTTGAAAGAATTCCGTGTGAATCGAGAGCTTCGATGACCTGCGAGAGTTCGATGGGGTAGGTGTGGTCATTAAATTCAACCTTAACATTTACAGGGTTCTCTGCGTCCTTATGGTTTATTGTTCCCGGAGCGCGTAGAACTCTCGGTAGGTCCGAGACATTATCTACTTTACCACCATAAAGTTCTGCAACCTTCTGTACAAGCATGCCAAATCGGCGTGAAACACCTGCCACGTGAGAGCGGTTGTAGTCATCTATGTCGCCGTCATCTACAGCCCAGTAAGGCTGTAAGCCGTGTCCTGAAAGGACTATGGCACAAGGGTTTACGCCGATGATGGCGGAGATTGAATCGATCACTGCTCTAGCGTTCTCTTCGTTAGAGATACCTGAATCCTTGTAGTCAAGGTCAGCCCATAGAGCGTTTAGACGGATAATGTCGTTGATGTCTCCTCTAGTGTTTGAGGAGGAAAGTTCCTTGTCTTCAGTGCTGTTTACCATAGTGTAAACGTTCATACCGTTGGCGGTAAGTGTCTGTGCAAAGATGTCTGCGTTAGATAGTGGAAGCTTCTTTGAAGTCCAAGAGTTCTTAGGGCCAAAGTAGCAGACTGTTACTTTGTCGGTCTCTGTTTTACCAAGCCTAGTAAATAAATCTAGAATCGGTTTGTCGGTTTGCATGTGTAAAACTCCTTAGGTGATAAGGAGACCCCCAAGAGGAAAGGAGACAAAACTCTTGGGGGTCAACCTTAGTTTAGCATTTAAAACAGATTTAGAATAGCAGACAACACAACATCTTTAGGTATCTGTGTTGCGAGTGCAATCTGGTCTGCAGGTACATTTGATGCAGCAAGGCTCTTAGCCAAGTCAACCTTGTCAGCAGCGTAAGCCGCTAGAGGGTCACTGTTTGGTGCAGATGGTGCCGCATTAGGTGTAGTTGCTGTGCCACCGAACTGTGAAGCAAAGTAGTCGCGTGCAGCCTTAGCGTCAGCCTCATTGAATGGTACAAGGATGAACGGTGCGGACTGGCCCGGCTTTGAAGTGCCTCGACCTAGACGGCCAAGAACAGGCTTAACTGAACCGACACTAGGCTTCAATGTAGAGATTAGTGCACCTTGGAAGAACAGCACGTTGTCGTGCTCCTCAATGGTTGGTGTGTCTAACACTACAACGCGTGCCGCAATAGCATCTGAATCTCCAAAAGCAGTCTTAATGCCTGTTTTGTATTCGGTAGGCCACACAAGGATAAGGTTTCCTTGGTAGTCAGCAGGACGGAAGTTGCTGGCTGGTGAGGGCTGTGAAAAGCTGTCCTCAAAATAGGGTTGGTTCATGGTTGTTATCTCCTAACATAGGGTGTTGGTTGGGTGAACATAGAATCCTCATAAGATTCTACTACATCCGTGGACGGGTAATCTGAACATGAAAAGCAATCTTTAGACGTTTCAAGGGTCGATAGATATTCGTTCAAGTCTGTAGAGGCTACAACACTAACATAAATATCTTCAGCCCGCTGTAACGCGCCGAGTGCAATGCTTTCATCATACTTTTCAGTCCAAAAATAGCCTGCAAGTAACGATGGGTTATTACGTGGATAGAACTTTACTGCCACTTCATTAACTTCGTAGCCACGCAAAGACCATCCTAATCCGTAGAGGTGAGCCTGAATTCTATACTGTTCTCCAGGTCCCTTCTTAGGGATTGATGTTAACTTTGTTGCACCAACCACTTTGTGGTCAATGACAGTGTTGGTCTCTAAATCATACAGGTCACATGAACCTGTGATTTCGTGAGAACCAATCTTACCGATAACAAGTTTCTCTTCAATAAGCCAGCGAGGTGTCTCACCGTTGGACGACTTTGAAAGGTTATCTTTATCGAACATTTCTTCTAGCATGGTATGAACTGCAGTGCCGATAGCTGGTAGCCATGCAACATCTTCAATGCCTTGCGGTGGAATCTTCTCCACGCCAGCAAGTTTACGGGCCAGACAGCGAATACATGACGTACCGATTTCTGAAGGGCCTATAAGTTTTTGCTGACTTCTAGGTTGATTATTGAGCGCATCTGCAACGAGAGCGTCAATAGCGTTATTAACTGGATGCATCCTTGTTTGCTTCCTCTTCCATTTTAGTTATTGCATCTTCAACAGATTTGCCTGCGTTTTCAATTTCTTCAGCAAATGCAATGTTGATTAAATCTTGCACCATAGGGGTAGACCATATTGTTAAAATCTTCCGCATAGTATCCATGTCCTTTTCTTGGAGGACGGTCATGAAATACATTGCTGCAACAGTATACAGCGCATTAGATTTCATAAGCACCATAACCTGTTCATCAGTCAATGCTTCTTCAGTGGAAAGAAGTTTTGCTTCATCCTCACCAGAAGATATCACATTCATTAGTATTGAGGCAAAAAGCTTTTCAACAGCCTCATCTGTTAGTTTAATAGTCTCATCAGACATTCTTGTTCCTTATCATGTTAAGCACTTGACGTGCAGTTGTAATACCACGTGAACCATCTAGCAGCTCTCGGGTTATCTGGTATCGTTCAGCATTTGTTTCTGCGATAGCCAAATCTATTGTTCCATTAGACATAAGCCACCAAATGGTCATCCTATGCTGTCTGGAAAGTCTATCAATACGGTCCTCAACCTGTTCCGCCTCATCAGGTGAATAAGGCAGGTCAAGGAAAATCATGTCATCTGCGGCATCTAAGTCAATACCTACACCCATACCCATAGATAGTAATACTACACGCAATGACGACTCATGTTGCTGAAACTCATGTTGAATCCTAGCCCGCTCATTTCCATTCACCGAGCCATCTAAGATTTCGGCACGAATGCCAATCTTTTCAAGTTCTCTTTTAATCCATCGCAGTGAGGCGGTGAAAGAAGAGGCTATGACAACCTTAGAAGGGCTGGGAGAGAGGTAACCAGGGTCATCATAGCCTCTTTCTAACATCCACTCGATAATCCAATCGAGTTTGGAACTGGAATAAGAATCATTAATGTCGTTCTTATCCCAATCCCATCCAGAAGATATCGCTATCTGTCTAGACCTCAGAGCATACACCGCTGGGGTGATGCCTGGAGCGTTACTGCTTTGGCCCCGCAAGTATTCCCGCAAGAACTTCATGTAAGCCACATACTGTGGCTTGTTCATGTCTAACTGAACAGGAATATATTGCTTAGCTGGACGGTTAGCCTGTATCTCGGCTTTCGTCCTTCGCAGTAAGTATAGTTGGTCTCTAGCAACCCACTGTTCAGGGTCGCGGAGAGTTTGTGGTATCACCATGTTTTTGGTGCGACCACCTGAAAGGTAAATAGTTTTGACTATCATGTCAAAGTTTGTGTAAAGCCAATGCTCCCTGTTCGTATAGATTTCAGGGAACAAAAACTTTAATGTGCCGTAACGATTCTCCAACTTGGAGCGGTCAGGTGTACCACTAACAGCCACCCTAAGCCCCTGTGGGGCTATCTTCAACGCGGTAAGACCACGCCAGAACTGTGTCATCTGCCATCTAGCATCAGTAGATGTGGGTAGGACACGATGAGATTCGTCAATGATTACAGCATCATAAACGAACTTAAGTAGATTAGGCACTCTAGCCTTGTTGCCGGGAGCAACGGCTAACGCATCATGGTTAGCGATAATAAGTGCAGGGGACTGCACTGCCACAAGGCGAGCATTCTTCTGCTCAGCAGTACCCGATGTCAAGTCAACGATTTGGACACCCTTAGGAGCCACAAACTTCATAGCATGGTCTTTATACCATGTTGTCTTAGCAGGGAACTTAGGGGCAAGCACAAGGCTTATCCCTTCATCAAACAAACCTGCACGCTCTAAAGCAGCAAGGCTCATCAAAGTTTTACCTGACCCAGGCTGGTCAGCTAACAGAACCCTGCGAGAGTTGACAATAAAGTCAACAGCATGTTTCTGGGGCTCCCAAAGGATGTCTTCAATCAATGTTCATCTCCGATACACTACGAGGCACCTGTTCAACTTTAGGTTTAATGCCAAAGTATTTTAGATAGCCTTGCTCAGCAAAAGATAAAGCACTCTTGTTTCGTATAATATCCTTGCGGATAGTGGTACGTTCAGTGGAAGTTAATCCGCCCCAAATACCTTCTCTTTCATGACCAACAATAGCATAGGTTGCACAAGCGTCCAGCAGGGGACACGACCTGCATGCAGTTTTAGCTATAATCTGGTCACTCATCATGTCTCTAGAGTTTTTCTTCTCAGGAAAAAAGAACTCAGGAGCATTGGTACAGTTAGGGGTGACGCCAGACTCTTCAATTACAGCATAAAAACTCATGAGCAATCGAAACTGGTTGGCATCATTGAATACATCAAGAGTGCTTAATCCCATTACTTGCCTTTCTTTTGGTCTCCACTACACTTTTCGTGAGAGACGAAGCCGCTAACTTCTGTTTCTTTAGCGTAAGGCTCACCACCGTTAGCAATAAACCTTAAAGCCTTGGACAGGTGCTCTTCTACTCTCAGGAGGAGTTCAGCACTTTGGGCGTCATTGCGGATAGCGATACCTACCGACATCTCATCTTCATCGACATCATAACCGACAGACAGTGTCATTAGTTTGTTGGTTTCTTTCTGATACTTCTTATTCAGACCATATTTTAGTTTTCTGATTTTTCTTCTTCTTTCTTTGTTACAGAGGTGAGATATTCATCCTCAATGTCGTAATACCTTTTAACGATAGATAATGCTAAAGGCCAAGTGAACAGGTCAATGTATGTTCCCCTATGCATGTGGATTAGTTCATCTACGAACTGCACCATTTCTTTGTCATTCCAATCAGCCTTAGGAGCATTTATAGCACCCCAATCGGCTGTTACTTCGTGAGATGTTTCTTTCATCTTCATAGTTAACCTAACTGCTCGTTACCAAGCCTAATGATTATAGGCTCTATCCAATTGGCTTCATCTGTAGTAGAGCCTTTGTAGAGCGTTCCCTGTTGACCAACAATAACAATGTTGTCATGGAACACTCCACCAGCAACCTTGTCTTTTATCGTTTCAACGGCGTGTGCTTTATCTTTTGCATGGACACGATAAACCGTTGTAACTGTAGCCATGTAAGTAATAATAGGTTCGTTACTCATCGTATGCTCCTTCTTTATAATCTTGTATCACAATGGCTAACAGTTCGTCAATGAAATTGTTGGCTCTGCCCTCAATCTCATCAGCAATCTTGTCCCATTGGCTGTCGGTAATAATACCCTTTACAAAACTCTCAAACTCGGGCTTAGTGATGTCGTCAATTCTTGCAACTCTAGGTTTATCCAATTTCGGACTCCCATTCCGCGTAAGCCGAGGCTTCGCCTTTAGTTATTGCCGTAAAGGCATACTCGAATCGGTATGATTCGTGTAAATCATTTATGTGCTTCAAAACTTGGTCATAAACTATTACATCTCCATAACCAAATTCGCCATCACCAGTTACCCAACTAACACCAGTTAGTTTGATGTAGCTGGCATTATTCTCTTGCTGCATCAAAAACATACCTCCCTAAGGTAATTACCATCTTCTGTTGTAAGCCATACTTCTTCACAAACTATTGGCTCTTCTAACGCTGCAGTACCGATAAGTATCATCGCTGCAAAGGTCAGCCCCGTTACAATAAACAAGACAGGACCTCTAATTCTTTCCCACAATCTAATCATCTTCCAACTCATCATCATCCTCCAATTCATCTACATCGATGCTCTCAACGGAATCGTATGTCAATAAAGGGTCATCACCATAGTATGAAACCCATGCTATGTCCTCTGCTTGTGCTTTACTATCAGCAACTATCTCGCCTGAGTAATTCACTTGAATTGTTACATCATATTTTGGCACTCTGTATCTCTCCTAATTGTTATGCTAGTTTCTATTCGCAGGGTGCGAACAGATTAGACCTGACATGCAGGTCAGTGAGGTGAGTAAGAATCGAACTTACAATCGCAAAGAAAAGGGATAGAAAACATGCGATAAACCATTCACCCCTTGGGGTGGGATGCGAGCAGGGACAAATCTACTCGCACCCCTGTGCCTAGTTAACGGAAGGAAGGGACAACTAACTAGGCAAGTTTAAGTTTCTTAACATCTTCCTTCTCAAATGCAGGGTCATACATGTATGACAACAATTCAGCCGTATGGTAATCACTGCGACCATAATCTAACAGTTCACGTTCATCACCAGTAGCCCTAACAAACCAAATGTCATTCTTGAACAGGTCATACTCATCTAGGAAATAGTAGACAATGTCATCTTTTTGCCTATGTGATTCCCTAGTCTTTATGTAAAGCATGATGGGGTCTATATCATCAGGCTCAATGTTGACGGGAGGTTCGTCAATCACCTTAGAGGGCACACCGTTATACATGAGCCACTCATCCTCCTCATCATCTAAATCCAAGGGGTAACCGCCAAACCATTCGTCATAGCCGTCATAGCCGTCATAGCCATAGATAGATTCACTACGACTATCAGACTTACCGCCAGCAGTCTGCTTACGGTAATAACTGTAATCCCACGCCCTAGTAGAGTGCGTAGGTCTAGTAAGTTCTTGCCACACAGAGATAACACCATTACGAACTTGATAGTATTCGTATTCTTTAGCGGTCTCCATGTATGTTGGCATGAGTTCTAACTGAATAAGTACACGCCACAGCAACTCTTCTGTTGAAGCGAAGATAAGTGAGCCATCCTCAACTTGAGCAATCACCAAAGGCGAATGTTCAAGGCGAGCAATGTTCAGCGTACCCCTAGTACGAGAGTCAAACCATGCGATAGCCGCATCGCCATCTAACTCGGTCAATCTGTTAAGTGTGTCATCGCTCTCAATGAGAGCAGGAATAACAGCAGTATCTACCTCAAATTCAATAGGCGAATCAAGTTTCATCCTAACTGATTCATGATTGTAGATAACACCATTATGGACCAGAGCCACATTACCTCCAGGGGAGATAACAGGATGGTTGTTGCGATTATCTTGAATAGAGCCATGAGTGGCTAATCTAGTGTGAACAATCGCATTACGAGTGTCTTTGGGCATAAGTTTTAGGCTTAACTGAGAACCGCCAACAGGTGCTTTAAAGTACCCGTTCTTGTCCTCATCTTGATAGGCAAACCCACTTGCCATACCACCTCTGTCTTCCAAGCATGTTAGCAAAGCATTCGCCAACTGTCTTGGATGTATGTTTGAGTCCTTGCTCAAACTAAATCCGCCAATACCACACATAGTGTTATCAGTCCTTCCTTTAGTTATAAAGACAGATAACAGTAGCCCCAGAAGACTGGTTTGTCATTACCAAGGCTACTGCTCTCCATCCGCCGCACC
>Ga0209087_1001973_pt1 | contig 11823 bp, 2 predicted proteins | sample S_130805_EF_Meta_FD_187321 | JGI IMG/M metagenome (GOLD analysis project Ga0209087, IMG submission 187321) | Freshwater microbial communities from Lake Simoncouche, Canada to study carbon cycling - S_130805_EF_MetaG (SPAdes) (version 2) | ecosystem: Environmental > Aquatic > Freshwater > Lake ...
TACCGCCTCCCCACCGAACTCGAATGGGAATGGGCCGCCCGGGGTGGCGTATCCTCCAAGGCCTCGGACTACAGCGGCAGCAGCGATCTCAATTCCGTCGCATGGCACGCCGGAAACAGCAACACCGCAGAAACCCAAACAGTCGGAACCAAGTGGCCAAATGAACTCGGCCTGCAAGACATGAGCGGCAATGTGCAAGAGTGGTGCTGGGACGCCCATAAAAACTACCGCCGCGTGCGCGGGGGCAGCTTCAAAGACGATTCCTTCGCCTGCACCATCACAAGCAGCGACTTCAACATTCCAGAACGCGCCTCAGCCAATACAGGACTCCGCCCTGCCAGAAATTTCAAAAAGTAAAACGACTCACCGTCAACGCGCCGGCTTCAGAAATGGAGCAACCACACAACTGAGGGCCGGAATGGAAAAGAGAGCGAGGATGAAAAAATGGAGGGTCATGCGAAAACCTACACCATCCCCCACACCGCGCAACCGAGAGGTTTTTTTTCAAATCGTCGCCAGTAAAGTCCTTGGAGCCTGTCTTTCCGCCGCTTGGCCCCCCCCACGCGTCAGCGCGATTCGAAACTTGGGAGGGTCCATCGTCCTCGCATGACCCAAACTTCAGCCGCGAGGCGGCGTTTCTGCAGTCTCTTTCACGGTCGAGACGACCATGCTCCCCTCTTTCGCGGCCCGCGTAGCAGCGCGCTTCGTGAATCTGGGAGGGTTCATCGTCCTCGCATGTCCCATTTTTCAGCCGCCCAGCGGCGTTTCCCTTTTCCCTGCACCAGATTTTGCCTTTCTGGCTCAGAGACCGGTTTTATCCGCTCACTGTGTTAATTTTGCTGATTTTGTCTTGAAAGGCTTTCCGTGCTAGAAATTTGGGCCATGCGGGACGATGGCCCTCCCGGTGTTTGGCTCGGCGGAAGAGGTAAATCGTGCCGCCGAGTAGGAGGATCACGCCGGTGAGGTAGGTTTCCGGTTCGGGAACGGCTATGATTTCGGAGCCGCCGCCAGAGAATCCACTGACTTCAAATCCGTTGCCGATAAAGCCACTTCCGCTGCCGCTGTAGAAGCTGATGTTGGCGAGGTTGGAAGTGAGATTGGAAGTGACCGTGGTGAAGACAAGATTGCTGGGGGTTTGGTAATTGTTAACTGGTTCACCATAGCGCGGCGTTCCGCTCCAATTCCAGATGGCGAGGTTCGCGCCTGCCGCCCAGGAACCGACGCCGCTGAAGCGGAGGGTGCCGACGAAGCCGGAGAAGTCGATGATGGAGTTCCTGCTGAGGGTGAGAGCGCCGACATTTTCGCTGAAGTTGCCGCTCATGGCCAGGGTGCCGCCATCGAGGTTGATGTTTGTGCTGTCGCTGACGGCGTTTGCGGCGGTGACGAGGAAGGATCCGCCGGTGACATTGATGACGGTGCTGTTGCCCATGGCTCCGGCGGTGGCGGCTTGAAGGGTGCCGCTGTTGACTGTGGTCGTGCCGTTGAATGTTGTCGCTCCGGCGAGGGTTTGGGTGCCGCTGCCATTTTTCACGAGGTTGCCAGTGCCGGAAATGCCGCCGCTATAGGTCGTGGTTGAGCTTCCGTTGATGGTGAGGGTGTTGGCGTTCAAGTTTACTGTGGAGCCGCTTGTGCCGCTGAGGGAGGCCACGGATTGGTTGGCGCCGAGGGCGAGTGTGGAGCTACCGTTGATGGTCACAGCGCTGAGCGTGGTGGTTGGCAGGGCACCGACGGCGCTGGCGTTCAGGGTGGCTCCGTTGAGGATAAATGTTGGGCCATTGTAGGTATTCGCATTGGCAAGCGTTGTGGTGCCTCCATCGATGACGAGGTCGGAGTTGGCGTTGGAACCGCTGATGACTCCGCTGACCGTGATGCCGTTGCTGCCGCCTGCGAGGGTAAGTGTGGTGCCGTTTTTGCTGAGGGCACCGGAGAGGGTGAGTGCGCCGCCGGTGTTGCGGATGGTGCCGGTGCCGCTGGTGACGGAGATGGCGCGGTCGAGAGAGGCCGCGGTGCCGTTGTAGATGAGGGTGGTGGCGTTTGCGAGGTTGATGCCGGAGGTCGAACCAAGAGCGGTTGTGCTGCTGATGGAGATGTTGCCGGAGCTGATCGTTGTGACTCCCGTGTAAGTATTGCTGCCGGTGAGTGTGAGCGTGCCAGTGCCAGTTTTAGTGAGTCCGCCTCCTGAGCCTGCGAGCACGCCGGCGAACGAGGTGCTCGTATTATCGGCTCCGGTCGTCAGGGTTCTATTTCCCAGCGTGACATTCGAGGAGACCGATGAGGCCAGCGAACCGATTGTGAGGTTGTTGTTATTAAGGTCCAGCGTGGAGCCTGTTCCTTGAAGCGTGACGGCCGAGCTGTTACCGAGGGCGGTGCTCGAACCAGCCCTGACTGTGACATTGTTGCTGATGCTCGTGGCCCCCGTGTAGGTGTTGTTGCCACTGAGAGTGAAGACGACCGTGCCGGTCCCGCCCGGGGCTCCGCTATATGCCGAACCGGTCAGGTCCAAGTTGCCGCTACCGCTGATATTGCCGCCGAAGCTTGCCGTGCCGCTGGCGACACCGATCGCAAGCTTGTTCGCAGTAGATCCGCTTGCTGTGCCCGCCAGAACGATACTGCGGTTGGCGGAGGTGAATCCGGTCTGGTCAATGCGCAAGACGCCGCCCGTGGTGCCGTTGCCAAGGGTCAAGGCACCACTGGTCGCGCCAAGGTTATTATCGGCATTCACCGCGAGCATGGCATCATTGGAAACAAAGGTGCCGCCGCTGTAGCTATTGGTGCCAGTAAGGGACACGCGGCGACCAGCAACGCTCATTGTGTGAGTGACATTGCCCGTGCCATTGATCGTGTTGGCGTAGGTCACATTGAATGTAGGCGCGTCAAAGGCGAGAGTGCTGTTATTGATGATCGCGCTGGAACTGGAAAGCACGGGCGTGCCTGCGCCTCCAGAACTAAGAAGCAGGGTTCCGGCGTTGATCGTTGTGGTGCCATTGTAGGTATTGGTGCCGGAGAGCGTGAGAGTGCCACTGCCGGTTTTCGTGAGAGTGCCGCCAGAGCTGGTTAGGGCGGAAGCGTAGGCCACATTATTGCCGTTGGTGTCGATGTTGTAGGCTTGGCTGGCGGCTGTGCTGAAGCGACTGGAGAGGTCGGCCGTGATGGCTGTGCCGTATTGCAGTGTGCCGCCGCCGAGGCTTATTGTGCCGCTGGTGCCGAGGGCATTGGCATGGCCGATTTGCAGGGTGCCTGCCGAGAGGGTTGTGCCGCCGGAGTAGGTGTTGTTTCCCGAGAGGATGAGCGTGCCGGAACCCGCTTTGGTGAGCGCACCATTTGTCGTTGCCGATGTCCCGGAAATGGTCAGTGCCTCACTGGAATTCGTAACACTGATTGCGCTTGTGCTGCCTGCGGTGAGGGTGAAGCTGCGGTCGGTTGAGTTGCCTGAGCCGGTGTATTCGAGAGTTCCCCCGCCGAGCACGAGATTGCTGGCGGCATTGGTCGAGTTGCCGAGAGCACCGGCCACTCCGCCGTTGGTGATTGTCGAGATACTCAATGTGCCGGCATTGATCGTGGTGCTGCCGGTGTAGGTATTTGTTCCATTCAGCAGGAGGCGACCATTGCCATTTTGAACGATCGCTCCGGTGCCCGAGATGGCGCCATTCACAATCGTGCTGTTGGCGCCGCTGAAAGTGATGGTGTTGTTGTTTGAAATCGGACCACCGAGGGTGATGTTTCCCGCTGCGGCATTGATGGCGAGCGCGGAGCTGTTAGCCGCCAGCGCCAGATTGACCGTGGTGGCATTGGCGGAATTGTTGGTGACGCCGGTGATCGTGAGAGGCGTAGAGGCATCGAAACCCGAGGAACCGGAATTCGCAGCCAGCGTGTAGCTTCCGGCCGTGGAGTTGATAGTAATCGTGGTGAGCGAGGTGAGGCTGCCTGAGGCGATATTGTTTGTTGCCGTGCCTCCCGCACCGCTGAAGACAAGCGCATTTGCATTGACGGGCGTGGTGGAGAAACCAGAACTCCAGTTTCCGGCACCACCAGTCCAGGTGGAAGTTGAGCTGACCGTGTAGGTGAGGCCGATGAATTTGCTTGTCGAATTGTTGGTGAACGACCATGTGCCCGCACCGACAAGGCTCGTGGTGTAATCAAAAACCGAGGCATCGAAGGCATTCGCCAGCGATCCGTAATTCATGATGTTCCATGTCTGCGAGGTGGATGGCGCCCAGCCCGTAGGCGAGCCAGTGATGGCAACGGTGAACTTGTTGCCAGAAGTGGCATTGATGGTCAGGGCATTGGTGACACTCAAGAGATCCCAGTTTGTGCCTGCTGTGCCGCTGACATTGCCGAGGTCCCATGTGTAGGTGCTGCCGCCATTCAGGGTGAGCGAGCCAACCGTAAGCGTGCCGGGAGTGGCGGCGGCGTTGCCCGCGCCGATGAAGCCGCCACTGTTCACGGTGAGTGCACCAGCGCTTCCTGTTCCGATGAGTGTGCCGCCGGTATTAACCGTCGTGGCGCTGTTCGTGTTCGACCCAGTGAGGCTTATCGTGCCGGCATTAACTGTTGTGGCGCCGCCGTAGGTGTTGCCGGCATTACTGAGCGTAAGCATACCCGATCCGTTTTGGGTGAGTGCTCCTGTGCCGGAGATGACGCCCGAGAGCGTTTGGCTACTTGCGCCGGAGTAGATGAATGTGCCGTTATTCGTGATGCTCGCGGAGTAGGTGCCACCACCGAGGCGACCAGTGGAGGCGATTTCCAGCGTGCCGGCGTTGATCGTTGTGTTACCGGAGTAGGTGTTGTTTCCCGAGAGAATGAGCGTGCCGGAACCCGCTTTGGTGAGCGCACCGTTTGTCGTTGCTGATGTCCCGGAAATGGTCAGAGCCGCACTGGAATTCGTAACACTGATTGTGCTTGTGGTGCCTGCGGTGAGGGTGAAGTTTCGGTCGGTTGAGTTGCCTGAGCCGGTGTATTCCAAGGTGCCGCCGCCGAGGACGAGATTGCCTGCGGCGTTAGTCGAGTTGCCAAGGGCGCCTGCGACTCCACCGTTGGTAATTGTAGCGATGCTCAGCGTGCCGGCGTTGATCGTTGTTGCTCCCGTGTAGGTGTTCACTCCCGAGAGCACCCAAGTGCCGGTGCCATTTTTGGTGAGGCTGGTGGTGTTTGCAGCGCTGTTGTTGACCACTGCCCCGGAGATTTCACCGATGCCGGCTGTGGATCCTTGCAAAGTCAGCGTCTTGCTTCCCGCTCCTGTGGCTGTGAAGTTGCTGGTGAACTTCAGCGTTCCAAGGCCGGATTGGTCGATGATGCCACCGCCTGTGGTGCCTTGCAGATTGATGACCCGGTCGGTCGTATCACCTGATCCCGTGTAGAGAAGGCGTCCGGTCGAAGTGGTGCTGCCAAGGGCAATCGTGCCTTCTGTCGACGTCGCAGCCGCACCCAGCACGCTGTTGCCTCCACCGACGCTGTTGATGCGGTTGACGGAGATCGTTCCATTGTTGATGGAAACGGATCCATTAAACGAGTTGCTGGCATTGCTGAGAATGAGCATACCGTCGCCATTCTTGTTGATTTGAGCTGCACCTGTGCTCGCAGAATTTCGGATCACGCCGGAGAATTCCACGGATGTCGCGGCATCGCCGCCCACGCCTGAGTTGACCGTGATGGTTCTCGGAGCACTGCTATTCAAATTGATGTTATTCTGCAAAAGAACCTTGCTGTCGGCCGTGGAGGATCCAAAAACGAAGTTGTTACCGAAAGCATAACCTCCTTGGCTGAGAGCAAGCTCCGTGCTGGCGTTGTTTCCAAAAGTGATTGTGAGTTGGCCACCTCGGGCGGCAAAGCCTCCGGCTGCACCGGAAATTTGACCAGAAACCGGTGTTACCGAACCGGAGAGGCTGCGGGTCAGGTTGCCATTTCCTTGCAGGATACCGTAAATGCCGCTTCCAGAAGTCGAACTCCCGAGAAGGATTCCGCTACCGCTCGGTATGGCGTTGTTTGAGATGGTGCCCACATCGATGACACCATTTCCGGAAATGTTGGTGAGGCCGGAGTAGGTGTTCGTGCCATTGAGGGTGAGAATACTCGAAGCATTTTGAGTGAGGCTACCCGTGCCGCTGATATTGTTTGCCAAGGTGATATTGTCGCTGCGGTTGAAGACAAGAGCCGCGTTGTTGACGACAGCGCCGCTGCCCAGCGCGCCTGAGGTGGAACCTGCGCCCACTTGTAGCGTGCCGCCGCTGATGGTCGTGTTGCCGGTGTAGGTGTTGTTGGCAGTGAGGGTGAGGGTATTGCTGCCTACCTTGGTCAGCCCCAGGGCTCCCTGCCCGGTATTGCCAAGAGCTGCTGAATAAGTCCGGTCGGCCGTGGTGGTATCAAAGCCGATCGCAGAACCGGCCGCAAAGTTGGTCGTGCCGAGCATGGTGGTGATGTTTGCATCCGTCACGGCATTGTAAATGGCCAGAGAAGCACCGTTGGCTACAGAGTATCCGCCATTTGTATTCCACGAAGGAAGCGCGGAGGTGCTGGCAATGGAGAGCACACCGGCGGATACCGTGGTGTTGCCAGTGTAGGTATTTGTTCCATTCAGTGTGAGTGTGTTGGCACCCAGCTTGACGAGACCAAGTGTTCCATTCCCCGTGCCGGAGGAATTCACAATATTATCGTTGATGATGAATGTGCCGCCCGTGGCGTTCGTCGTGTCGAATGCAATTTGAGATCCGCCGAGCAGACCATTGTTGTTAATGCTGGTGGCAAGGCCCAAGATGGAAGTCACATTTGCGGTCGTAAACTCTCCCGTGCCGCCGACATTGAGGGCAAGCGTGGCTCCGGAATTCACCGTGATGTTGGAGGTTGTCCAACTCGCTGCAGTGCCATTGTAGAGGGAGGCGGCCTTCGCAAATTGTAGGGTTCCGGCGCTGATCGTCGTGGCTCCGGTATAGGTGTTGTTGCCAGAGAGGACCACTCTGCCGTTACCGATCTTGCTGAGCCCGTTCGTCGCCGTGCCGGACATGTTCCCTGTGAAGTTGACCGTGCCGTTGGTTGCTGCGGTGAGGCGGAAACTTGTGTTGCTTCCAGAAGCCAGAGCGATGTTCCCGGAGAAAGTGGAGGTATCCGAGGTGTTGCCGCCGAGCGTGCTGGTGCTACTTGCTGCACCTTGGTTCATGTTGATTGCTCGTGCGATCGTATAAGCTCCGTCAATAAGGACCTGCGCATTGTCCGCATTTGCATTATTGTTACCAAAATTCAGCTGCCCAGTTCCAGCGCCCAAAACGCCTGCAGCCCCGCCCACTCCCGCACTGTCGTTGCCCCGCAACAACAATGTGCCGCGATCGGTAAATAAGTTGCTTGATACCCCGCTGTTGAAATCGTTGGTTGCGTTAGCCAAGACAACTGTTCCTTGGGAGTTGAGAAGAGTCACCACCGTCCCGGTAGAGCCAGTTATCTTTCCGTTGATGGTAAGGGTGTTGCCTGCGCTGGCTGCAAACCTCGCATCTTGCGCCAAGGTGATCGTTCCATTTAGGGTCGCATTGCTTACTCGGGATTGAATCGTCTTTGTCTGAGACTGGCCATTGCGAACGAAAGTGATGTCGTTGGCATAGGTGCCGCTTGTTGTATCAAAGTTCAAGGTTAATGAAGTGTTGCTTGCCGTGACAGTATTGTCACCGAGAGTCAGAGTCCCGGATCCCAGTGCAGCGGTATTTGCCAAGTTTAAAAAACCATCGCGGACTACAACCCCACCGGTGAAACTGTTACTGCCGGAAAGAATCAAAATGCCACCGGTTCCAGTTTTGATGATTCCAAAATTGCCACTGATGCCGCTGCTGACTGTCAACTGCATATTGCCGGAGCCGACGCCCGTATTGGTAACCGCCCAAGTCTGATTCCCAGCCAAGATGAGATTGCTTTCGCTGATCACATGGGCGCGCGCAGTGGTGCTGCCCGGATTGACCGTGATGCCACCGTTGCCGATGGTCAGATTGCCCGCGCCATTTGCAATCGTGAATGCGGCGTCACGGTTGATCACAAGGCCCAGGGCATTAACATTCGTATTGATCGTTGCGGTGCTACCGTTGGTGCCGAAGGTGAGGGTCTGCGTGCCATCGGTGAGTGAAGTGGGAAGAGTGTCGAGATCCCAGTTGGCCGCAGTGTTGATGTTGGTGTCTCCACCACCGCCGTCCCATGTCGTGCCGGCATGAGCGACCGGCGATGCGGTAAGCCAGACAACCAGTAAGGCGCAACAGCACAATAAGCGCGCGGTTTGCTTGGCAAGGAAATGTCCCGGGTATTTTGCGAAGAACTGGGGATTCATTAGCAGGAATTTTCGCCTCTCTTGAAGGGCTATCCAGTGAAATGACTTTTAAAAAATGGTCATGAATTGTAAAAAAATGACTTTTTTACGACTGATGGCGATTTACGGAGCGCGATGTGCGAACCAGGCGAACGGGAGGCGCGCGGCAGCCTGCGTAAAGCGCATATTGAGAGTTGAGACTCGCGGGAGCGAGCGAGACAATTGCGGAATTTTGGCGCGGCAATTTTGGGTCTCGACCCGGCGAAAGATTATGCAGCCATGTCTCTGAGCGCGACGCTTCCGGAAGCCGGCGCCCCACCCAAAATCCCCGCGCAGCATGGATAAAAGTCCATGCTGCGGCTTTAAGGGATATCAGATCACTTCGTGAGCAAATCGGCGGTCAGTTCCTCATCGGTCAATGCGCGATCGAAGACCTTTGCGGATTTGATCTCCATGCCGTATTTGGCCGGAGCGCCAATCAGGAATGGCTGGCTGACTTGCTTGATTGAAGGGAGGAGGAATTTTTGAGCTGTTTTGTGAGTTTGCAAATGCATGCCGTCGTTCCCATAAATCGAAAGCGAGGCCAGTTCACCCTGCTTCCAACGGAGAACAAAAATTCTCCACTGATCTTCAGGAATGGCATAACCGCCACCCTCACTCAGAACCTTTTGAGATGTTCCATCGGAGCTCAGACTGAATAGGATCATTTTGTTTGGATCAAGAATCAAAGCGGCCGATCGATCGTTGGCGGCAGCGAACCAGCGTCCCATAATCGGCGTAAAAATTTCGGGAACACCAGGATTGGAAAATTTGGCCCTTAAAATCCAAGTGAACTCCGCAGTCGAGAAGAGTGGATCCCCCTCGGCATAGGGAATTTCAATGGCCTTTTCGCTTTCCAAAGCTACGCAAGTGTTATTGGAACCGGCAGGCAACTCGGCAATCTCCCGGGCTTTCTCGCTTTTATCGACGGCCACACCATTGCCAGCCTGGATGTTCAAGACAGGTTCCGGAGTGGATTGGGCATTGAGCGAGCTTGCAGAAATCGAAAGGCAAGCAAGGAATGAGAGAAGTGTGGGCTTGGTTTTCATTATTTAGGGGTTTTGTTTGTTGTTTGGGTTTTGTGCTGGGGAAAATTCTATTTGCCTGCGCTCTCCGCATTTTTTCCGCTCAGGATGATATTGTCTATGCGGACATTTCCGGGAGCTTGAGGGCTGTCGGTAGCGCCTAAGAGGTAAATCTGGAAAGTCACCGGACGGGCCAACTTTTGCAGTAAGGCAACGGGACTGAGATCGACGCTGTAGGAATCAAACTCTTCGTTGGTGTTGCCAGTGCGGTTGCGCAGGTCCCCTCCCCCGACACGCTCGGAACGGCCATCCACTTCGGCATACACGGCGTATTGTTTGGGTGAATTTTCGTTGCTGCGCTGAACCATGAAGTCCAAGCGTTCGAGGGCGATCGTTTTCCCCGCAAACGGTGACGCCTTGAATCCAAACCACGCGCCCTTCTGGACCATCTGGTCTTCAGTGCCTGCGCTGAAGGCTTTGGCATTCATGAAAAGCGAGTGTGGAGGAACCCCATTCCCGCTTATGTCGAGATGGCTGTCATCAATGCCGGATCCTGTCAGGAGTGCGGAGGCTTGTCCTGCGGGAAACTTCACCACAGGTTTAAGATCCTTCGGCTTTGGCTTGTTGGCGGGATCGATGGTGAAATCGAACTGCACGAGCGTTCCCTGCTTGATCGGTGCGGCATTGCCAGGTGTGCTGCCAGGCAGAGTTTCCTTGTCGCCCAGGGCAAAAAGGTAGGTTTTGTAAGCTTCGAGATCTAACATGTGCTCCTTGGCGAAATGCTGCGACGGAAACGCCCCGTTCACCTCGGAGAGTGCCGCTGGCGTTTTCAGAGAGATCAGAACATTGCCGCTCAACTGCGGATGAACCATGAGAAACTTCTCATTGGCGGCAACGGCATACTGGATGGGAGCAACACGCCAAGCGGCGGCGTGCTCCGCGAGCGCGGCGATCGTGCTACGGCGTAAGGAGTGGGTGCCGGCAAAAACACTGGTCCAGCCCTCATGTTTACGCTCGGCGAATCCACACATGTTGCTTCCTGGGTAATTCGCAAGGCGACGGGCTTTAGGATCTTGGACGACAAGTCCGAGCTGAGGATCCAGTTTCAGGCCCTCGGACTCACTGCGCAGAATCCCTTGGTCGATTTCATCCAGGCTTTCGACAGCAAGTCGCAGGCTCCTGCTGCCACCCTTGACGCGCACCGCAAGGAGATTGGTGCCTTTCTTGAGCTTGAGAGGGAAAACAAAGTTGTCGGAAGCAATGTTGGGAAACTCATTACCGGATGCCGCAGTGTCGAGGAGCTTCTCCCCATTGAGATACCAAGTCATCCACCAGTCGGCTCCCGCTCCAATGAGCACTTCGCGTTCCTCGGGGGATTCAATGCGAGTGAAGGCCCATACAACCTCCTCGGCCGCCTGCGATCCCAGAGGCGAGAAATTCAGCATGCACCCATTGCGTGGGATCGGACAGGCAGTTTTGGTGATACCGCCAATTTCCATCTGTGTCGGAATATTTTCCGGCACGGGCGTCACGGGCGAGTTTGCAGGGAACGGTCCGAAAGCAGTCCACTCTGTAGGCAGCGCGAAGCTTGGAGCAGGCTTGCCGGCACTCAAAGGTTCCGTCGAGGCTGAGGCACTCGGAGACTGGGCCGCAGCTGCAGGCACGACCTCCATGCCGATGATTTGACTCAGGCGGGCGGTATCTTTTTTCTGGAGATTGAAGCCCGTGCCTTGAAGGAAGCAGAGAACATTGTTGTTTGCTTTGAGTTTCTCGATGGCGGCGGCGGTGGCATCGTCGATCTCAAGAAGATTGTTAAAAATGTATAGCTTCGCGGCAGGCACTTTGCCGGCCTTGAAATCCTCCAAATAGTAATAACCGTAAGGCACACCGGAGAGATCGAGCTCAGAGCGCTGGCCGCTGGACCATGTCATGTGCAGGTCGCCAAGCGCGCCTTTCAAATAATCGGTGGAGCGCTCGTCGTAGATGACAGCCACTTCAGCAACAGTGGGAGCCCCTGCCGCCGTTCTTGCCTGCTCAAGGGAGTTACGCAAGACCGACATCTCGTGCTGAATGAGAGGATCCTGATGAGTTTGAGCCCCCTCGACGGGATCAATGAAGACACTGTGGCCGCCGAGCGCAATGCGCCCGGTCTCGCGGAGCCAAGCGCTGCGAAGCTCATCGGGAGTGGCAGTGCGGCCGACCATACGAGCGCTGACATTGTAGCCGGGGCCAAGATTCTGACTCTCGTAATTCTTGTTTTTCCAGGTCCGGTAATCGAGATCGAACAGGATGGGTTTGTTGTTGAGGCGGAAGGAATCGAAGACGGCAAGCGCGCCGCCTGGGCTGGCGGGAGCCAAGCGCTGGTTGTAGCGCACCGGTGCGTTCACGAAATCCAGCTCCTTCGATTCCATCAAGCGGACATTGGCTGTCATGTTCGCCCGCGCGCCATTGTCACCCGAACTCGTTCCAATCAGGAGCGGGCGA
>Ga0209087_1001974_pt1 | contig 11823 bp, 9 predicted proteins | sample S_130805_EF_Meta_FD_187321 | JGI IMG/M metagenome (GOLD analysis project Ga0209087, IMG submission 187321) | Freshwater microbial communities from Lake Simoncouche, Canada to study carbon cycling - S_130805_EF_MetaG (SPAdes) (version 2) | ecosystem: Environmental > Aquatic > Freshwater > Lake ...
TTCTCAATTACAAATAGTGCATGTGCTTTACCTATGCGATGCTTTCGAGCCGCTTGAATGAACTTAATGTGCATTTTTGCACAGTAAGTCGCTCAACTGACTTATTTATTTGTGTACCCCATAAATATAACACAAATTGTGGATAACAACTACTCCTTGTGAAAGGCAAAGGCCTCATCATGAAAACGATTCTTTGGCACGCCCAGATCCTCTGCTGCCTTGCGCACAGCACTCACCAATGGCTCTGGCCCACAAATGTAGATGTCACTATCTGCAAAAGTTGGCACAAGCGCCTTCAGCGATGCCGCACTCATTGGATGGTTCTTGCGCGGCCCCACCAAGTAATGAACCCGAATTGATCCGCCGCTATTAAATGCCAAGTAATCCATTTCCTTCTTCAACACTAAATCTTCTTCCTTTGACGCACGGAAAATAACATCTAGCTGCGCACCACCCTGGAACTCATCCATTAGTGCCCGCACCGGTGTAATACCAACGCCACCACCCACCAACACCACATGTGGCTGAGTTGATCGCCCTGCAGTAAAAGCACCATAAGGACCTTCAACAAAGACTCGTGTGCCTGGCTTTAAGAAAGCTAATGACCGTGAGTGATCTCCTAAATCTTTAACGGTAATGCGCAAGTGTTTCTCAGTAGGAGCTGCAGACAGAGAAAATGGATGTGACATCAAGAAATGTCCCTTAGCTAAAAATCTCCAACCAAAGAACTGACCACCTTGAGCATTTAACGTATCAAGGTGATTGCCCTTCATGATCACTGAAACTACTCCTGGACCCTCAACAATAACTTTTTCAACTTTTAGATTTACTTTTATAGAGCGATAGAAAGGAACCCAGAAACGCCAGTAAAGAATTGATGCACCCATCGCAATATACAACGCTGTCCAATAAGCACGATTAAGAGGATGACCGATAAACATCTGTCCATTAACAACCTGGTGCATAAATGATGCCGCGACAGCCGAGTAGGTCAGGATGTGGACCATCCACCAGGTCTCATAGCTCATCTTTGCTCGTGCCTTCTTATATGAGGTCACACCAGCTAAAACCATCAATACAAATCCAGCTAGTGCAAACCACATCCACTCATAGAGTGTTAAGAACTGCCACAACTCTTTATATAAAGGGATTGAGTCTTGACCAGCAAAGCCCACAATAATTAAAAACACATGAGCGCCAATCAAATACAGCGACCACGGTCCTAACTTGCGATGCCATGTAACAAGGCGATCATGTCCCACACCGCGTTCCACCCAAGGAATACGAGCAATAAGAAACATCCCTACAACTGCAAAGTAAGTACCAACCAGTGCAGCCAAGCGACTAACTGAAACAACGAGAGAATAGAAAGAATTGAAATCACTTAATCTCACCGTGGTCAGCTGCAACGCCAGCGTCAGCCCAAGGCCTGCGCCCAGTAGCAACGCTGCCCAGTCTGTGCCGGCTGATGAATGCTTATAGATGCGGGTTGGCTGTGTCATGACTCAATTACACCGCAGAAGCCTGAGAACTAGGTGAGCAGAAGCAGGGATTAACACTTAAACCACCGATACCCTTAACCCATCATGAAGTACGCCCAACTGATCCGCTTGCTGGTTAATCGCGAGCTAACCCTTCGCTACAAGCGCAGCGTTATTGGTATCGGCTGGACCCTTCTGAACCCAATGCTTACAAGCTTTGTTTTATGGGTGGTCTTTTCATTCGTTTTTGCTTCTCGGCTTCCAGGTACACAGCAATATGCGCCGTACTTAATGGCGGGAATTTTGTTGAACACATTCTTCAGCCAAGGGGTGACAATTTCTGCAGAGTCAATTGCAAGTAATGGGCCTGTGCTAACAAAGATTTATGTTCCCCCACAAGTATTCCCAATCTCAACAGCCTTGGCTGGTCTTGTTAACTTCTTCATCGGAATGATTCCGTTAACTATTGTCTGTCTAATCTCTGGTCAATCAATAGCTTGGACTATGCCCTTAGTGATTGTGGTTGGAGTTTGCTTAGCCTTACTTACTGCCGGAATTGGATTGACGCTTTCAATTATGTATATCCGATACGATGACATGAGAAATATCGTTAACGTTTTACTTATGATTCTTATGTATTTCACGCCTGTTTTCTATCCTATTTCAATCTTAAGCCCAAGGCTGCAGCAAGTGATTCAGATGAATCCTTTGACAAGCTATCTAGATATCTTCAGGTGGGCATTTTCAAACAATGCATCAGTAACAGTCAGTGACTGGGTCTTCATGTTTTCTACAAGCGCCCTTTCAATCATTGTAGGAACTATTGTTTTTAAGAAGTTCTGGCCAAGAACGGTGGCGATGCTCTAATGGCGATCATTGAAGTAAAGAATGTGAATTTAACCTACAGAGTGTTAAAGAATCGCACAGGTTCAATTAAGGAACTTTTCAGAGATGCCGTAAAAGGGCGAGTCAGAATCTTGAATTACGTTGCACTTGAGGACGTCTCGTTTACTGTAGATAAAGGCGAGGTAGTTGCAATCCTTGGTCGAAACGGCGCTGGTAAGTCAACGCTCCTTAAAATTCTTGCAGGAGTATTGCCGCCCACAAAAGGCACTTGCAACGTTTCAGGAAAAATAGCCCCGATGATTGAATTGGGCGCTGGATTTCATCAAGAAATGACCGGTACTGAAAATGTTCTCTTTTACTCAGCGCTTATGGGTCGAGATATAAAGCATGTTAAGGAACGAACCCCCGCTATTGGCGAATGGGCTGGAGTCACAGACCACATGGATTTCCCTCTGCGCACCTTCTCCTCAGGAATGGTTGCACGACTAGCCTTTGCAACTGCAACTGATGAACAAGCTGAAGTTCTTCTCGTTGATGAAGTTCTATCTGTTGGCGATGCCGACTTTCAAGGCAAATCAAGGGCAAGAATGAATGAAATGATTAATGGTGGAGCTGCCGTCGTTCTAGTTTCTCATGACATGAACGCTGTTCGAACTCTTGCAACCCGTGCGGTTTGGCTTGAAAACGGCCATGTAAAGATGATTGGCAACCCAGCTGAAGTTGTTGCCGCTTACGAAGCAAACTAATAATGCGTGTTCTGCATGTTATTGCTCGCCTAAATGTTGGCGGTACAGCGCGTTACATTACACAGCTTGCTAATGAACTACCTAAGCACGGGATTGAAACCTTTGTAGCAACTGGTTATGTGCAAGGGGCTGAGGTTGAAGATGAATCTGCTCAATCAATTGATCTGATCCGAATTAAATCAATGGGGAGATCAATAAGCCCCATAAAAGATCACTTTGCCCGCATGCAACTAGACAAGATCATTGCCCAAGTTAAACCAGACATCATCCACACCCACACCTTTAAAGCCGGCTACGTAATCCGTATGAAGAAGCAACCAGTACCTGTCATCCACACCTTCCATGGTCACTTACTAGATGATCCAGAATTCTCTGGTTTTAAATCAAAGGTCATTATCGAAGTTGAAAGAATGCTGGCAAAGAAGTCTATGAAGCTTGTAACAGTCGGTCGCAGGGTGGCAGATGAATTGTTAGAACAACGCATCGGAAGCAAAGATCAATACGTCAACATCCCACCCGGAGTTGTTGCACTAAATGTCACACCCAAGGAACAAGCGCTAAAAAATTTGAATCTGCAAGATGATGGAAAACCAATTATTGGTTGGATTGCTCGTGTTACTGGCGTTAAAAACCCGATACTGGCGCTAGAGGTGGCGGATGCGATGCCAGACACTCACTTTGTAATGGCGGGTGGCGGTGACCTGCTAGAAAAGGTTAAGGCCACAGCACCATCTAATGTCTCTGTTGTTGGTTGGGCTAAGGCCGAGGATGTGTTTGGTACATCAGAGATCATTCTTTCAACCAGCGAAAATGAAGGAATGCCTGTGGCATTGATTGAAGCTCAATTAGCGGGCAAGCCAGTTGTTGCTACTGATGTTGGCTCTGTGTCTGAAGTGGTCCTAAATCACGAGACAGGCATTGTCACCAACAAGAACGCTGGCTCTATTGCCCTTGCCCTTGAAACTTTGCTTCTGGATAAGCAAAAGCGCACAGAAATGGGCACCCTAGCCACATCCCGTGCCAACGCTCTCTTTTCTGTTGACCGCATGATCAATGCCCACATCGTCCTTTATAAATCGATTGTGAAATAAGGTTTACCCATGCGCGTATTAATCACAGGTGGTGCCGGGTTCATTGGATCTCACTTGGCAGATCACTATGTCAGCGCCGGTCACACAGTCACCTTGCTAGACAATTTCTCAACAGGCTCAAAGACAAATATTGCCCATCTTGATGGCAAAGTGAAAACCGTAGATGGTGACATTAGAAGTGTTGAGTTAGTAGATCAACTGACCAAAGATGCAGACCTTGTATTACATATGGCGGCTGCCCTGGGTGTGAACACAATCTTAGAATCACCACTGGAATCAATGAGCACTAATATCACTGGCAGTGAGGTTGTGTTACATGCTGCAGCTAAGCACAACAAGCGAATCATTATTGCTAGCACCTCTGAGATCTATGGCAAGAACACAAAGCAACCGCTTAATGAAACAGATGATCGAGTTGTTGGTGCTCCGCAAAAGATCCGTTGGACCTATAGCGACGCTAAAGCAATTGAAGAGGCTATGGCTTTTGCACTACATCAAGAGAAGAAATTGCCAGTCACAACGGTTCGTTTGTTCAATACTGTTGGACCACGCCAAACTGGTCGCTATGGAATGGTTGTGCCCCGTTTTGTCCAAGCAGCACTTAAAAATGAACCACTAACTATTTATGGTGATGGCACGCAGTCACGAGTCTTTTGCCATGTTGCAGACGCAGTCCAAGCAATTGTCACAATGGCAGCCAATGATGCAACCATCGGAGATGTCTATAACGTTGGTGGCACAGGTGAAGTAACTATTAAGCAGTTAGCAGAGCAGGTAATAAAGTTAACTAGATCAAACTCTGTGATTACCTTTACCCCTTACTCAGATGCTTACCCTGGAGGCTTTGAAGATATCCAGCGCCGAGTACCTGATATTTCAAAGGTGAAGAACGCTATTGGTTGGGCACCGACAAAAGATTTAAACCAAATAATCAGCGATATAGCTGGGCTTTAGATGCCATCAGCGCCAGCGATGGTGCCGGTGCAATCAAAGACATAACCGCAGCCCTTTAGCGCTGCCAGATCAAGCCCATCATGCTTTGTTACTAATACAGCAATGTCAGCACCCTTAATTGGCGCTGATGTTTCTCCACGCCAACTGCCCACTAAATCGTCGTGCCAAGTAACAGTTGCACCTTGTGCTCGTAGCAAGTCAATAACACCTGCTGCAGGTGTCTCTCTGGTGTCTGCGACATTAGATTTATATGAAATACCAACGACAACAACCTTTTTGCCCTTGATCGATCCACCACTACCTGCAACAACTCGCTTAACGACATATGCCGGCATTGCCAGGTTTACTTCGTTTGCCCTCTTGATGAATGTTGCTGGCACGCCAACCTCATTTGCAACATGTGCCAAGTAACTCGGATCAACAGGGATGCAATGCCCACCAACACCAGGACCAGGGTTGAACTCCATAAAGCCATACGGCTTTGTTGCTGCTGCATCTATTACTTCTCTACCTGAAATACCAAGAGCATCTGCAATCTGCGCAAACTCATTAACCAAAGCGATATTGACCTGACGGAAAGTATTTTCAAAGATCTTTGCAGCCTCTGCCACCTCAGGGGAAGACACCTCAATGATCGTGTCACAGAAGGTCGAGTAAAACTCTTTAGCCTTTGCAACCGCTTCTGGTGTTAACCCACCGATTAATCGAGGGGTGTTCTTTGTGCCCCACTGAGTATTGCCAGGGTCTACACGCTCGGGTGAAGATGCATACAGATGTGCCACACCAGTAATGCGTGATGCAATCTCTTTACGCAATGTGCCGGGATATGAAGTTGATTCATTAATAACTAGCGCTCGAGACTTAATGTTCTTTTCAATTAAGTCAGCTGCTGCGTGAACATAGGACAAATCAGGGTTGCGAGCATCATCTAGCGGTGTAGGTACGGCAATAACAATTACATCGCATCCCTCTAGAACTGAAGGGTCAGAGTTAGCTTTGTATGCTCCAAAACCGAGAAAACCTGCCAAATCTGTATCGGAAATTCCTTCTATGTGAGATTTACCAGAATTTAGAGCCGAAACAAGCTGATGATTTACATCAAATCCTACGACCTCATGCCCCGCAGATGCTGCGCCAACGGCAATAGTTAGGCCCACATATCCTTGCCCAATTATAGCTACCCGCATATTGAAAGTTTACCTTACTTAAGATTTGTATTGAATGGATCCAACATCTTCATTTGTGATTTAGCTAGTAACTTATCAGCCTCCGCTGATGATGGGATCTCCGATAGAATTTTCCAAGCGTCATAGTTCTTGGGAAATTGAGACACAGTTGATTTAACGATTCTTATAGCGTCTTTTTCCAATTTATTGGAAACTAAAATAACTGCAATCTGATTAGACCTCGAAGCATCTCTAGGCCAATTTCGTTCGGCGCTTAAAATCTTTTCAAGTTGTGAGGCTGCCATTCCAGATTTCTCTTTTGAAGAAGAAACTAGTGGCGGAAGGGAAACTACTAGCCCAATGACTAATCCAGTGATGAGAACTAAGAAATTCTTAGGACTCAAAGTTGAATTTCCATCATTTTTAATAGAAGTTTTTGGTTGTTTTTTGGTCTCATTAGAGAATTCCAAAGATGGTTTCCAGCCAATAATCAAACCTGTAAGTGCCCATCCCCATACAGCTAGTCCGATTTGATTGATGCTAATTACGGACTGGGCGAGATATCCAATCCAAACCGCGATTATTCCTTCAAAATATAAATCTCTCGAGGCTGCCTTGGTGTAATTCCAAACTTTTCTTGCCGCTAAAAGGAGGAATCCCAAATAGATTGCAAGAAGTGGAAACCCACCATTGGCTGCAAAATCTATAAAAACATTATGAGCGGCATTACTTACTACGTCAGGCCCTCTTCGTAAAGTTGCTTCAATTGTTCGGAACTTTCGGTAATTATCTCCATAGGAATCTAGCCCAACGCCAAAAAATGGGTTGTCCAAAGCCATATTCCACCCTGCCCGCCAATAATCGCCGCGGTAGGTAACTGATGCTTGATACAAATACTTGGCGAAAGGACCTTTGTCTAAGAAACCAAGAATGGCGAGAAATCCTGAAAAAGTTATCACAGAAATAAAACTAGTAGAAATTAGTATTTGTTTCTTTGATCTCACCTTGAAATATGCAAGGCACACCGAACCAATTGCAAAAACTAGAAGGCCTTGTTGCGAATTGCTCACCCCAGCAATAAATAAGGAAATCAAAATAGCGATCAAGCAGCAAATGCGTTTTAGGGTCTGAGTTGATCCATTCACCAGGATAGCTAACGAAGCAATTGCGCCCATGCCTAGTAGAGAAGACTGGAAATTGGGATTTCCTAGAAATCCGATCACCGGACTATATTTATTGGCCCATCCAATTGGGTCTGCGCCAAGATACTGAATCAGTCCATAGATTGCTGAAATCGCACCCACCAGAACTAAAGAATTGATTACCTTTTCATAGAGTGGTTTCGCAGATCCGATAACCCCACCTAGCAAGACAAGTACCAGTGACGCATAACAAAGCAAACCAGTATTTCTGCCCAGAGTCCCAAAAAACTGAAATGTCATATCTACGCCTGAAAACACGAAGACTAAAGTCAATTGCACGAGTAAGAGTGCTGAAAGCAACAAAGTTGGGCCATGCTCAGATGCCAGGTGGCTCCTTGAATTAAAGAGCAAAAGCGCGCCGATACCGAATGCGCCGCAAGTTAAAGAGACTAACTTGATCAAATTTATGGGGTCTACGGTCATCCAAGGCGTTACCACAATTGATGTGACTACCAATAGCCTGACTAAAACCTTGCCAATGGTTTGACTCAAATCCGCCGTTTTGACCATGGCTCAATCGTACTTAACCCACCTCAAAAATGCTGAAACCCTGAAAAAGTGCCCTCTCATGACATATGAGAAGGCACTTTTTACCCAAAGCCGAGGTCGGGAAATTCCCGAACTCGACTAATCGAAAGGAAACAAATGTCTACAAAGACAACTTTCAAGCGTGTAGCGCTTGTAGCAGTTGCAGCTTTGGGCTTTGGTGTTCTCACGTCAGTATCTCCAGCATCAGCTGTAGGCGCTAACGACAACATCACGGCTATCACAGCTGGAACTTCAGCACCAGCTCGTGTTGGTGTGTCTACTGGTGCAACAACAATCACAATCACACACCCAGAGACAGCAACACCTGGCTACTCAGAGACAGTTACAGCGCAGATCACATCTGCTCCTGCAACATCTGCAAATGCAGCTCTTACATTTGTAACAGCATCATCTACCAGCAAGCCTTTGACTACAGCTACTTACACAGCTTCTACAAAGACTGACTATGCAGCAGCTTCAATGGCTGGAATCGCATCAGCATTTGGTGTGATTGCTGCAAGCTCAACGACTTCAACTATGACATTGAGTCTAAATGCTGACGTTGCTGGTTCATACACAATTCTTGTAACAGCAAACGCAACAGCAGGTGGTGGATTTACAGCTGGAAAGATTTCAACTAACTACACCATCACAACAGCTGGTGCACCAACTGCTTTGACAGCAGCGGCAGTTGCTGGAACTGTAACGACTCTTGGTTTGGGTCAAATTTTCTCACTGTCAATGAAGGATGCAGCAGGAAATGCAACAGTTCTAGGTTTGAATGAAGCTATTTCAGTTTCTGATAACTCTGATGCAACTACGCTATACAAGAACACTGGCGCAAGCAACGCAAATACAGTCGCAGCTTTTGGTAGCGCAGATGTGAGCGTCGCTGGTGTTTACTATGTTCGTGCTGCTAAAACAGCAACACTTGCTACTGGCACTGCAGTATTGACTTTTACTGGTTCAGGTTTAATTGCACCATCAGTAACTGTCAATGTGACAGAAACTCTACAAGCTACAACAACTGAGCTAGCAAGTTCAACTGTTGCTTGTACAACAGCGACTAACTGCACAGGAACAACACCAGGCTTCAGTACATCTGGTGCGCAGTCTCTTACCTTCACTAACGCGTCTGCATTTGGTCTTACAACTGCAGCTACCTACCACGAAGTAGGAGTAAAAAATGCTTCTGGCCTGTATTACTCTTCATATGCAACAGTTGCGTTAGCTACAACTGCAGCATTGACAGCTGTTTTCAGTGCACCAGCACCAACTACAGGTAAGACAACAACTGTGACACTTGGTGGAGTTACTGCAACAATGACGTATGCAGCAGCTGCTGCGAGCACAATTGCAGTCTCAGGATCTGCTGCTGTTCTATCTGCATTAGCAGGTGCAACAACTTGGGCGATCTACGCGGCTGATACTTACGGAAATGCTGCACAGTATGTACCAGTAAGCGTTACTGTTGCAGGACGTAACACAGTGGCAACAAAGTCTATTGGTGTAACTGATGTTAACGGTTTCATCACATACACATTGACAGATGCTGGAACAACAGGAACTAAGGACACACTGACATTCGCTTCGACAGGTCTGACATCAGTGACATCTACAGTTACTTACGGAACAGTTACTGTTGCAAAGGTTTCATTCTCTGGTGGCGGAACTCTAAAGGGTGTCGCTCCAGTAACTGCAACTGTTAATGCTCTTACATCTGGAGACACTCCAGAAGGAAGCGCACAGTCTGCTTCAGTTGTGTTAACAGATGCTTCAGGTAACCTGCTTGCAGGTGTTCCTGTTGTTTGGACAGTCTCTGGAACAACAGCGGCTATCAACTCAACAATGGTTACTACCTATTCAAATTCAGCTGGTGTAGCAACATCAAGCGTTTACGCTTGGGTAGCTGGTACATACACAGTTACAGCAACTTCAGGTGGAATCACTGGAACAGGTACATACACATTCGCTAACTCAGCACCTACAACAGCTCGCGTTCTTTCTGCAACAGCTGACTCAGGAATCATCACAGCTAAGGTTGTCGATCGTTTCGGTAACGTTGTGTCTGGTGTAGTTGTTTATGCATCACGTACATCAGGTAACGGATACTTCGGTACTGGTGTTACAAAGACATCATCAACAACAGGTGTTGATGGTATTGCTGAGTTCATCCTAAATGGAACTGCAGAGATTAAGGTTTCAACACTTGATTACAACGCAGTTGCAGGCACAAATGCTCCAGGTCAGACTTGCGCACTTGCAGGTAACTTGACTTGTGCACTTGGTGTAACAGCAGCAACAGCGTTCACAGCAACAACAGCTGGAACAACAACTCTTGCAGCAGCAAACGTTGGTTCAACATTTGCACCAGCTGGTGTTTCAGCAGTTACTGTTTCTGTTAACAACAACGCAGCAGCAGACAACGCTCAGGCAGCAACTGATGCAGCAGCAGAAGCAACTGATGCAGCAAATGCAGCAACTGATGCAGCTAACGCTGCAGCAGAAGCAGCAGATGCAGCAACAGCTGCAGCACAAGATGCTGCAGATGCAGTAGCTGCTCTATCTACTCAGGTATCAGAGATGGTTTCTGCTCTTAAGAAGCAGATCACAGCTCTAACTAACCTAGTAATCAAGATCCAGAAGAAGGTAAAGGCGTAAGCCCAAAGCTTCACTGATCTAATGTGTTAAGTCCGGAGTCTGATTCTTAATTGAATCGGGCTCCGGTCCACACTAAGTTTTAAAAACCAGTTGTTTCTTCATTGAGATAACTGGTTTTTAACAACTACTAACTGACCAGTCGAAATGTTAGGTCTAGTCACACAAATAGTTAGACAGCAGAACGTTAAAAATTCATTGAGTTAATCACGGGAGTGCTTCATCATGATTTTAGAGTTAACTCCTTTTAATTTCGAAACTGAAATAGGAAGGAGCGATCGTGTTGTTTGAAAGTTTTGCAATGCAGACGATTGGTAATTTACCAATTCGTCATAAGACGCATGCAACATATCTTTCAATGCTGCGCTTGCATGTGTTTCCCACCCTTGCTCATAGAGATATTTCAACGATTAAAAGGTTTGATATTCAGAGCACTATCCATGGCCTTCCACCACAGACCTCGGCGATGTCATTAGCTGTGATCAAGACAGTGTTCCGCGAGGCCCTAGCTCAAGAGATTATTGATGCATCCCCGGCCCATGGAGTTTCTGGGCCAAAGATTATGGTTAAACCACGTGAGTTTTTAACCTGGGAAGAGGTATCAAAGGGTTCATTTGGCAAGTACGGACCACAGATTCGATTCTTAGCCCTCCATGGACTTCGTTGGTCTGAAGCTGTCGCTTTAACTATTGAAGACATCAGAGATGATCGAGTATGGATCAACAAATCTGTTCACGGACAAACCAAGAGCAAAGCAGGCATCAGATCAGTGCCGCTTGTTAGTCCTTTCATTATGTTTCCTAAGAGCCCTAAGACCCTGCGTAAGGTCTTAAAACCCTATGGCGTAGACATTCACTCACTGCGTCATACATATGCCTACTTGCTCAAGCAGCAGGGCGTGCACGTAACCACCGCTCAGCGTTTGCTTGGCCACTCTGATCCACGAGTAACCATGGGCATCTATACCCAGGTACTTGATAATGAAATTGATGACGTTGGCTTGTTATTAAGTAAAGCTGCCGGTTTCTAATTTCAACCCTTGCTTAGTAAAGCCGAAACCCGGCCCCCTCTTGCGAGAGAACCGGGCTTCGGACTAGAGCTAACTCCTAAGAGTTAAATCCTTGGAAAGCTAAGGCTTACGCCTTTACCTT
>Ga0209087_1001976_pt1 | contig 11810 bp, 5 predicted proteins | sample S_130805_EF_Meta_FD_187321 | JGI IMG/M metagenome (GOLD analysis project Ga0209087, IMG submission 187321) | Freshwater microbial communities from Lake Simoncouche, Canada to study carbon cycling - S_130805_EF_MetaG (SPAdes) (version 2) | ecosystem: Environmental > Aquatic > Freshwater > Lake ...
CGTTCAGCTCGCCACGGCCGAGCAGCTGCAGGACGAAGACCTGGCTCTGCTTCAACGTATCCAGGTTCACCGGCTGGCCCGCCATGTCGAAGAAGCGCCGGCCGATCCGCATGCCGTCTCGCCCGGCCGGCAGCGGCTGGGCCGGGATGCCGGTGATCGAGGTGGTCGCGGTCAGCGGCGCCTGGCCGAGGTTGCGCGCGGTGCCGGGCGCGGTCAGCGCGACGCTGATCGTCGGCCCGCTCATCTCCTGGCCGTTCACCGCGGCGCGCACCGGCGCCGCGCTGCGGCCGAGCGTGCCGGCGAGTGCGACCGCCCAGGCCATGTCCTGCGTGCTCGCCACCTGCGGCCGCAGCTCGGGCCCCGGCAGGCGCGCGCGAAGCTGCGCGAGCCGGTCGGGCAGCAGCCCGCTCTCGGCCAGCAGCATCGTCACCGCCAGGCTGTCGCGCACCTGGCTGCCATAGTCGAAGGCCCAGCGGTTGCGCGTGCCGGCGCCGAGTGCCGCGCGGAAGGCCTGCTCGGCGCGCGGGCGGTCGCCGGCGCGGGCGAAGGCGCTGGCGAGCTGCGCCTTGGCGAGCGGCGTCGGCAGGTCGTTGACCCCTTCCAGCATCCGCCGTGCTGCGCCCAGCCGCGGCCGGCCGGCGAGCGAGAGCACGTGCAGCCGATAGGCCTGCGCGGCCTTGTCCTCGGCTTCCTCGGCGTCGTTGTCCTCGAGGTCCTCGGCGATGCGCGCGAGCGCCTGCTCGAGCGCCGCCTCGGGCACTGTCGCGCCGGCGGATTTGGCGCGCAGCAGCGCCTCGACCGCGTAGCTGGTCAGCCAGGGCTCGGCCTCGCCCTGCGCGGACCAGAGGCCGAAGGCGCCGTCGAAGCGCTGCTTCGCCAGCACCACCTGCACCGCCTGCTGCAGCCGCCCGGCCTGGTCCTGCGGCACCGCCGCGTCGTTCGGCACGGCAGCGAAGGCCATGACCTGCGAGCTCGCCTGCTCGAGGCAGGCGAAGGCGTATTGCTCGAGCATGCGCTGCATGCCGGCGACGTCGTAGCGCACCGGGCCACCAAGCGTCGCGGTCGCGCGCCAGGTGCCGGGAATGTAGTGGTCGGGGTTGAAGGCGAGCGGACGGTCCTGGCCCGCGGGGATCTCCTGCGTCGCGCTCTCCGTCACGAAGGGGCGCGAGGAGCGCACGGTGATGCGGCTCTCGCGCTCGGCGCGGAAGCCGTTCGGGCCGGTGACGGCGAGCTTCAGCACGCCCTCGCCCGCGCCGGTCGCGCGCAGCCGCGTGGCGGGCAATGCGCGGGCCTGCGGCGCAAGGTTGGCGGCGAGCCGCGACTCGCCGGCGAGCGCGATGGCGCCCGAGGCGGTGAGCGTCGCGACGATCTCACCGCCGGGCAGGTCGAGATTGTGCAGCAGCACCGGCAGCCGCGCCTCGTCGCCCGGCGCAAGGAAGCGCGGCAGCAGCGCCTCGGCGACCACCGGATCGCGCACGGTCAGCGGCTTCGAGGCGCTGCCCAGCCGGTCGCCGGCCCAGGCGACCGCCATCAGCCGCAACTCGCCGGCGAAATCCGGGATGTCGAGCGTGATGGTCGCGGTGCCGTCGGCGGCGACCGCGACCGGCCCCGTGAAGAGTGCCACGGTCTTCTGCGGGATCTCGATCGCGCCGAGCGCGAAGCCGTCACCGCCCTGGCGCAGGGTCGCCAGCGTGCCCTCCGGCGGCGGGATCAGCCGGCCATAGTCGTCGCGGATGTCGACGCCGAGCGCGCGGCGGCCGGTGAAGTGCCCGAGCGGGTCGGGCGTGGCGAAGCGGGTCAGCCGCAGGATGCCCTCGTCGACCGCGGCGAGCGTCACGCGCGCCTCGCCGCCGGCATTCGCCAGCCGGATCGGCACCTCGAGCTTGCGGCGCGGCAGGATCTGCGCCGGCGTTTCGATCGCCACCTCGATCCGCCGCGCGGCGGGGTCGAGCTGCAGCCAGGCGAGGCCGAGCGCGCGGGCCGGCTGGCCGTTGCGCGCCTCGCCCGGGCGGAAGACGGTGACGGCGACATGCGCGCCGGCGCCCCAGCCGGGATCGATCGGCACCTCGACCTCGGTGCCGCCCTCGGCCACCGCGACGTCGCGGATCGCGACCAGCCTATCGGTCAGCACGGCGAGGCTCGCCGTGCCGGCGAAGGGCGGCGTGATGCGCAGCTTCGCGGTCTCGCCCGGCGCATAGCGCGGCTTGTCGCTGGCGATGTCGACCTTGTCCGGGACATCGGCCGCGACGCCCTCGGCCCAGCCGGAGCGGAAGCGCAGCGAGGTGATGGCGAGGCCGCCGGGCTCGCTCACTTCCAGCCGGTAGCGGCCGAAGGGCAGCGAGCGGGCGAAGCGTGCCGGCGCGTTCGCGGCAAGCGTCAGGTCCGTGCTGTCGACCGGCTCGTCGCGCCAGACCGTCTCGTAGCGGGCGATGCTGTCACGCACGACCATGCGCCAGTCCGGCCGCTCGCGCACCAGCCGTGCGCGCAGCCGCGCCGCACTCGGCTTCGCATCGGCATCCAGTGCGATCACCTCGAAACCCGCCTCGGTGTTCGCGTTGACGGCGTAATCCGGGAACAGCGGCTTCACGCCGATCTGCAGATGCGTCGGCCGCACCGGCACGGTCAGGCTGGTCCGCGACGCCCGCCCACCCGGCTCGTCGATGCTGATCGCAACCTCGGCCGAGAGCGGCCGGGTGGTGTCGGGCGCGCGCGGCAGCGAGAGCGTCGCCGCCCCCCTGCCCTGCGCATCCAGCGCCGGGATGTCGAAGCTGACCAGGTCGGGCGCATACTCCTCGTCGACCAGGCCGAAGACGAACTCCTTGTAGGCCTCGAAGGGAGAGCGCAGCGCCTGCAGCCGCATCTCCGCCTTGCCGGTCAGCCCGCCGCCGAGGGCGCCATAGAGGAAGCGCGCGGTCACCGGGATCGCCAGCGGCTGGCCGACGACCAGCGGGCCGGGCGCCGGGCCTGCGTTGACCTCAAGCCGTTCAGGGACGAAGGCATCGACGCGGAAGCGCGCCGTGCCGATCGGTGGCGCATCCGGGTCGGCGTAGACTTCCAGTGTCCAGACGCCGGCCGCCGCCCCGCGGTCCAGCCGGATCGGCCAGTGCAGAGCCGCACCCGGCTCGCGGTTCGGCACGCTCTCGGCAAACAGGCTGCCATTCGGGCGCTTGACCTTCAGCCGCGCCGGGATGTCGCGCGGCGCGCCGGCCTGGTCGCGCAGCAGCACCATCGCCTGCACCGTCTCGCCGGGGCGGTAGATGCCGCGGTCGAAATACGCATAGGCGTCGAGCGGACCGGGGTTCGGCAGGCCGGTGGCGCCGCGATCCGACAGGTCGAAGGCGGCGGTGTCGAGGTCGAGTGCGACGAAGTCATCGCCACGCTCGGCATGGATGGCGCGCGGCGCCATCGGGCCCTTGCCGCGCAGCAAGGGGGCGGCGAAGCGCACCACGCCATCGGCATCGGCCGCCGCCTCGCCAAGGATGTCGTTGCCCTCGGACAGCAACTGCAACTTCGTCCCCGGCAGCGGCGTGCCGGCGCCGAGCGCGCGCGCCTGCACGGCGAGGCCCTGGGTGCCGCGCCAGGCGGTCAGGCCGAGATCGGTCACCATGACCGGCAGCGCCGCCGCCTCGCCCTTCGAGCCATCGGCCGGCCGCGCGATCAGCGCATAGAGGCCGGGCCCCGCGGCGCGCAGCCCCTCGGGCAGTGGGATGACGCTGCGCATCGGCTGGTTGGCGCGCAGCGGCGGCAGCTCGGCGCGGCCGGACCAGATGGTGCCGCCCCAGCTATCGGCGATGTCGGTGGCCGAATAGCCGGTGATCGGGTCGCCCGGCTCCCAGGCCTGCCGGCTGAAGCGAACCAGGTTGCGCTCGGTCACGCGCACCACCTTCAGCTCGAGCGCGCCGACATTCACCGTCGTCACGCCGAGCCGCGGCGCCTGGCCGCGCGGCAGCAGGAAGCGGTTGGCGTCGAAGGCGATGCGCGGCTCGCGGTTCGGCATCGCGACCGACTGCACGCTGTCGACCAGCATGCGGAGATTGTCCTCGCCCGGCAGGCCGGCGCGCAGCACCAGGCGGGTGGTGCGGCCATGCGGCAGGCCGGCGACGCAGAGCTGCTCGCCCTCGCGCAGCACGCCGAGGCCCTGGATCGGCGGATCGGCGCGCACCCAGTCCTGCGGCTGCCAGTCGGTGCGCTTGGACAGCGGGATGGTGAAGCTGAAGCAGGCGCGCGCCGGGTCGGCCTCCGGCTCGACATTGACGCCCGCCACCAGCAGGCCGGCGGCGCGCCGGGCCTCGGCCAGCATCTGCTTGTAGCGCGGCTCGTTCGGCGCGCGCTCGACCACGCCCTGCAGCACGGTCTGCTGCTGGGCGAAGCGGCCGAGCTTCTGCAGCGCCTCCGACATCACCAGCAGGGCCGGGATCTCGCCGGCGCCGGCGGGCGAGCCCCGGAAGGCGATCCAGGCGGCCTGCAGGCCGCGGTTCAGGTCGGGCTGCGGCTTGGCGAGCTGCGCCTTGGCGAGCGCGAGCCACATATCCGGCCGGGTGTCGTTGGCGCCGGCGACACGATCCTCCCAGGCGGTCGCGGCGGCGGCCCAGTTCTGCTGCTGCTCGGCCTGGCGGGCGCGCTGCTCTGCGGCCGCGCGGGCCTGCGTCGCGACATTGCCGGCCGGGGCGCGGCGTCCGAGTTCCTGGCGGTAGCGCTGGGCGTCGCCGGCGAGGCCGGGCAGGTCGAGATCCTGCGCCGCCGCCGGCAGGGCGAGGACCAGCAGCGCAAGCAGAACGCGGATCAGGCGCATCGGACAGCCCCCGGGAAACACTGCGGCGAGTATGGCACGTGGCCGATGCTGGCGGGAACGCCTCGCGCTCGGGTAAGCCTGCCTTCGACGGACCGGGTGTCTATGCGATGCTGAGCCTCGAGCAGAACCGCGCGATCTGGGATGGCGGCCATGACTGGTCGGGCCAGGGCGAGGAATGGTCGGCGATGTGGGGCGGCTCGGCGCCGCACTGGTGGGGCTCGATCGCGCCCCGGCTGAACCGCTGGCTGCCGGCCGGCGCGGTGCTTGAGATCGCGCCGGGCCATGGCCGCTGGACGCGCTACCTGTTGGGGAATTGCGAGACGCTGCTCGGCATCGACCTCTCGGGCGAATGCGTCGCGGCCTGCCGGCGCCGCTTCGCCGGGATCGACCGCGCCCGGTTCGAGCAGAATGACGGGCTGTCGCTCGCCGCCGCGCCCGACGGCGCCTTCGACCTGATCTTCAGCTACGACAGCCTGGTGCATGCCGAGCCGGCGGTGCTCGAGGCCTATGTGACGCAGGGCCTCGCCAAGCTGAAGCCCGAGGGCGTCGCCTTCCTGCACCACTCGAACATGGCCGCGCTGCCGCCGGGCACCCGCAACCCGCATTCGCGCCATGTCGCCGTCTCGGGCGAGACGGTGGCCGCCATGGTCGCGGCCGCCGGCGGCCGGGTGCTGGTGCAGGAGCGGGTGAACTGGGGCCAGGAGGAGCTGGTCGACTGCTTCACGCTGTTCGCGCAGGCCCGGCATGCGGATGCCGGGCCGGCCACGGCGTTCGACAACCCGCGATTCTCGGACGAGGCGAAGCTGATACGCCAGATGCAGGCGCCGTGGTTCCGGATGCCGCGGTAAGGCGCGCCCTGCCCGGCACGACAACTTCTGCTTGTGGGCCCGTGCCGCTATTCTGCTAGAAAGGTCGCGCTTCGTGCCCCTGGGCAGGCAGCCGGAACCGGCCCGCGAAGGCGGGCGGTGGGGCGGAGCTTCGGCGGCCGCGGCCGCCAGGCGGGTTTCGGGAAGGATTTCCGCGGTCGATGAAGCTGTTCTATTCGTCCGAAGCCCGCGGCATCTTGCGCGAACAGCTCGGCCAGCAGCACTACTCCTACCGGTTCGTCGAGCAGAAATTTGTCGCGCTGTTCGAGCGGCTCGGCCTCGCGCCGCAGCTGCTGCCGCTGCCGGAGGCGGTCAAGCATAGGCTCGCCTGGCAGGCGCTGGCGGGCGGCCCGCCGGACGAGGCCGTGCACGTGGCGTTCCGCTCCTCCGAGAATTTCCGGCCCGTGGTCGGGATGCCGAATGTCTGCCATTTCGCCTGGGAATTCCCGGTCCTGGCCGATGCGCGGCTGCCGCATCAGTCGATCCGGCAGAACCAGTTACACATGCTGGGCCTGGCCGACGAGGTCTGGGTGCCCTGTCGCTACACGCTGGAGGTGCTGCGGGCGCACGGGCTGGCCAACACCCACCTGGTGCCGACGCCGGTCGGCAGCGGCACCGAACCCTGCCCGCGCCTGCCCTTTGCCGAGGCGGTCGCACGGCTGGCCGAGGTCTTCATCCTGCCGCTCGAGCTCTCGACCGGCCTGCATGCGCGCGAGATGGCGGAGGTCTCGGGCGCCGCACTTGACCTGCTCGGCCAGCACAAGGCGATCCGCGAGCGTCGACCGGACAGCCGCATCTTCCTGCTGATCTGCAATCCCGGAGACCTGCGCAAGAACCTGCTGAACTGCATCGACGGCTTCCTGCTCGGCGCCGAGCCGGACGACCTGCTGATCGTCAAGCTGCTGGTGCCGAACAAGGGTGACTTCATGGCGCGCGCACTGGCCGACCACCTCGCCCCGCTCTATCACGGGCGGAGCTGCATCAGCGCGCCGCAGGTGGCCTGCGTCACGGAGTACCTCTCGAACGAGATGATGAGCGCGCTCTATTCGATCGCCGATTTCTACCTCTCGGCGCCGCATTGCGAGGGCTACAACCTGCCGCTGCTGGAAGCGATGGCGCATGGCACGGTGCCGGTCTCCAACCGCAACACCGCCATGGCGGACTACATCGACGAGGACAATGCGGTCGTGATCGCCGATGCCGCCTATCCCGGCCTGATCCGCGGCATGGCCGGCGACGTCGCGGGCCGGCCCTATGCGGTGGCGGTCTCGAGCCGGTTCGACATCGGCCGCGCGGTGCGCACGGCTCGCCGGCTCGACCCGGGACGTCGGGCGGCGATGGCGGAGGCGGCGCGCGAGACGGTGCGGCGCGGCCATTCCGAGGCGGCGGTGGTGCCGCTCGTCCTCGCCCGGCTGCAGGCGCTCACCGGCCGCGTCCCCGCCCGGGTCGAGGCGACCGTGTCGTGAGCGCCGCCACCTCGAAGCCGGTCTTCGCGCTCGACATCGGCCCGCTCGCCGAACGCCACCACACCGGCATCGCCAACGTCACCAAGCATCTGGCGATCGAGCTGCTCGGCGACGCCGAGGTCGAGCCGGTCTGCACCTTCAACCGGCAGGTGATCCCGCGCGCGGTGGTCGAGAAGCTGGTGACCGATAGCGGCGGCGACATCCTCTGGTGGCTCGCCGGGCGCACCGCCTCGGCGCCGATGCCGGCCGACCAGCTCGACCGCCGGGTGGTCGGCATCTACCCCGCGCACAAATGGCACCGGCGCTACTTCCCCTTCGAGGTGCAGGTCGTGCACGACCTGACGACGGTGCTGCTGCCGCAGTACCACACCGCCGAGACGGTCGAGTTCTGGGACGGCAAGCTGTTCGGCGACATGGCCTCGTCCGACCTGATCGCGGCGGTGTCGAACTCCACCGCGCAGGACATCCGGACCTATTTCCCGCAGCTGAAGCACATCCCCGTCGTGGTCGCGCCGCTCGCCGCCTGCGCCCGGCCCCTGGCGCCGGCCGCGCCGAGCCGCCTCACGCCCGAGCCCTATGTGGTCGTGCTCGGCACGCTCGAGCCGCGCAAGAACATCCTGCCGGTGCTCGAGCACCTGGCCGGCAACCCGGCGCTGCTCGCCGAGGCCGCCTTCGTCTTCATCGGCCGGGCCGGCTGGGGCGAGGCCGTCGGCGAGGCGATCACGCGGCTCGGCCTGCAGCCCTGGGTCGAGCAGGGCCGGCTGCGCTTCACCGGCTTCGTCGGCGATGCGGTGCGCGACCACCTGGTCGCGCAGGCGCGCGGGGTGATCTACCCCTCGCTCTACGAGGGCTTCGGGCTGCCGGTGCTGGAGGCGCTGTCCTTCGGCGTGCCGGTGGTGACCACCACGAACAGCAGCCTGCCGGAGGTGGGCGAGACCCTGGTCACCTATTGCGACTTCACCGACCGGGCCGACCTCGCCCGTGCGCTCGCCGGGCTGCTCGATGAGCGCATCACGCCGGCCGAGCGGGCGGCGGCTGCGGCGGCTCGTCGGGCCTGGGCGGCCGCCCGCAGCTGGGGCACGACCTGGCGGCTGATCCGCGACGCCGCGCTCGAGATCCTCGAGACACGCGATCCTGCCGAGGCGGCCTGGCCGCTGGCGGCGGCGGCGGCCCGATGAGCGTAGCGCTCGAACCGACGGCGCCGCGCCTCGAGGCCAGGGTTGACCTGCTGCCGGAAGGCCGCATCCGCGGGTATCTCTCCTGGCCCGGAAATACGCTTTTCCGGCCCTCGATCGGCATCTTCCTGCAGGGCCGGTTCCGCCGCAGCGCGCCGGCGCGCTTCAGCGATTTCGTGATCGACGGCGGCGCCGGGATGGTGCGCTGGGGCTTCGATATCGCCTGCCCCGAGGCCGCAGCGGCGCGGCAGGGCGCCGAGCTGCACGTCACCTGCCTCGAGCTCGGCCGCGTCCTGCTGCACCGCCCCGGGCGGAGCGGCGCGGCGCAGCCGCCGCCGGGCATCATCGGCCTCGACCAGCTGATGGCCGAGGCGCGGGCGCTCATGCTGCCCACGCCGACCGACGGCTTCGCGGAGTTCCTCCGGCTGCCGGTGATCGACCAGATCGAGATCCTTTACACCGACATCCTCGGCCGCGGCGTCGACGAGCTCGGGCTCTACGCTCGGGCCGAGGCGATCCGCGCCAACCGCATCACCATCCTCGACGTCCGCGACGAGCTGATGGGCAGCGACGAGCTGCGCGACCGCCGTGTCCCGACGCCCGACGAACGCGTCGGCCACTGGTGCTGCTGGAGCGGGCTGCGCGACCTGGCGCCGCATGTGCTGGTGCCGCGGGACCTCGCCGGTGGGGCGGCCGAGGGCGACAGCGTGGTCTTCGCGTGCCACCTGCAATCCTTCGAGACCACTACCGCGCTCGAGCGGCACCTGCTCCGGCTGATCGGTGCGGAGGATGCCGACCGGATCGCGCGCAGCCGCTGGCTGCTGCGGCATGGCGCCTTGATCGCCGGATTCGCCACGCCGCGCCTGGCGCGCGCGGCCGCAACGCCCCCGGAGCGCGCCCGCGTGCTGCCGCTGCTCGCCGCGATGTCGGTCGGGCCGGCCGGCGAGCGCGATGACAGCGGCATCCGCAGTCGCCCGGGCCCTGCCGGCGTGCTGGCCTTTGGCCCCTACCTCCGGCTCGAGACGGGCACCTACCTGCTGAACCTCGCCGTTTCGGCGGAGCCGGCGCCCGAGGCGCTGCTACTGGCCGAGGTGGTCGCCGGCGACATCGTCTTCGCCAACGCCGCCTGGCCGCTGGCGGAGATCGGGGCGGGCCGCGCCGGCTGCCTGTTCCACATCCCGCCCGAGTTCGCCCAGCTGCTGCGCAATGTCCGCTACGAGACGCGCTTCAGCCTGCGCGGCGAAGCCACCCTCTGCCTGTCCTCGGTGCAGATCCAGAAAGCCGCGGAAGACGAGCCGCCGGACTACCCCGCGGTCACCGACTGGCTGCCCTTCATGACCCTCGGTCCGGGCAGCCTGCGGCAGCCGGACGGCTCGGTCGTGGCGCCCGCCGGCGCGCCGCCCGGCCACATGGTCTATGGCCCCTATGTCTCGCTGCTGCCGGGCCAGTACGAGGTGAGCGCCGATTTCCAACAGGCCGATGCCCGGTCGACCGAGGTGGTGCTCGAGGTGGTGGGGCGCGACCCGGTGCCGCTGGCCCGCCAGGTCTTCCAGGTCGCCGGGCCGCGCTGCCGGGCCAGGCTGGCTTTCGCCGTGCCGCCCGCCGATGATCCGGCCGGCCTGCCACGTGGGCTCGAGTTCCGCATCACCCGGCTGGCCGGGTCCGGCGCGCTCAGGCTGGAGTGCCTGCATGTCGGGCCGGCCTTCGGGCTCGCGGCAAGCGGCGAGGTGGCGGCGGCGGTGGCCGCGCCAGCGCCCGGGCTGCGGCGGCTGCTCGGGCGGGTGATGGGCGGGCGGGGCTGAACGCCGGCGGGCGATCGGTGCTACCGGCAAGCGGCCGCGCCGAGACAGCCAGGCTGGCGCGGTAGAGGAGGGCGAGTTTGGACGTCGACGAGCAGTTCTGGACCCGCATCGGCGGCGAGCTGCCCTATTGGGGCGTGCTCGCGCACGAGAAATTCGCCACCCCCGAGCTCGATCCCGAGCGCAAGGCGGAGTTCTTCGACAGCGGCCGCGACCACATCGCCTATGTCGTCGACAGCATCCGCCGGCATGTCGTACCGGAGTTCCAGCCCGGCCGTGCGCTCGATTTCGGCTGCGGCGTGGGCCGGCTGGTCGCGGCGATGGCGGCGCGAGCGGGCACGGTGCACGGCGTCGACATCTCGCCCACCATGCTGGCGAGGGCCGAGGCCGACCTCGCAGCGCTGGGCGTGCGCAACTTCGCGCTCTCGACCGAGATCCCGGAGGCGAGCTTCGACTGGATCAACTCCTACATCGTGTTCCAGCACATCATGCCGGCGAAGGGCATCGCGCTGCTGGAGGCGTTGCTCGAGCGGCTAGCGCCGGGCGGCGTAGTCTCGCTCTACTTCAGCATCTTCCGCGACCGGGAGCAGCTGATGCGCGGCATCGAGGAATCCGAGTTCGGCCGGTTCGACGGCGAGCGCTACGTCAGCTATCGGCGTGGCGCACTCAAGCAGATGCCGATCTACGAGTACGACCTGAGCGAGATCATCGCCTGCCTGGTGCATGCCTCGGTGCGCGAGTTCCACATGCGGCATGAGAACCACAGTGGACTGCACGGCGTGTGGATCTTCGGCAGGAAGCTCGGCTGACGCCGGGCGCGGTAACAATGGCACCGCGGCGCGATCCGATTACCCGGATCGCGCCGTGGCCGGGTCACACGAAGAGGAGGCCCTTGTCGACCGCGTTGGTCGTCACGGAGACGTGCTCGGCACTTTCGCTGAAGGCCAACAGCATGTCGGCGCGGGTGCTCGCGTTGCTGTCGAGCTGCCCCTTCCAGAAGTTGAAGCCGTCCGGGTCGGCGCCGCGCCTGAGGGTGTTCTGGTAGAGCAGGTTCACGTAGGTCGCGTTGTCGACATTCACGCCGTAGCGCTGCTGGAACTCCGCGCTCTCCGGGAACAGCGCGGCAAGCTGGTTCAGCGTGTAGGTGCCGTCCTTCAAGGCGGCTGTCCATTTGTTCCAGCCAGCCGGATCGGGCACCCGGCCGAAGCTCGAATCGTACAGCCGGGCCACCTGCGCCTCGACCGGGTCGTAGGAGTCGAAGAAGCCGGTGCTCCAGAGATTGCTGGTGAGCTGGTAGTGCTCCTGGCTCTCCGAGAATTGGAAGAGCATGTCGGCCCGACTCAGGCCGGCGTTCATCTTGGCGATCCAGTCGGCGAGGCCACCCGCGTCGGGCGCACGCTGCAGCGTGTTGTTGTAGAGCAGGGTGACGTAGCCGGGATTGTCAACGGCCGGATAACGCGCGTTGAACTCGGGGCTGGTGACGAATTGCTCGGCGAGTCCGGTCAGCGAGCTGCCAAGTTTGAGGTACTGCGTCCAGATGTGCAGCCCGTCGGGATCGGCGAGGCGACCGATCGCCGCCATGTACATGCGCTCGACCTGCCCGATCGGATCGCCCGGGTCGTAGACCTGCCTGCCGTCACTGAAGTGGAAGACTTCGATGCCGGAGAAGCTCGTGGCCTCGCCAGAACCGGTCACCGTCCCCTGCAGGGAAC
>Ga0209087_1001979_pt1 | contig 11801 bp, 10 predicted proteins | sample S_130805_EF_Meta_FD_187321 | JGI IMG/M metagenome (GOLD analysis project Ga0209087, IMG submission 187321) | Freshwater microbial communities from Lake Simoncouche, Canada to study carbon cycling - S_130805_EF_MetaG (SPAdes) (version 2) | ecosystem: Environmental > Aquatic > Freshwater > Lake ...
AGAGCCCTGAAAGAGCGGCGAGGAAATCCAATCGCTTATGTTGCATCTGGCTACTTTACTTTAGCTATCGAGCTTCAGGGTGATTTCGAGCCATTCTTCTTCACGTTGAACAAGTTCAGATTCGATCGTGGTGATCTCATTGGCAATCTCAATCAAGCGATTGGCATCAAAGGAGGCTTCACTTTGCTCGCTCTTTAACGTCACAAGTTTTTCGCGAGCCTTCGCAATCTGCCGTTCAACCCTGGCTAAATCTTTTTTGAGCAGGCGCTCTGTCTGAGCTGATGAGACTTTCTTTTCACCTTGTGAAGATCCGCCCCTGAGTGCACGTACACGATCTTCTAGATATTGATCAACGCCGCGTGGAAGATCGCGTAGCTGGCCATCTCCAAGCAAACCTACAAATCGATCACAGACACGTTCGAGGAAGTATCTATCGTGTGAAATCACAATGAGAGTTCCACCAAAGCTATCTAGAAGATCTTCAAGTTCTGTAAGAGTTTCGATATCAAAATCATTCGTTGGCTCATCAAGTAGCAAAACATTAGGAGAATCCATGAGCAATCTCGTTAGTTGTAAGCGACGCTTCTCGCCTCCAGAGAGATCCCCCACTGGCGTCCATTGACCATCACGATCAAAGCCCAAGCGTTCGCAGAGCTGCGAGGCGGAAAGTGTTCGCCCTTTTCCGATCTCAATATGGTTCGCCACATTTTCGACAGCTTCCAGCACGCGCCATGTTGGGTCGAGCTCATCTAAATGTTGTGTGAGAAAGGCAACCTTTACTGTAATTCCGGTAACTAATTTTCCGGCAGCAACTTCTAACTCTGCAGCCATGGTGCGCATCAACGTGGTCTTACCTGCACCATTAATTCCAACAATTCCAAAGCGATCACCGGGCCCGATATTCCACGTTAATTCGCTGATCAACTCTTTATCGCCTGCGGCAATTTTTGCGTGCTGATATTCCAAAACAGTACGTCCGAGACGATTGAGTGCGAATTTGAGCAACTCTGATTTATCGCGTGGTGCAGGTTCGCTACTGATTAATTCATTAGCTGCATCTACGCGAAACTTTGGCTTTACGGTCTGTGCTGGTGCACCACGGCGAAGCCAAGCAAGTTCTTTGCGGATCAGTTGGTTACGTCGTGCATCCATCGCACTTGTCTGACGGGCTCGCTCAGCCTTTGCCAAAACATATGCTGAATATCCTCCGTCATACTCTTCGAGCACTCCACCGACCACTTCCCATGTTCGCTCTGTTACCGCATCAAGAAACCAGCGATCGTGCGTTACAACTAAAACTGCTAAATCTTTTCGCGCATTTAAATGTTGAGCAAGCCAATCAACGCCTTCAACATCAAGATGGTTTGTTGGCTCGTCGAGCATAATCAAATCAAGTTCATCGATAAGTAGCTTTGCTAGGCCGACTCGTCGCTTCTCTCCACCAGATAAGGTAATAAAAACTCTTTCAAAGAGGTGATCATCGAAGCCGCCGAAGAGCCCTGTAAATACTTCACGAATCTTGGGATCGCTCGCCCATTCATGTTTAGCGCGATCGCCGATTACCAAATCACCAACAGTTGCGTTTTTATCAGCCAGATCAACTTGCGAGAGCATTCCTACACGTACTGAATTTCCTTGTGTTACTCGTCCCTCATCCGCTTTTTCGATTCCAGCGATAATCTTCATGAGCGTGCTCTTACCAGCACCATTTCGACCAACAATTCCGATTCGATCGCCTTCAGAGACGCCAATGGAGACTTTTGTGAGTAACGGGCGGATATCAAAGGCCTTACTTATACCTTCGAGATTTACAAGATTGCGCGCCATAATGGAGAAGCGTACCTTTGCGCCATGATGGTTACAGACCGCGAATACGCAATTGCACTCGATGAGAAGGATCCACTCAAAGGATTTAAATCACTTTTTATGATTTCTGATCCAGATATGTGTTATTTGGATGGAAATTCACTCGGTCGCTTACCTCTTGCCACTATCGCGGCAGTAAATGATTTTATGACCCGCGAATGGGGACCAGAAGTCGTCACCGGTTGGGGACATTGGGTTGATGAGGCACAGCCAATCGGAGATCTTCTTGGACGTGCAACGCTCGGTGCGGCCGCTGGTCAAGTATTGGTCTGCGACACAACATCGGTTAATTTCTATCAGCTAGCTCTTGCTGCAATTCATGCACGCCCTGGCCGTAAAACAATCATCATTGATGCCGCTAATTTTCCAACAGATCGCTACATCCTCGAGGGAATCGCACAACAGTTTGAGCTGAAGTTAATCATCATCGATAACGAAACTCCCGGTAGCGCCGAGAACGAACGAATTACTCCTGAGATCTTAGAGAAGTACTTAAGCGATGATGTAGCTCTCGTTACTCTCGAAGTTATTCAATACCGATCAGGTGCGCGAAACGACATCAAATCTCTCACTGATCTAGTGCGCAAGCATGGAGCGTTCTTGTTATGGGATGCTAGCCATGCAGCCGGTGCAATCCAGATGGATTTTGATAAGAACGGCGTTGATATCGCAGTTGGTTGCACATATAAATATGGAAACTCTGGCCCCGGATCGCCCGCGTGGTTATATGTAAATAAGCGAGTGCAGGCAGAGTTACAAGTTCCCATCCAAGGGTGGTTCTCACAAGGAGATCAATTTGGAATGGGACCGGTCTTTGAACGTGCAGATGGAATTCGCGGATTCCAGATTGCATCTCCTTCTCTCATTGGTCTTCGTTGTGTAAAGACTGCTTTTTCAATGATTGAAGAAGCTGGTATCGGCGCAATTTCACACAAGGCTGCAACCGGAACGCAGATGATGATCGAGCTCTACGATGCATGGCTTGCAGATCTAGGTTTTACGCTGCTGACCTCTCGTAACGCATCCGAACGTGGTGGGCACATCTCACTCGGTCATCCAGAGGCAGCGCGAATCTGTGTAGCACTTCGTCAATACGCCAACGTGATCCCTGATTACCGCACTCCTAATTCAATTCGTTTAGCTATCGCTCCGCTCCCGACCTCCTATGTTGAGATTTGGGATGGTTTCCAACGTATGCGTGACCTCGTTGCATCACGTCAATACGAAACAATCAAAGAATCAGATTCGAGAGTCACATGAGCAATCCTTCGGGAGGTGAATTCGAATCAGCGCTCTCCTATAATTCATATTTGGCGATCGATGAACTCCTGGGATTACAGCGTCCTCTCTCGGAGGGGCCAGAACATGACGAGATGCTCTTTATTATTATTCATCAGACATACGAGCTCTGGTTTAAACAACTTATTCATGAATTCACCGCTGCCCAACAATCATTAGAAGCTGGCGAAACCCATCGCAGCCTTGCAATCTTGGGACGTATTCGTACGATCCTTAAAGTATGTGTGACTCAGATCGATATCTTAGAGACGATGACGCCTCTGCAATTTAATGCATTTCGCGGATACCTCGCATCCTCAAGTGGTTTCCAATCAGCACAATTTAGAAAAGTTGAAGCGATCCTTGGTCGCCGTGATTCACGGATGTCAGGACATCTGCCACCGAAAGATCAGCAAGAGATTGCAGCAATCACCTCACGTAAAAGTCTCTGGGATTCAACTCTGGCCTACCTCAATCACCGTGGGCATGGCATCCCAAATCACATTCTCAACCGCGATGTAAAAACTCACTATGAAAGCAATGAAGAGATTCAAGAGATTCTTCTTGCGGTACATAAACATGATCCTGAAAGTTCGATGGTCTGTGAGCGCCTTGTAGATATCGATGAAGGTCTACAAGAGTGGCGCTATCGCCATGTAAAGATGGTCGAACGCACCATCGGATCAAAGATCGGAACCGGTGGATCAAGCGGGGTTGAATATCTTGCTAGCACGCTCTTCGCACCAGTCTTTGCTGACTTGTGGAAGATTAGATCCCGTTTTTAACTAGATCTTCGGTAGACCTACAACAACAATCTCTTCTAATGGCTTACGACCGCGAGGTGCAAGCTCTCGCTCTGCCAATGCAGCAGGTAACTTCTCTGGGCTATCTTGCTGCCCGATGGCGATGACAACTACAGGCACGAGCTCACTTGCCATCGCGACATTACTGCGCGCCTTATCCTTATCAAAGCCGGTCATCTGATGTGCAACAAGTCCACGATCGTGAGTTTCAATAACAAGTTGGGCAACTGCTAAACCACAATCGAATTGATAGTCTGCATGGATTGATCCATCATCACGTGTTGGTTGTGCAGCAACAAGAATTAGCGCAGATGCATTCTTTGCCCACCCTTGATTAAACTCAACGAGCGAAGTAAGAATTTGATTAAATGTTGAATCGCCACGCTTCCCTACGAAGAAGCGCCACGGTTGTCCATTAAATGCAGATGGCGCCCATCGAGCAGCTTCAAGTATGCCTACGAGATCAGTATCTAAAATCGGTGCGCTTTCATCGAGTGAACGAGGACTTCTGCGGATTGCAATTACTTCATTTACTGGAACGGCGGTCTTTGCTCTCATAACGGGTGACCTTACATCGCCCGTTCTAAGCATGCAGTCTGAAAAATCTCCACCTTGCACCTGCGTAGAGTTACATTCGTAGAAAATCAGATGGACCCAGAAGCCTGGTATGACCTCGTTGATGAAGTTGTTGATAAAATCTCTCTCCTATGATCGTTACAGCTGCCCATGCCGTGATTGAGGGTGAAGAGCGCAGTGACGTCTGGATTGATATTCGCGAGGGTTTAATTCATGAGATCGGTGATGGTCCTCATCCATCTGCAGAAAGAAAATTCACCGGCACCCTGATTCCAGGTTTTGTTGATATCCATTGCCATGGCGGAGGCGGATACTATTTTTCTAATCTAAACCCAGATTTGATCGCCGTTGCAATTGATACTCATCGGCAAGCAGGCACCACTACTCAATACGCAAGTCTGGTCACTGCCGATCTAGATCAACTCAAAGCACAGATTGAAACTTTGATTCCATTTGTGCGAAGCGGCGAACTGGCTGGAATACATCTTGAAGGCCCATATCTCTCACGCGCTAAATGTGGCGCACATGCACCAGAGCTCCTTCGTGCACCGCATCTAGATGAGGTGCAATCACTCATTAAACGGGGGCAGGGAACAATCGCGATGGTGACGATCGCACCTGAACTTGAAGGAGCCCTCGATTCGATTGCTTGGTTGGCTTCACAGGGAATTATTGCGGCTATTGGCCATTCGGATGCCGATGCAGATACTGCTCGCGCTGCTATCGATGCTGGCGCAAAGGTTGTTACCCACTTTACAAATGCCATGGCAAAGATGGTCGGTGGCCAATCAATGGCCACGGAAGTATTAGAAGATTCAGAAATCTCTCTCGAACTTATCAATGACGGCACTCACGTTCCTGTAGATGTCATAAAAGTGCTGAAGAAGAACGCAATAAATCGAACAATCCTCGTCACGGATGCAATGTCAGCTGCGGGTGGCAATGATGGAAAGTATTTGATTGGCGAATTGGACGTGGAGGTTAAAGATTCCATCGCTCGCTTAGTAAGCAATGGCGCACTTGCCGGAAGTACTTTGACTATGGAGCGAGCATTCATTAATTTTATAAATAAGGATGGTGTAGATATTGTTAATGCTGTCCACGCATCATCTACTCGCGCAGCTCACGTTTTTGGATTAAAAAACGTAGGTTCTATAAGTGTTGGAAAAAAAGCAAATATTCTTCACTTTGATGGGAAAAAGATAGAATTACTTACTTTTTAAAGTTAAAACACGCGTGGAATAGTCATTAGTTGCAACTTATTTAAGGATCAGAGATACTTACGTCCTAACGAATTGGACTTTACAAATGTATTCCACGATGCAGAGGCATCATGCAAGTAGCTTTAGACATATCCCTGCCACATCAAAGCCAGTATCACCAGAGCGAGTTGCTCAAGTTTTGGCAGATGAATGGAAACTTTTCACCAAGAACACAAAGGGCTCCGAGGTTGAAAGTAAGCGCGCCTTTGGCTCAATGCCACTCGGTGTGACCTCTAGCTTCCAGCACTGGGATCCGTATCCAATTTCAATCGCCTCTGCTGAAGGCGCCTGGATGACAGATGTTGACGGTCGCAAGCTCCTTGACCTCTCGATGGGCTTCGGCGCAATGCTTGCTGGCCACCTCAATCCAATCGTTGTCGAAGAGATTCAAACTGCACTACGCACTGGCATGCTCTTTGTAACACCTTCACCGATTTCAACTGATGCTGCAGAGCGCATCTGTAAGCGCTTTGGCATCGATCAGGTTCGCTTCACCAACTCAGGTACAGAGTCGACGATGTACGCGGTTCGCGTTGCACGCTCTGCCACGGAGAAGATGGGTATCCTCAAAGTTGAAGGTGGTTACCACGGTAGTTACGATCCATTTGTTGTCTCCTCAAAACCACCACTAGATAAAATTGGAAATCCAGAGAAGCCAAAGGCTTACATCGACTCCAACCTGGTTCCAGGAGATATCTACGTCGTTCCTTTTAATAACCTCAAAGCTCTCGAGAAGATGTTCAAGAAAAACTCAAAGAAGATTGCTTGCTTTATCGTTGAACCAGTTCTCGAAAACTTGGCGATAATTCTTCCTGACACTGGATATCTCGAAGGTGTTCGTGCGCTCTGCGATAAGTACAGCGTTGTTCTCATCTTTGATGAAGTAAAAACTGGTCTAACAGCTGGCGCACATGGTGCATCTGCACGTTTAGGTGTTCAGCCAGATTTGATTACTCTTGCAAAATCTATCGGCGGAGGACTTCCACTTGCAGCATTTGGTGGAAAGAAGAAGTACATGGATTACGTCACCAACGGCAAGATGGCACACTTTGGAACTTTCAATGGAAATCCACTTGCAATGGCTGGTGTTCGCGCGATCGATCGCATCTGTACTGATGAGGCGATGGAGGCGGCGGAAGCCTTTAATTTCCAGGCTCTCACTCGTATTAGCGCAATCATTGACGAATACGAACTTCCTGCACACACTGTTGGATTCGGAGTTAAGGGCTGTGTTACATGGTCAACAACTCCAGTGCGCAATTACCGCGATTACAAAGCAACTGATTTTGGTATCGCAGAGGCACACTGGCTCTTCTCACTTAACCGCGGCATCATCACTCCACCAGGACTAGATGAGCAGTGGTTGATCAGCTTGGCTCACGGCCAGGCAGAGATTGATCTTCTTGTTGAAGATTTCCGCGAATTCGCAATCGCACTACGCGGCTAAATACTCCACGACGAGTGCAGTGGGCGACCTTCTGCATATCCAGCAGATGATTGAATTCCAACCGTTGCGCGCTCTGCAAATTCATTGAGATCGTGAGCACCTGCATAAGTACATGAAGATCTCACACCGGCAATAATCTCATCAAGTAGATCTTCAACACCTGGACGGCTTGAGTTGAGATACATACGTGATGTTGAGATTCCCTCTTCAAAGAGCGCCTTACGTGCGCGATCAAATGCATCTTCAGAGGATGTGCGGGCAGCAACTGCGCGAGCAGATGCCATTCCAAAAGATTCCTTAAAGAGTTTGCCGTTGGCATCACGCTGTAAGTCACCAGGTGACTCATAGGTACCCGCAAACCAAGAACCAATCATTACCTGTGATGCACCAGCTGCAAGAGCAAGTGCGACATCGCGTGGATGGCGAACTCCGCCATCTGCCCAGACAGATTTACCAAGTTCTTTCGCAGCTGCTGCACATTCAAGGACTGCTGAAAATTGTGGGCGACCTACACCTGTCTGCATGCGTGTTGTGCACATCGCACCAGGGCCAACCCCCACCTTAATAATGTCAGCACCTGCTGCGATCAAATCACGGGTTCCTTCTGCAGTAACAACGTTACCTGCCACGATCGGAATTAAAGGATTGAGTGCACGAATAATCTTTAACGCTTCGATCATCTTCTTCTGATGGCCATGTGCGGTGTCAACGACTAAAACATCTGCACCTGAATCAATTAGTGCCTTTGCTTTGGCAGCGACATCGCCATTAATTCCAACAGCTGCAGCAATACGTAACCGTCCCTTGCTATCTAGCGCCGGTGTGTACAAAGTTGCACGAAGTGCGCCGACCCGAGTCAAAATTCCCACGAGTTCGCCAGAAGCACTGACAACAGGTGCGACCGTACGGCGATGCTCATGTAAGAAATCAAAGGCTTCACGGGGATTAAATGAATCTGGAATAACAAATGGATTCTTGCTCATCACCTGTGAGACCTGGGTAAAGCGGTCAACAGATACGCAATCTTCCTCTGTAATGATGCCGACTGGCTTATTTCCTTCAACAACAACGATTGCACCGTGTGCACGCTTATTAATAAGGCTGATTGCATCGGCGACCGTGTCAGCCGGAGCTAAAGTAATTGCTGTATCAAAGAATGGGTGGCGCGATTTAACCCAAGAAATCACATCATTCACAACTGCATGTGGAATATCTTGAGGGATCACTGCGATACCGCCACGACGCGCAACTGTCTCAGCCATTCGTCGGCCAGAGATTGCAGTCATATTTGCTACGACGATCGGAATTGTTGTTCCTGAACCATCGGTAGATGAAAGATTGACATCCATTCGACTGAGTAACTCTGATGCACTCGGCACCATAAAGACATCGTCGTAGGTCAGGTCATAGGTGGGTGTATTTAGGAATCGCACGTAGCCGAACTATACGGGTTCTTAGCTGCGAATCAGAAAATCGCAGCGCCCCACGCCTGTTTCGATCAACTCTGCGTTGACTTGATCGCTCCCTTTAGCCCAAGCCTTAGCGCTCTCAGGATCTTTCCCAAAGGCGATGTGGCGCGAAATCAATCGCGAGATACGTATATCTTCATCGAGAAAGGCATACCAACTCTGATCAAGTAAGGGTGAAATCTCCTGCCATCCATCTTTGTCATGCATTAAATAATTTCCTTCAACAATAACAACCCGCGTACTTGGATAGACCACACCTTGCGCCGCAATTGATTCTTCGATGGAGCGATCAAAGATCGGATAGTAAATCGGATCAGCGCTATCCAACTTTATTCTCTCAATCAGAGTAGTAAATCCTTTTACATCAAAGGTGTCTTGTGCGCCTTTACGATCTGATTTCCCTAGCTCTTTAAGAACTTTATTACTTAAGTGAAAACCATCCATCGGCACCACAGAGACAAGCGTCGGATCCATTCCTTTGAGCAGATACTTTGAAAGCGTTGATTTCCCGCCTCCAGGTTTGCCAATAATCCCAATAACCGTTCGCTTTGAAGCACTCGCACATTCAGTGACTATTGCTTTTGCTTCCTCATTTGAAATCTCTTTAGACATTGATACTCACCTTTATCGCAGCCCTGATTGCAGAAACTTGATCTTCAATCGGCATCGTTGGGAGCCCTGGAAATTCTGAAGCTTGGTTAGTGGCAAGTGGGAGATGGATAAATCCTGAAATCACTGTGCTGCCCTGAAGAAATGATTGTGCGGTAAAGAAAATCTCATTACAGATGAAAGTTCCTGCTGAATATGAAACCTTCGCGCTAATTCCTAAAGCAGATATGGCATCTACTATTGCTCGTATAGGTAGCGTTGAAAAATAGCCATCTGCAGCAGATACATTAATTGGTTGGTTCACTAGTTTGACCCCGACATTATCTGCAATCCGCCCATCTGCAAGGTTAATTGCAACTTGCTCTAGGCCAATAAAATCTCGCCCTTCGGCCTGTCCAAGACTGATCACGACATCTGGTTTATGGCTAGAAATTAAATCAACCAATATTACTGCTGATCTCTTAAATTCAACCGGCAAGATTGCGGTAACAATTTCAATCCCATCGATTCCTTGCTCTGCAATCTCTTGCACTACAGCCCCTGATGGATTAAAGCTTGCTCCACCAAAAGGTTCAAATCCTGTAAGGAGAACTTTCTTAAACGTCATAAGCCTTACTCGCTATCTCATGGCGGCGAGCGATATAACTCTGTGATCCTTCAACAATCATATGTTCAAATCGTTGACTACCCTTGATGTGCGTACGTAAGTAATCAGCCGCAATCTCTTGGCTATAGAGCGTACGCCCGCCGTCTACCGTCGCACTCTTTTTGTATGGACGAATTAACCGGTACACGTAGGTGACTTTGTGAATAACCTGCGTTGCTACAAATCGTGAAACTTTTTTACTTGGCTTTTTCTTTGTCGAGGTTGCAAGGCTAAGCAAAATCTGGGCGATTTCGCTGCCGCCTGCTGTATTGGAAAGTTCTGCACATTTGTTCTGCAGACTCTGGCGCAGCACAGCATCGCTTAATTTCGCTACCGTTGCCGTGACATCGAGAAGGTCGGCATGATCTGCACGCAGCGCATAGCCATGATCATGACACCACTTTGCGCGGGCATCTTGATCATCGGTACCGCGAATATTTGAAATCAATACCGTTGGGATCTGTGCTGGCAGAAGTTCGTGAACGCTGTTATATCCAGTAGCCGCAATTGCTCCATCAAAGGCAGCCAACACATCGGCGAGTGGGAAGTAGCGCTGTACTTTGATATCTAAGCCTTCTGGAACAAGGCTCGCGCCTTGCGCATCCACCGGATTCTTAGTTAATACAACTTGTAATCCCTGCCATCCAACAAGCCCGGTAAGTGCTGCGCGCATCTTCTCATTCATATCGGAATCGCCTGTTCCGAGTTGAACCAACACTGCAGGACGATCAGCATTAAGTCCTAAAACTTTTCGAGCATCTAGGCGAGAAAGCGCACGAGCTTTAGAGTAGAGCGAAACTGGTGAAGTCAACGTTGCGTCTTTTCGATGCGAAGTTGGCCCATGATCGTATGCGCGTGCAATATCACCGGGTTCGATAATCAAATCCACTAAACGAGATTGAAAGGGGAGTGCAAAGCGCAACAAGTTTTTCTGCCAGAGGCCTCTACGCACCCAGACAATTGTCAGATCGGGGCGCTTTAACTTCGTTGCAATAAATCCTGGATACGGAACCACTCCATCGAATGAGATAACAGATGCCCCAGTTTCATCAGCAATTGCAATGAGGCGATCGCGAAAGTAGCGATCCCAACGGTGAGCCGGCATCCAGCGACGAGTTTTGCCAGGAATGTATTCGCACGGGATTCCAGTAGTTGATGGGATTTCTGCGATTCCACTGGCGACAGAGACAAGTATTGGTCGTGCAACGCCCTTAAGTTCTTCTGCAACAGCAGTTGCGCGCGCTAAATGCCCCATTCCGATTCCATTGCTCGTAGCAAGGATGATCGTTGGCTTATCCACGGCCTAGAACTTTTCGTAGAACTATCGACGTTACTTTCTTTACAAAGATAAGAAGCTGTTTCGGAGAGTTAACTTTCTTTCCTTCTCGCTTGAGGTATCTACCAAATCTGCGAATGCGATTATGTTTACCTTGATTCAGGGCTGCAAAACGATCATCACTGAGCCAAAGCACGCCCCACATATGAGAAATTGAGCTGTAGAGAGATCCTTCTACAGTCAGCGCGCGAGCAAGGGCTGGAGCAAATACAGCAAAGGCGCGTCGATCGCTCTTATCTGCAACTCCAACGAGCCCATTTTCACTTGCAAGAAGATAGTCAACGAGATCCTTGAGATCAGTACTCCCGGCTGCTTCAGCAAAGATGTAATACGGAGTTGGACCATGAGTAAATTTCTCAATTAGCTCCTCAATTGTTAATTGAGCATCAGCATCAATCTCTTCAAAGGAATACTCACGATCGCCCTTTAACCAGTTACGAATTTCGCGCAGATCTGCATGAATATCACCAACTGGTGAATATCTCTTCGAAAGAACTTTCCATGGCGCC
>Ga0209087_1001980_pt1 | contig 11798 bp, 19 predicted proteins | sample S_130805_EF_Meta_FD_187321 | JGI IMG/M metagenome (GOLD analysis project Ga0209087, IMG submission 187321) | Freshwater microbial communities from Lake Simoncouche, Canada to study carbon cycling - S_130805_EF_MetaG (SPAdes) (version 2) | ecosystem: Environmental > Aquatic > Freshwater > Lake ...
TGCCGTCATATGTGGTTTCAGCACGCAAACGCTCAAGCGTCTTTGCAGCGGTTTTCTTGTAGCCGCGTGGCTTGCGTGCGCCCTTGACCGCTTTTGTTGATGCAATCACGGCTTCGTGGAGATGGTCGCGGAATGACTTCACGACACGGTTCTCCACTCGTTTGGATTGTACCGCTTGAAATCCGATAGTCCGCGATTCAGTCCAACGCGCTCCACCACGACTGTGTTGAAGTTGCCACCGCTCTCGCTGATCTCGCGCAGTGCTGCACGAATAGAGTCGCCGTTGATGCCTTCCAGTGACGGTGAATTTCGTGCGCTTCCTGAGTACACCTTCAGCCAACCCTTCATGTACGCAAGCCGCTGCACTTCATAAGCCAGATCAATGTCCGTCTTCAGAATGCTGTCGCGCACACTTTCGGCTGTGTGTGCCTGTGGAGTGCCTTCGCTGTCATACCAATTCACGCGGCGCGACACCAAATTCTCTGCTTCCTTCAGCAGTCCCCCATTCAGTTCTGCGGTGGAGATGCCGAATGCCCGTGGAGTCTTTACAATCTGCGTGACATGGTAGTCGCGGGTGAACAGGAACCACTGCTTGGTGGGATGCCACCAGCCTGGCTTCATGTTGTAGCCTCCATCGCTCCACGGAAACGGCTCACGCGCCGACTGTGTGCGGTGCTGTGCTTGCGACTTTGCAAGAGCCTTTGCGGCTACCCGTGCCATGACTCCACCGTAAAGCCGTGCTTGCCGCCGCTCGTACGCAATGTCCGCACGACTACGCGCTCCACTGGTAGCGGGTGGCGTGTACGCATTGGGGTTGTCCTCAATGGCTAGGCGTTCGGTGATGTACTGGCGGAATGGTTTGGGCATAGGAATATTTAGCGTAATCAAGCAGTGTCAAAACGCACAACTATTTCATTCAAGCGCACTTCCCGTCCGCCCACAACCTTTTTGCCCCGTCCCTTGAGTGCTAGGCGCACCGATGTCTTGTGTGCTACCTCGCGGATGAGTTTGGCGTCAACTTTTTTGATTTCGGTTTCCGTGAGGATATGGTCTGCCGACAGTTTGGAGGTTGCGCCAAAGGTGTACTTGCCTGTGATGGCTTCTTCAACAATGGCTAACTTGATGCGCTCGTTTTCCGAAGCCACATCAGGTTCAGTGCGCGATCCCAAGATGGACTGCAATTCCAGATTAAACTTCTTGGCTTCAATGAGTTTCTGCGTAGCCTTGTTCTGTGCAATCTTGCCCAAGTCGCCGTATTCGTGTTCAAACTCAGCCAGACTTTTCAGAATTCGCTTGCACTTGGCAACATCACGCCCCGTGCTTTTCGTGTACGCTTTCAGAATTCCTGAAATAAACTCCACGGTGGTGTTTACACCCGCCGAAGACAACTGAATGCTGCCGCCGTACTTCAGGGAACACTTGAGTTTACTCCGACCCGCAGAGATATACAGATCGGTCTTGGGTTCCTTGCCACCACCTGATGTTTTTTCCACGCCGCTTACGGCTCCGTAGGCTTTCTCCACTGCTGCAACTGCACTGGCTGCGTCCTTCTTGACATCTGCGGGGGAAGCCGAGTACTCGCTTGCTGCGTGCTTGGTTTCCGCTGTCTGTGCCATGCGTGACTTCACTGCGATAAGGTGGTAGATGCACCACTCAAACTGTAATCCCTTGTTTGCCATAAAGTAGTCCTCCGTAACGGTATTTAGCGCAAGAAAAAACCCCCTTGCGGGGGGCTGATTCATTTGCCAAGGTGGACGGTTTATTTGGTGCCCTTCAGCACTTTACCAATTGTCTTGTGGAGCCGCTTGTGTGCGGCTTTCCCCGCAGCACCGGGCGCGTCCTGTAGGTCTGCGGTGTTCGCTGCTTTGAGGGACTTTATGGCATCGCTTGTGCATTCGCCACAGGCTTCGCTTACCTTCAGGGGTTCCATGACCCGTGGGGTGGTTGGGGTGTACACCACAGGAGCCGGAACCCCCCGAAACTTCTTTGCAGTAGCGGGGGGAGTCTTGCGCTTTACTGATGTAGCCCCGCCGGCGTGCGTGTCGCCTTCCGTGGCTTCGTCCAGTACACTACCTGCGCCCTTAGCCCGTAGCAGACCACGAATGTCGGCTAGTTCACGCGCAGCGTCCCGATCACCCTTTACCACCAACCCTTCGTACTTCTTTTTTAATTCACGCAGACGGGTGGTGGTCATCTTTTCCAATTGAGTGCGAGTGTGGGATTCCGTGACCTTCTGCACCTTGTCGTACCGCTTGCCAGACTTGCTTGGCGGAATGGGAGCAGGAGTCTTTTCCACTTTGGCGTAGCCCTTGTCCTTGGGCTGCTCACCACGGCTTGTGATTTCAGAAATTACTGCTGCTAGATCACTGCGGTTTTCAGGATTACGAAAGGGAAATGGGTCTAGAAATAGTTTCATGTGCGGTTCTCCTCTTGTCCAATTATGTAGGCTTGTACGGGGTCTGATGCTTGTGACCACCGCCACATACGATTGAGCCATTCACGGCGTTTGGCACACCCACCACACTCCTGTATCCCTAGAGAGTGTGTGAGAGCGTGTACAGCGTCACCTAGACCACCAACCGCGTTCTGGCGGTCTGGTGGCGTGTTTGCCGTATTATTTGAATTTACACCCCCACTTTCACCCATTTTCTCCCACCTTTCAGAAGCCCCGTAGAAACAGGGGAGCGTGTGGTGTGGCGTTCATTGGGGTCCGTACTTCCTACCACGCAGACTTGCAGCGCGGTCCATGTTCTGCCGTGCGTTCTTTGTTAGGTACGGCGACATCTTCCGAGCCAGTGCCGCAAAGTCAGAGCCTGGTCCCACAGTGGCGTCCACCCCACCCACAGGCGCAGAGCGGAAATCGCGTACCACTTTCTTTTTCTTGCACTGCGGACACGGCTCCCCACACGGTGTGTCACGCTCCCCTATGCTCTTCATGCACTCAAAGGGGTGGTCACACGCAGCGCACTTGTATTCGTAAATTGGCATAGTGTAGTCTCCTACACCTATGTATCAGCACTCCCGTGCGAGTTTCTTCATGTACTTACGGTGTTCCCGCAGCAGTACACGGCGTGGAATAGGCAATTTAAATTGCTTGCACAGTTCTAGTGCTTCTCGTTCAGTGTGTTTCTCTAGTGTCAGGTAGTCGCGTTCACGGTAAATAGGGTCGTCACGCATCCACTGCTGAAAGTGGGCGTACTCATGGGCAAGGGTGTACAGCCAGTCAGAGGTGCGGCGACCACCTGTAGCCACACGCAACTGCCCACTGTGTCCCTTGCGGTGCCACGGTTCAATGAAATATCCTTGGCAGCGTTCACCGCCTGCGTTCACCTGATACCCACTGGACAGGGTGAACCGCACATTACACTTCTTGCACTGTACGCGGACGGTTTGTAGAAAGTGCTGTACTCGGGGGTTGTTCATGTAAGCCATTGAAACTCCTCGGGTTAGGTGCTACTATTAGGTAGTGTAGTCTACCACAGCAAAAACTTCAGAATAGGGCGGGGTAATCATTTCATTAGCATTCAAATATTGGGGTGGCGTGCGGTTCGCAGGCACGGCGTGCTACCAGTGCGTGGCGCGAGGTTATCGGACCTCGCTGTCCCCGTAAGTCCTTATATCCCAAGGGGTTACGAAAATATAGCGTTTTTCGCCTCTGCGGGTTGCAGAATGCCCTATTTTCCAGTACAATATTGATATGACTACGCCTCTTGTTTCCACTGCCCCGACCGCACCCAATGCCGCCAAGTCCATGCTGGCGCGTCTGCTGGCTACTGAGAATATTTCGGTGGTTCACCAGAACATCCCGACCGCGTTTTTTGATCTGAAGACGCGCAGTCTGCACCTGCCCATGTGGAGCAACGCCAGCGGTTCGCTGTACGATATGTTGGTTGGTCACGAAGTGGCTCACGCACTGTTCACGCCTGTGGACGGTTGGCGCACGGCTATTGACGCGATCAGCACGGCTACGGGCTGTGACAACAACACCGCGAAGCAGTACCTGAACATCGTGGAAGACGCGCGTATTGAGCGGCTGATTCAGACGAAGTTCCGTGGTCTGAAGGCGGACTTCATCTCTGCGTACAAGACGCTGATGGAGCGCGAGTTCTTTGGTGACATTTCCAACACCAATGCCATGATTCTCGCTGACCGCTTCAACCTGCACTTCAAGTGCGGTGTTCACGCTGGCACCCTGATTCGTTTCACGGTGGACGAAGCCGCTTTCGTGACCCGTGGCGAAACCGTGTCCACTTGGGCGGAAGTTGCCGCTCTCGCGCAGGACATGATCGTGTGGGCACAGGAACAGGCAAAGCAGCAGCAGCAGGATCCGCAGTCGCAGGAAATGCCCGAAGACGGCGAAGACGGTGCTGACGGCGAAGCCGAAGTGGACGCTAGCGGTACGGACGAAGCGCAGGAGGGGAGCGAAGACGGCTCCAACGCAGGTACTGGCGAAGGCGAAGAGCGCGAAACGCAGTCCGAACAGGGCGGCGCGAGTGCTGGCGGTGACGAGCCGACCGAAGAGCCGCAGGGCGAGTCCGCCAGTGGCGGACAGGGCAAGCCGAAGAAGTCCAACGACATGAACAGCGGTATTGCTCCGCAGACCAACGCGAGTCTTGAAAAGGCTCTTGAGGAGTTTGCGAAGAGCGATATGGGTGAAGTAGAGGAGATTGTGCGCGTCACCACGAAGGAGTTGTCGCAGTCCTGCAAGGTGCTTGACTACACGCAGTTCCTCGCGGATATGCGTGGTTCGGGCATGAGCCGCTACATGGCACAGCCCATCCGCATCACCGACTACACCACCGCATCGGTCACGATGGCGACCGCGTTCAACCGCCGCAAGGCTGCTGACAACTGGCGCCGCACCTCGGTGTCCAAGAGCGGTTCGCTTGATACCCTCCGCATGAACCAGTACAAGTGGACGGACGACATCTTCCGCCGCACCACCCGCGTGGCTGACGGCAAGAACCACGGCATCGTGATTCTGCTTGACTGGTCTGCGTCCATGAGCCAGATCATGCAGTCCACGATGGGGCAGTTGTTTATCCTTGCGGACTTCTGCCGCAAGTGTGGCATTCCGTTTGAAGTGTACGCTTTCTCGGACATGGGCTACTTCAACATCAAGGACGGCTACTCCGCGCAGGGCAAGGCTGAACGCGAGGCTGCGTACACTCAGGACTCGGAACGCCGTCAGAACGCGCTGCTCACCACGAAGGGGCTTACCATGATGAACCTGCTGTCCTCGCGCATGAACAGCGCGGACTACGAGGCTGCAAAGACCTGCCTGTGGAACTGGCGCCAGATGGGTTCGTGCGACTACCGCTACGGACTCAACGGTACGCCCACCACTGCGGCTCTTGTTGCTGCTGCTGATCTTGTTGAGGCTTTCATCAAGCGTAGCCGCATTCAGATTGCCCACACCGTGGTGCTGACGGACGGTGAGCCGACCGATGCCATTGAGTTTAATTGGCACAAGTTCAACCCGTCCGCTGGCTACCGCCGCGAGTCTAGGACTGCTGTTGTGATCACGGACGAGCGCACTGGCGCGGCTTACGATCTGAACCGCGTCACGAAGTACGGCACGGACACGCACGGCTACCGCGTCCACAAGGGCTTCTTCCAGTTCGGCACGAACGGCGTTCCCGACACCGTGCGTCACCCGCAGTGCATGATTGCTGTGGACATCCTGCGCCGCCGCACTGGCTCCAAGGTGCATTGGATTGGTCTGGTGGGCTACAGCCGCCGCGCGGTTGAACCCGCGCACTACGGCATGGTCTGCAAGACCAACGAGTGGAAGCGTGACGGTTTCGTGCGTGGCGATGTTTGGGGTTGGGATTCCGCAATCATCGTGGACGCTGATCGTTTCAGCCGCGATGCGAACGGTACGATCAGCAGCAACGCGCAGATCGCCATCGACAAGGCAGAGTCCAAGATGGACAACGCCAAGACGAACGGGTCGCTTGCAAAGGCGTTCATGGAAACGCAGATCGCGCACGGTGCGCTCCGCTCTGTTGCGAATCACATCGGGGAATACCTCGCTGTGTAAAATCGGCAGTTTTTCAAAGATAGTGTAAACACCCATCACACAAGGGGTTACAGCAAGTATTATCGGACGCGCTGTCCCCGCAAGCCTTGAAATACAGGCAGAAATGCAGTAGAATAAACCACATGAAGACCGCTTCTTTCAACATGACCTCTTCCCAGTTCGCCTTTATCGCTGCTGTTCGTCCGCACCTCGCGGCGTTCGGCATCACTGCCAAGACTTCCTGCAATGGGCAGTCGGTGCAGTTCTCGCCCCTGTTCCGCGCCGCGCACAAGGCGGGCTACGCTGCTGTTCCCGCGTGGTGCATGGACAAGACCCGCAAGTGTGGGCGCGGCGTGTACGCGCTGCCTGAACTCTTCGCGGACGACAAGTCCTTCACGATCACCGAAGTGAAGCGTGGTCGCCCTGCGGGTGCAAAGACCGCGAAGCGCACGGAGCCGAAGGCGGCTCCTGCTCCTGTCGTGACTGCGAACGCTCCTGCTGTTCAGGAGTGCAGCGCGGTTGCGCTCACTGCGGGTACGGACGCGGCTGAACTTGCGCGTACCATCACGCAGGGCGAGAGCGAAACCTTCACTCCCGCCACGGACGACAACTACATTCCGTGGGGCTACCACAACGAGATCAAGTCCATCATCAAGTCCAAGCGGTTCTGCCCCGTGTTCATCACGGGTCTGAGCGGCAACGGCAAGACCACGATGGTGGAGCAGGTGTGCGCCCAGTTGAAGCGCGAGTGTGTGCGCGTGAACTTCACTGCGGCTACGGACGAAGACGAACTCCTCGGTGGCTTCCGCCTCATCAACGGCGAAACCCGTTTCGTGCCTGGTCCCGTGCTTGTGGCGATGGAGCGCGGCTCCGTGCTGCTGCTTGACGAGATCGACCTCGGTGGTCACCTCATCATGTGCTTGCAGTCCGTGCTTGAAGGCAAGGGCAAGTTCATCCCGAAGATCGGCAAGTATGTGCGCCCTGCGCCTGGCTTCACCGTGGTGGCTACGGCTAACACGAAGGGCAAGGGCAGCGATGACGGTCGGTTCGCGGGTACGAACATCCTGAACGAAGCGTTCCTTGACCGTTTCGCGTTCACCTACGAACAGGACTACGCGGACACCAAGATTGAGAAGCGGATTCTCAAGAAGGTCGCGGACTCCGTTGGCGTGGACGATGATGCGTTCCTTGACAATCTCGTGACTTGGGCGGACATCATCCGCAAGTCGTTCAAGCAGCAGGTGGTGAGCGAGATCATCACCACGCGCCGTCTGCGCGACATCGTGTTCGCGTTCTCGGTGTTCGGTGACAAGATGACCGCGATTGAGCGGTGCGTGTCGCGGTTCGACCCGACCACGAAGGACGCATTCACGCAGATGTACACGAAGGTGGACGCTGACGCACAGCCGAAGCCCACCGTGGACGCTGCTGCTGCGCCGAAGTCCGACAACCCCAACGCTTGCCCGTTCTAATAGGAGGCGCATATGCTAGGCGGCATTCGCATTGTTCACACACCCCAACAGGGGAAAACGCTTCACGAACACAATCAGATTTGCGTGAAGTTTCCCAACGGGTATCAGGTCAGCGCGGTGTACGGTGCGCTTGCGTACTCCACCGATCACAACGGGAGCCGCATCACTGCTCCGCTACAACACGAACAGTTTGCATCCTCTGTAGAGGTCGCAATCTTCCAACCAAACGGCGAAATAGTGCCGTTCAAGGACGGTCAAGAAGTCAAGGGATTTGTTACCGTCACCGATTTGTTTCAGATTCTCAACTGGGTTTCCACCCAAAAGTAAAAGGACACGCTTTCAATGACTACTACGAACAACACGCTTCCCCTCCTCGCCTCGTACACGCCTGGTCAGATTGAATTCATCAAGTTTCTTCAGGCGCATCGCTCCGCTCTCACTGTGTACGACACCTGCACCGTGTCCCGCAAGGACTTGGTGGAACTCCTGAAGACCTCGCCGTACATTGCCGTCCCTGCGTGGATTGCTGCCAAGCGTGATCGCCGTGCAGGACGCGGCAATTACCTCATTCCTGAACTCGCGGCTGATGTGGCTACGCTCACCGTGAACGCCAACAAGCGTGGTCGCAAGCCCGGCTCGCCCAACAAGAAGGGTCGCGCCGCCGTCACTGCCCCTACGCAGACCCCCGCACAGCCCCAGTTCGTCACCACCAACGCCTAAAAGGAAAAAATCATGCTCGGCAACACCACGATCAAGATCCAACGCGCGCGAATCGCTCAACTCGCGCACGAAGTAGATGCCCTGCGCCGCGAGAACGCCCGTCTGCGCCGCATTTTTGAGATCACGGGCACTGATCTGCCGTCATCCACCCCCGACTACGGGCTTGGCGGACACGAATTCGTTGATCCTATCAGTGGGATCGACACTTGGGGCGGACGACAGGGCGCAGACTAACACAAAAACTCGTCCCTGTAACTCAGTTGGATAGAGTAGCGACCTTCTAAGTCGCAAGTCAGTGGTTCAAGTCCACTCAGGGACGCTCCCACACCATGCACTACACCACAGTTTCCCAAAATCGTGTGCTGCTCTGGCAAAAAGGCAGCAATTCACCGTCCGCAACCGTTGCCCGCAATGCCCAAAACGCTTGGGTGAGCGGAAATCAAATCATTGTGCAGTTCACAAACGGCTCAACAGGTATTTTTGAAATCACTCGCGCTGGCACTTCCGCCTACCCCGTCCGCACCACCCGCTAAAAGGCAAAAATTCATGCCCCGACTCGCCCTTCTCCAATCCGACCTCCGTGACGACACCATTAACTGGGACGAATTTGCTAATTCCATCCGCTCGGACGCTGATCCGCGTGAAATCCGCCGCCCCGCAGAGGACGACGAATGGGAAGACGAAGACGATTCTGACGACCGCCGCCGCTAAACCCTAAACTCTCGGCACTGTAGCCCAATGGCAGAGGCAACCGACTCAAAATCGGTACAGTGTGGGTTCGACTCCCACCAGTGCTATTTAAAAACCATGAAAACTCACGAATTCCGCAACACCGTAGCCAAGCACCGCTGCCACCGCTTCGTCACCCTCATGCAGCCGTACAGCATGGGACGCACCACTGTGACCTTCAACTACGATCCCGATGGTGCGTTCGCGTTCGTGTGGCTCACTGCCACCAGCACGGACGGCAAGCCCGTGTATGTGGACGGTGGGCAGTACGCACTAGAGAGCGACTGGCATATCTCCCTGTTCACTGAGAACGCACGGCGCGTATGGGGTGACCTGCTGTCGGAGGGATGGGTGGAGATTGCACAGGGCAGCATTGGTGCGCCCGTGAATACTAAATAAATCGTAGCCGTGTGGGATTCGTCCCGTGCATCGCTACAACGCCTCTGTCCGCCTACGCACGGACAGGGGCTTTTTTTATTTCTACGCTGAGCCTGTCGGACAACAGTGTCCGGCGAAATGTGGTGGGGGTTTAGTGGTGCGTTAGCAACCTCAAACTTAAATCCTCAACCCATTTTCAAATAATCGCCGTGGGGTTTCCGTCTACCACAGTTTTTAAATATTCACAGGGGTACTCCCCCACCCACAGTTTTTAAATATTGGACTCCCCCACGCCTCCCCCAAAGTTTTCAAATATTGAAACCGCACATACAGTGCTTGTACTGTACACCGTGTACGCTACACTCTACCTGTAACCCCCCAACAAAAGGACACACATGGACACAGATACATTTAGCCCCTCTGATCTTGATTTGCTCCACCTCCGAAACACGGCAGAGGCATTCATAAACTCAAAAACCGCAGACGATGCAGTGATGGACGAAAAGGTGTCCGCAATCGCCCAAGCGTACATGACGGCTCTTGCCTACGAGTACTTCACCCAAAACGCTCCTGCGCTGGCGCAGTCGGCTAGGGAGGCTGTGCTGCGAAACTTCACGGAGCATGAGTCGTATGGGCTGTTCGTGTCTGCTTTGCACCACACAGGGGAAAACCTGCCACTACGGAAACTCATGTTTTTTACCCAATTTATGATGCTGCTGCACAAGGAACTGTGCAGGGATCGTGGGCTGTGGGCGGCGGCGCGTACTCACGCCACAGCGCATCACGGGCTGAAAACCATGACCGTTGGCTACGGTCGCTAATAAAAATAAAACCCACACGCACACCCCCGCAAGGGGGTTTGTTTGTAAAAATTCCAGACAGCAAGGCACCGCTAGCAGTTTTTAAATTACTATCAAATATTGAAACCGCACACAGGGTGCTTGTGTCCCACACCGTATACGCTATACTATGGGCATGACAGAATTTCTTTTCCATCGGGTAATCCCCGTACTCATAGCAGCGATTGGAGTCCTGCTTGTTGTGCTTACAGCCGCCGTGGCATGGGACATACTCTACGGACACCGCAAGGACGAACACAATGGCTGATCCCATCCGAACTGTACTGGTTGAGCAGAAACTGATCTACGAGGAGCGTATTGCCGAACTCCGCAAGGAGCGTGACGAGGCGCGGCGGGAAGTGTGCGAAATGCGAAGCGAAGAACTGGTTGATCCCATCACCAGCCCAGAGCAAATCGCGCAGCAGCGTGGATGGGATTGCTACAAGGAGACACACAATGACATTTAAATCCACACCGTCTGCGTACTCGTTTGCGTCCCGTTACGGTGACGCGCGTTCGCTGTCCCCACTTGGTGAGCAGGGTGACGGCACCCGTGCGTACATCATTGAGGGCGAGAGCCACTATGTGCGTGGCGGCGAGGGCATGATTGATTTTGAGGGCGGACCGTTCGTGTCCACGGACTCGTTCCTGAACGCGGACGACACGGAAGCCCCTGCGTATTTGGTGCAGCAGATTGGCGCGTTCCCGTGCATCGGAGCCGATGAGGTGGTGGTGGAAGCCCAGTGGCTGTCCCGCGAGAACGCTGCACACGCACTGGGACTGGATCCCGTGCTGCTGGATCCACTGGGCAAGCGGTCGTTTGCACTGATCAAGACACGGATTTAAACTTTTTTATTCCTTTAGGAGATTAGTAACATGAGCGTAGTCACTGAGTACTTGGGTAGCGGCAATTTCGCGGTTCGCACAACAGCACAGGGCGGTGTGTACCAAACGGTCGGCTACACCGCGCCGCTGTCGTGGCACGGTGCGTACAGCGCACCCACCCCCACGGGTGAAGCCGTGAACGCACCCACCGTGGCATTGGCACTGCCCCACAACCTGTTCACGGGCTTTTCTGACGGGTACTGGATCCATCGTGTATTCTTGGACGGACACCTTGTGGGCACCTACACTTTCACCGATCAGCAGTTTGCCATTCCCATGCAGTGGGACACCGTGCAGAGCGTAGCCCTGTGCGGTCCCGAACCGGAAGATCCAGGCACCCATCCGCACACGCCCTCGCCTGGTGGTTGCGCGGTGCTGCTAGCCGCTGCGCTGTTCACCCGTTTCCGCAACCGAAAGGCATAACATGGAAAACCCGCACCACGAACACGAACAGGCTGAAGCGAATGCCAACAACGCCCGTTTCCGTACAACGGATGGAGAGTAAATGAGTACAGAATCATTTGACGCTTTGGTGCGCGAGATTGGAATGCTGCGAACGCAGTGCGAGGAGTTTCGTGTTCGCAACGAAATGCTACAGTACCACTTGGATCGTGAACGCCGCGCGGTGCGGGAACTAGAGCGCGAACTTCAGGAGTACTACGGAGTCGTGGGTGTTCGCGCTCCTAATTTTTCGCGCCCTGAATACGATCCCCCTGCGCCACTTGGATGGGGCAAGGACAAGGACGAATGAAC
>Ga0209087_1001981_pt1 | contig 11794 bp, 9 predicted proteins | sample S_130805_EF_Meta_FD_187321 | JGI IMG/M metagenome (GOLD analysis project Ga0209087, IMG submission 187321) | Freshwater microbial communities from Lake Simoncouche, Canada to study carbon cycling - S_130805_EF_MetaG (SPAdes) (version 2) | ecosystem: Environmental > Aquatic > Freshwater > Lake ...
CGCAGCAATACACCAACACCACTCCCGGCTCGGTCGGCCAGGGTCAGACCTTCACCTACAACAACCAGACGCCGGGCTTTCAGACGATCCAGCAGTCCTTCCTCGACTACCACCCGACCCGCGCAACGCTGGACGGCGCCCCGACCGCGGGCAGCACCTCCGGCATCACCATCAACACCGGCGGCGCGACCCCGGGCGGCGGCGGCTCGGTGGTCAACGCCGCGTCCGACCCGCGCAGCAACGGCACGGTGCAGCAATACTTCGCGCAGAGCTGGGGCAGGAACGCGCTGTACATCCAGCTCGATGACCGCTCCTACCGAGATGTTCGGCTGGCGACCTCGCTGGCGACGCCCGACAATGCCCGCACCAACAACCCCGATCGCACCATGCTGGGGGCCACCCAGTTCAACTGGGTGCAGCAGCAGTTGCTCGCGGCGCAGGCCTCCGGCGTCACCTGGAAGGTGATCTCGATCTCCTCGCCGATCGACGTGCAGGGTGGCGACAGCGGCAAGTCCTGGATCGACGGCTACGGCGCCGAGCGCGACAAGCTGCTGAAGTGGATCGCCGACAACAAGATCGACCACGTGATCTTCCTGTCGACCGACGACCACGAGACCCGGATCAGCCAGCTCGCCTACCGGACCAACATCAACGACCTGACGAGCTGGGTGCAGGTGCCAGGCGCCTTCCAGATCGTCACCGGCCCGATCGGCGCCGGCAATGCCTGCAGCGGCAGCTTCGATGCCAATACCCAGGCGCCCTCCACCAACAAAGTGCCGGCCGACTGCGCCGGCACCACGCTCGACCAGATCAAGAACCTGCTGAACAGCAGCGGCAAGAACACTCCGCCCGGGCTGCAGGCCGGCACGCCGATGTTTGGCGGGCTGACCAGCGGCACGCCGCAGCAGGGCGGCAATTTCGCGGGCATCCCGGGCCTCTCCAACATCTACCGCATGCTCGACCCGACCAGCAGCAATCCGCTCGGTGTGGATTTCTACTCGCCCAATACCTTCTCCTACACGACGCTGCTGTTCAATCCGGACGGCTCGCTGCACGTCGAGGTGCTCGGCATCCCGGACTACCTGGCCGGCGGGATGAGCGCCTCGAACGGATTCGCGGGCCAGCTCGCCGGCTACCTGACCGACGGCGCCATCGAGCCGAGCGTGATCCTGAGCTTCGACATCGCGGTGCCGGAGCCCGCCTCGCTCGCCTTGTTCGGCGCCGGCCTGCTCGGCCTTGCCGGCCTCCGCCGCCGTCGCTGACCGAACCGGGCGCGGCGGCTACTCGGCCGCCGCGCCCAGCCGAACCGGCGGCTCGACCGGCTGCGTCGCCGTCGCCCACCAGGCGACCCCCGCCGCGTCCAGCGCCGCGGCCTGCGGGGGCCGCTCGGCCAGCATTTCCATCACTAGGTTGGGGGTCCGGCGCCGCTCATGCGGTCCGGTTTTCGTTCGTTCCGCCGCCTGCCGCGTGACCTACTGGGCTCTCCGCTCCAGCAGATAGGTATCACCATCACGGTTTACCGTTTCGAAGCCCAGCGCGCTGACCCGCGCAAGCGCCTCGGCAATTTTCACCGGACCGAGCACCATGGGGTGCAGTTCGATCAACATGGCGCGACATGTTCCGAAGTCCGACTGGAACAATAGATCGTATTCACCGCCTTCGATATCGATGATGATCACGGTCGGCCGGATCTTCATGATCTCCTTGTCGAACTGGATCTTAGGTACTGAAATCTTCGTCAATCCCTGGGACGGTTCGATTGAGGATGCCCAGAAATCTCTTGCGACGTAAAAGTCGGCAGTCCCTTCGGAATCGCCGCAGATGCCAATCCGAAGGTTCGGGCTGACATCGTTGAGGCGATACGTACTCATGATTATTTTGTGCATATCCGGGTTCGCTTCGTATGTAAAAACCTTATGCGAACCTGTAATCCTCGCGCAATACGTAGACATGAACCCCAGGCCCGCGCCAAGCTCCATCACCGTGTCGTTGGCAAGCACGCAGTCCTTCAGGAACCTGCGCTCCGAGGTTTCATAATCCCCGCGCAGTAGAGCCTTGATGACGTTGAATGACAAATCGGATCGTATCCGCAGGGTCACGCCGTCCAGCGAGACCTTCTCCCGCCGGAGGCACGCAATCAGCGGACCCAAATCCCAGGCACCATGCTTCGCATAAAGCCAGTACGTTTCTTTAGCAAGTCGAATAAGATCTTGCATTCAAAACTCCCTGACCGGGACCTGTTTGTGGACTCGCGGCAACCTGCGTCGTGATCCTGGCCAGTATCGATCCCACTTTCACAGACTATATCATTACGATATCGAAACCGAACGCCATCCACGTCATGCTTTGTTAATCCAACGGCGGCGGCGTGGTAGCATGACTCACAACCGGGGTCTCCCAAAAAAAGTGTTGCGCGCGTGGTTTGCTCGACGGACCGCCTGGCTTGCGTCGTTGCGTGACCGTGTGAACAAAGACCGGCAGCGACCCAGCAAAGCGCCCCTGGGCGCAGTCCCGAACGGTCACGGAAAGGATGAAACCGAACGCGAACGATACCAGACGTGCCCGACACAGGATCCCCGCCATGCCGTTCGCCGGCACCGCCAGGGAAACTGGCGCGGCGCGCTCCCCGTCGCTTGATCGGCCCACCGGGCTTGCGCCTGCTCCACCGGGTCGGCATCGCCGATGCGGCGATGCGGCCGCTCGGACGAAGCCTCCAGCGCCCCGACGCCGGAGCGCCGGCCAGGCGTCACGGACCCGACGGCCCGTCGCCGCGGCGACGCCCTACTCCGCCGCCGCGCCCAGCAGGACGGGCGCCTCAGCCGGCCGCATCGCCGCCGCCCACCAGGCCTCACCCGCCCGGTCGATCGCCGCGGCCAGCGCGGGCCGCTCGGCCAGCATCTCCATCACGTCGAGCACCAGGCCCCAGCGCAGCATCAGCCCGGCCGCCATCCGCCCGACCCGCACCTCGGCCAGCGGCGTCGCCTCGACCATCCGCCCGGGCGTCAGCCAGCCGAGGCGGCGGGCGCGGGCAATGGTGTTGCGCACCGTCATCGCCGTCACCCCGATCCGCGTCGCCTCCTCGGCGACCGCGACGGCGAGCGGCCGCGGCCCCTCGAGCAGCACATCCAGCACCAGATAGGTGAAGCTGCGGCGGAGGAAGATCGGGATCGGCGCGGTGCCGGGCGGCCCGAAGGCGGTCAGCAGCATCCGGCACAGCAGCCGCTGCAGCGCCGGCATCGCGGCGGCCGGCGGCGCCGGCACGGCTCGACCGAGCACCTCGGCCATGACCGCCAGGAGGTCGGCATTGCGCCGCTCGATCGCCGCCACCAGCCCGGGCGAGAGGTCGAGCAGCAGGGCACGGCCGCCGGGCGGCGCCAGCCGCAGCAGGTCGCCGGTGGCGGTCGCCCGCTGCAGCGTCATCCGCACCATGCGGTCGGAGAGGCCGCAATGCTGCGTCAGCACGGCCGTCGTCACCGGCTGCGGCGCGCCGCAGAGCCAGGAGGAGTGCAGCCCGATCGTGGTCAGCAGCGAGACATAGGCGTGCTCGCGCAGCCAGAACCGGCTGTGGCGATCGCGTCCGGCCATGTAGCGGATGCGCGGATCGGCCAGCAGGTGGCGCACCGCGGGCGAGGCGATGTCGGCGGGCACCGGCGCGTCCGGGAGGATGGCGCCCTCGGCACAGGCGGCCCAGTTGAGCCGCAGGATGCGGTCGACGAGATCCGTCATGCGCGCCCCCTTCGGCGCCGACCCTGTCCGGTCATGAAGCAGGTGCAACATGCCGGATCAATACCATGGGTCCCGTTAACGCGAAACCGTGCTTTGGTCCTAAAATCGAGCGGTGCGTCGCTGTCGCTCATTTTTCGCAAAGGCTTCGGTGCTGATCTGTTCGCCCCAGGCCCTGGTCCCGGGACGCTCCTTGACAACCGCATCCGCTGCCACGGCTCCCACGCGGCGCTTGCGCGGGCGGCCGGGGGTCGTGTCCGAAGCAGGAAAACCGCTGGTTTCAGGTCAAAGGCCAGCCCAGATTCCGGCCATCGCCCGCGAGCATCGCGCGATCAGCGCCCGCCCCCAGGCCGGCCCGAAGGGCCGCCTCGCGGGCCCCGCTGTCTCGTGCGCCGCGGCGAATCTCTCGACCAGCAACTCCGGCTCACAGGGCAGCCCGGTCACCGGGTCGATCGAGCGCTGGTAGAGAATGAGCGCGGCGGCGACCAGCATATCGAGCGTCAGCCGCCGCCCCCGGCCCGGCGGTGGGTCGCGGTCCTCGGTCAACCCCCAGCCGGCATAGAAGGGCCGGCCCCAAGTGGTCACCGGGATACCGCGCAGCAGCGCCTCGAACCCTGCGAGACTCCCAATTGTATGGACCGCGTCGACCAGCGGGTAGAGCGCGGCGATCGGCGCCGCGACCACCGCATCGGCCAGCCGCGCCTCCTCATCCTCGGGCAGCGCGCCGCGCCGCATGCCCGCCGCGACATCCGGGTGCGGCTTGTACCAGATGCACGCCTCGGGCTCGGCCGCCCGCACCGCTTGCAACAGGCCGAGATTGCTGGCGAGCCTGGCGCCGCTGTTGCGCATCGCGGCATCATCCTCGACCTGGCCGGGCACCAGGATGACCCGCCGGCCCGCCGGCCGGGTGATCCCGGCGGCGTCGCCCGCCAGGTTGTACTTGGTCAGGTTGGCCGCGAGGATCGCCTGCCGCAGCCGGGCCGCGCGGTCGAGCAGCGCCGCGTCGAACTCCCGCTCTGCCAGCAGCCGCTCGAGCCCGCTCGGCTGCCGCGGATCGTAGTGGATGCCGTGCTCGTCGCGCACCAGCCCGGCCGCCGGCACCAAATGGACGCCGAGCCCGGCCGAGCGCAGGAAGCCGTCCTCGATCCTGACCAGCGGGACGCCGGCCGCCGCCGCCCGCGCCGGCAGCGCCGCCGGCATCACCGCCGACCAGACCCCCGCGGCGCCGCCGGCCGCGCGGGCGCGCCGGATCGCCGTGCTGCCGCACATGACGATGGCCGGCGACCCGGCCTCGCCGGCCAACGCGTGCAGCACCCGGCGATGCTTGAACCACTCGATGCCGGTGCAGGCGACGATCCGCCCGCGCGCTGCCGCCTCCGCCCGCCAGGCGGCAAGCTGGGCGAGCCCTTCCGCGGCGCTCCAGGGCCGGTCATGGAAGGGATCGCGCCAGCGGGTGGCCGCCAGCAGCGCAGCCGCCGCGGCCAGATCAATGCCGGGCCATGCAAGCGCTTGCAGTTCCGCGAGCAAGCTGGCATCCGCCGACACGGTCCTGGGAACGGCGCGCAGCGCGGCCGCGACCGGATCGAGCGGGCCGGGCGCCTCGGCGACGGCGACCACCAGGGCGAGCGGCGCGCGCAGGCGGCCGAAGGCCGGGGCGCGGAACGGGCCCTCGGCAGCCACCCAGTCTCCGGCCCGGATGGCCGGGTCGTCGGGCAGGCGCAGGCAGGACAGATCGGGCGCCGGCGGCACCAGGCGCCGGTCGGGCAAGAAGGCAGCAAGGCCGGGCACGTCATGATACGCACCTGCGGCCACGCCGAGCGGCGGCCTCTCGCCAAGGTCCCGGTCAGGTCGCCGGGCCGCGCCGGGGCCCGCTTCGGCAGTCACGCCCGGCGCCATGCCGGACCCGGTCTGATGAGGGTTCTGGCGGTCATTCGAATGTTGCTTACCCTGCCGGGATTTCTTGGTAGAGGATACGGAAAGGGGCGCGTTGGAATGGTGATGGAGTACGGCGCCCGGGCATGCTCTGCTTCGGTGCTTCGACTGGTCTCTGGACTGGGTTGCCTTCTGCTGGTGGGCTGCACGGGCCTCGGTGACGAACAGGCGGTGGCGCCGGTGGCGCCGGCGCCGATGGACCCGCTGGCCGCCTTCGTGGCGACGGCGCCGGCCGGCGCCCGCGGCATGGTGGTGCTGGCCGATGGCAGCCGCGTGCCGGCCCGCGTCGCGCGGAGCTATACTGCGGCGAATGGCCGCGAGTGCCGGGAAGTGATGCTCGGCAGCGGCCGCGGCGAGCGGGCACAACTGGTCTGCCAGGGCGGGCCGGAGCTTGGCGGAGCCTGGGTCGTGGCGCGGCCCTTGCTCGGCGGCTCCGCCCGGCTGTGACGGACGACGCGGTGGAGACGAGTTGCAAGGCGTGAGCGACACTGCCGAGCCGAACGTCAGGCTGCCAGACCTGCTGCGGCTGCAGCTGCGGGTGATCGGCGCGCTGACGCTGCGCGAGATGAGCGGCCGCTACGGCAAGGAGAATCTCGGCTACCTGTGGCTGTTCGGCGAGCCACTGCTGCTCGGCAGCGCGATCGGCCTCGTGCACGCGATCACCGGCCACGAGATGCCGGGCGGCGTCAGCCCGGTGCACTTCATGGTCACCGGCTACATCGTCTTCTACCTGCTCCGCGGCATCGTCAACCGCGCGCCGACCGCGATCGTGGGCACCCAGTCGCTGCTCTACCATCGCTGCATCACGCTGCTCGACATCATGATCTCGAAGAACCTGCTGGATCTCGCGGCGACGACCTTCGTCATGCTGCTGTTCATCGGCCTCTGGGGCATGGCGACCGGGCAGTGGCCGGCGAATCTCGAGCTGGTGGTGGTCGCCATGGCCGTCATGGCGCTGCTCTCGCACGGGCTCAGCCTGCTGATCGCCGCCGGCAGCGTCTTCACCGAGGTCTTCGAGCGCGTCACTCACCTGATCGTCTACCTGACCATGGGCTTCACGGGCTTCCTCTACATGGTCTTCTGGCTGCCGACCGAGATGCAGCACGCCGCGCTCTGGATCCCCACCGTGCATGTCTACGAGATGATTCGCCACGGCCTGTACGGGCTGCAGGTGCCGACCTATTACGACCCGCTCTACCTCGCAGGCTGGGTGCTCGGGCTCAACCTCTTCGGCATGGCCGCCCTCCGCCGGGCGCGGCGCGACCTGGTGATATGAGCCGTGATCGTGCTCGAGGACGTCACCAAGAGCTACCGCACCCATCTTGGCGATCGCCAAGTGCTGCACGGCATCAATGCGAGCTTCGGCCCGGGCGAGAAGGTCGGCATCCTCGGCCGCAACGGCGCCGGCAAGACCACCCTGCTCCGGGTGATCGCGGGCGTCGAGTTCCCGACCACCGGCCGGGTCGACCGGCGGATGAGCGTCTCCTGGCCGCTCGGCTTCGCGGGCGCGATGCACTACAGCATGACGGGCGCCGACAATGCCCGTTTCATCGCCCGGATCTACGCCAAGCCGATCGAGGAGACGGTCGAGTTCGTGCGCGACTTCGCCGACCTCGGCGACTATTTCCGGCTGCCGGTGAAGACCTATTCCTCAGGCATGGTAGTCCGGCTCGGGTTCGCGCTCTCGCTCGCGGTCGACTTCGACTGCTACCTGGTGGACGAGGCGATCGCGGTGGGCGACACCCGCTTCGCCGACCGCTACCGCGACGCACTGCTCGAGCGCCAGGCCCGCAGCGCACTGCTGCTCGTCTCCCACATCCCCGACGTCGTCCGGAGCTATTGCAGCTCCGCGGCCATCCTCGAACATGGCAGGCTGACCCGCTATGAAGATCTGGACGAAGCAATCGCCGTCTATCAGTCCGCCTGATCTCGCCACCGGCACCGACCTCGCCGGCTGGTCCGAGTTGCCGCCGCGGCGGCCGCTCCGCGGCCGGCTGCGCGGGTTCTTCAAGCGGCACCCCTTCAAGCTGCTGGTGCTGCTGCCGACGCTGCTCAGCGCGATATACTTCTTCGGCTTCGCCGCGCCGCAATTCGACAGCGAGGCGCGCTTCATGATCAAGGGCCGCGCCGCGGCGCCGACCGGCGGGCTCGCCGACCTCGCCAAGGGCGCAGCGCTGAGCGGGGCTACGCAGGATGCGCTCGCGGTGCGCGACTTCCTCGGCTCGCACGACGCGGTCGCCGACCTGCGACAGAAGGTGCCGCTGGTCGCGTTCTTCCGCCGCGAGGAGGCCGACCCGGTTGCCCGGCTCTGGTGGGCCGAGCCGAATGCCGAGCGGCTGCTCGACTACTACCGCCGCATGGTCACCGCCGAGCTCGACACCACGAGCGGCATCACAACGCTCAGGATCCGCAGCTTCCGAGCGGCGGATTCGAAGGCGATCGCCGAGGCGCTGCTTGCCAGCTCGGAGCAGCTGGTCAACCGGCTGAACCAGCGCATGATCGCCGACGGCCTGCGCGTTGCCCGCGAGGAGGTAACCAATGCCGAGGCTCGGCTGACCCGCGTGCAACTGGCGATCACCGGCTTCCGCGAGCGCGAGCGGGCGGTCGACCCGACGCGGACCGCCAACATCACGCTCGACAACATCGGCCGGCTGGACGGCACGCTGGCGACAGCACGGGCCGACCTTGCCGAGGCGCAACGCTATACCCGGGCCGACAATCCGCGGGTGATACAGCTGCAGAACCGCGTCGCCGCGCTCGAGTCGCAGGTCGCAGCTGAGCGCGCCCGCGCGACCACCGGCGAGGCCGCTCTGCCGCAGCAGATCGGCCAATACGAGCGGCTGAACGTCGAGCGCGAGCTTGCCCGCGCCCAGCTCGCCAGCGCCACCGCCTCGCTCGAGAACGCCCGGGTCGAGGCGCAGCGCCAGCAGATCTTCCTGCAGCGCGTGGTCGAGCCAAACCTCGCCGAATACGCCCGCTATCCCAAGGCGGTGCTGACCGTCCTTTACGTCTTCCTCTGTCTCTCGGTGATCTATGGTCTGCTCTGGCTGCTCGTCGCTGGCATGCGCGAACATGCGTCGTAATCTCGGGCGCCTGGCGGCTGCCCTGCTGGTCGCCGCCCTCGCCGCGCCGGAAGCGCGGGCGCAATCCGGCATGATGCTGCTGCAGCAGTCGCAGAACGCGCTCGCGCAGCAGCAGCGCGACGCGCTGATGCAGCAGCAGCAGATGGCGCCGAGCCAGGGCACCGTGCAGCAGGTGCCGGGCGGCAGCGGCGACCGTGTGCGCAACCGCGTGGGCACGGAGACGGAATCGGAAGGCGGGCCGGTGGTGATCGGCCCGCTCGGCGACGCCGATCGCCGGGCCGGCGTCTCGGCGGTGTTCGGCGCTGCGCTCTTCGCCCGCGATTCAACCGCGATCTCGGACGCGCCCAACCCGAACTACATTATCTCGCCGGGCGACCGAGTCTCGGTTCGCGCCTGGGGCGCGATCGAGGCCGAGGCGATCGGCGTGGTCGACCCGAACGGCAACCTCTTCCTGCCGCAGATCGGCCCGGTGCCGGTCGCCGGCACCCGCGCCGGCGACCTGCAGCGGGTGATCGCGAGCGCGGTGCAGCGGGTCTACACCAACCAGGTGCAGGTCTATGCCGTGCTGCTGCAGACCCAGCGCATTGGCGTCTTCGTCACCGGCGCGGTGCGCACGCCCGGCCGCTACGGCGGTACCGCCTCCGACAGCACGCTCGACTTCCTGGTGCGCTCGGGCGGCGTCGATCCCGCCCGCGGCTCCTACCGCGACATCCGGCTCGAGCGCGGCGGCCGCACGGTCGCGACCATCGACCTCTACCAATTCCTGCTCGAGGGCCGGCTGCCGCAGATCCGGCTGCAGGACGGCGACACCATAGTGGTCGGCCGCCAGCGCGCCATGGTCGGCGCCGATGGCGCGGTCCGGAACAACTATTTCTTCGAGGCGCCGGGCGGCGGCATGACCGGACGCGAGCTGATCGAGTATGCGCGGCCCCTGCCTTCGGCGACCAATGCGGTGATCCGCGGCAGCCGCAACGGCACCCCCTTCTCGCGCTACGCGACCCTGCGGGAATTCGCCACGATCCCGCTGTCGGACCAGGACACCGTCACCTTCATCAGCGACGCCCCGGCCCGCACCGTCCGCGTCACCGTCGAGGGCAGCCGCATCGGCCCCTCGGTATTGGTCGCCGACCGGGACATCCAGCTCTGCCAGCTGCTGAACTACGTCGAGGTCGACCCGCGGCTCGCCGACACCAGCGCCGTCTTCCTGCTGCGCCCCTCTGTCGCTCAGCAGCAGCGCCGCTCGATCGACGAGGCGCTCGACCGGCTGGAGCGGCAGCTCTTCATGGCCGTCTCACCGACCACCGGCGTCGCCGCGATCCGCGCCAGCGAGGCGCAGCTCGTCTCCTCCTATATCCAGCGCGCCCGGCGGGTGACGCCGGAGGGCCGCGTGGTGGTCTTCGACAGCGCCGGCAACTGCATGCCGGTGCGGCTGCAGGATGGCGACGTCATCGTGGTGCCGGAGCGTTCGCAGACCGTGCTGGTGGCGGGCGAGGTCGTGGCGCCGCGCGCCGTGGTCTGGCGCCAGGGCATGCGGCCGGAGGACTACATCAAGCAGGCCGGCGGCTTCACCCCGCGCGGCAGCGAGAGCACGCTGATGATCAAGCGGCCTTCGGGCGAGCTGGTGCTCGACCCCGCGCAGCCGCTAAGGCCGGGCGACGAGCTGGTGGCGCTGCCGCGCCTCGACACCAAGGCCTTCCAGATCGGCGTCGACCTCTTTACGCTGATCTACCAGGTGGCCTTCGCAACGCGGGCCTTCGCCAACTGGTAGCGGCGGTATCGCGGACCCTGCGATGCATGCCGTCCGGTGCAGGCTCCTCAGACGATCGCAGGCCTGGTTCCGCGGACGAAGGGCTGCTGGCCGATCGTGCCGAAGCCTGCCTCTGGTCCGGCCGACGGCGTGGTGGAGCTGGGCTCGGCCACGGCATCCGGAACCCCGGGTTCACCAAGTCGGCCCGGCACGCCGCGCCCTTGCGCTGCCACGGCGCCCGGGTCTCGATGCCTCGCACCGCGCCGCACAGGGCGACAGGCCGCAGCATGCGGCTTCGACACCACGGCATGTACGCCAGCGGCAGGTTGCTCGGCGCGAGCGCCTCGAACGATCGCTGGCTACTCACGATAGCGGCCAGAGACCGGGCCACCGTCGAGCACCAGCGGCCGGTTGGCTGCACCAAGCGGCAGTGCGCGGGCCGAGGCAACGGCCTCCAGCCAGCCGCGGCCCCAGCGCGCATCGGGCTCGAGCGCGCAGCCCTCGCCCCATTCGTTCCAGCCGTTCAGGAATACGAGGCGCTCCGGCGGGCCCGGCCGCGCCGCCTCGGCACGCAGCACGGTGCGCAGCCAGCGGCGGAACTTCGCCGGCGTCGCGCCGACATAGGCGGCGGCGTTGAGGCCCCGGCGCGGCGTATTGTCGAAGCCCAGCATCACGCCGCGATGCCGCCAACCGACGGGCGCCGCCGCCGCGAGCCGCAACGCGACGGCATCGTCGTAGTCGATCAGGTAACCGCCGAACCCCGCCTCCAGCCCCTCGACCACCGAGGTCATCTGGGCCCCCGGCATATTGTGCGGCGGGAACTCGAACAGCGCGTCGAGGCCGAGCGCGGCCGGGTCTTCCGGCACCGCGGGCTCGGCCTCGCCGAAATTCACCCAGCCGCCGGCCACATGCACCGCGCCCAGCCCCTGCGCCGCGAGTGCCGCGCGCAGCCGGCGAAGCCCCTCGGCGAAACCGGGAATGTGCATGACGCGGTAGATCAGCAGCACCGGCCGGCCCTAAAGCCGGAGATAGCGCGGATCGGCGAGCGCAGGCGCGATCTCGGCGGCTAGCCGCTCCGGCCAGTCCGGCGCGTAGTCCTGCGCGATCAGCACCTGCTCGGGCTGGCCGTCCCAGCTGCGACTCCAGGGCTCGTTGGCCCAGCAGAGCAGGAAGGGGAAGTCGGGCGCGCCGCCGGCGAGCATCTCGTTCAAGGGCCGCTCGAGCATCCGCCGCCCGTCGAAGCAGTAGAAGTACCAGCAGAAGGCGTCGATGCCATAGGCCGCGGCGAGCGCCGCCTGCGCCGCGCGGG
>Ga0209087_1001982_pt1 | contig 11793 bp, 13 predicted proteins | sample S_130805_EF_Meta_FD_187321 | JGI IMG/M metagenome (GOLD analysis project Ga0209087, IMG submission 187321) | Freshwater microbial communities from Lake Simoncouche, Canada to study carbon cycling - S_130805_EF_MetaG (SPAdes) (version 2) | ecosystem: Environmental > Aquatic > Freshwater > Lake ...
CGGGAGAGCCATTGGTAAAACTTGATCGCGGTGTCAGAGTCAGATTTGTATTACCTGAGCAGGCAACGGCTTGTGATACACCTTGTCCAAATTCAATACCCCTACCTGAGTTCAATGAGATATTTCCGGCAAGCGTGCTTTGGAAGAAGAAGATGGAGCCAATGATTACCGCACCTGTGGTGAGAAGTTGGGAGCGCAACTTACTACGGGGGATCTCCTCGATGGGATCATCGTGGTAGAAATCTTCGCTCACTCAATGCTCCACTATTGATAGGGCAGGTGCTCCCAGTGCTGACCCTGCGTCAGAACGCCCTGGGGAATCTTTTCATAAATGGGAACCATAGAGAAGTCTGACTCATTGGCAGTTTTCCTACGTCGGTGCACTTCCGGGGTTCAATGGTTCGATCCCAGCTCTTAAAGGTCTCCCGGTTAAAAGGCGCGAATAACGCGCACATGTTCATTGTTAAGGGAATTCTTGGACTGATTTGTTAGACTGGTCCCTGCGAACGATTGTACCCAAGCCCACACCGGGTCATTATCCTCGCTCGATGACATATAGTAATTTCCGGAAACGCCCTGTATAAATCCACCATATATTGCTCCAAAATTTAAGGTGCTCTTTATAGTGCCACTCGTTGTGCAACTCACCTTAGGATTTCCAGTCGATTGACCCCGCGCATATTTACATAGTTCATTGAGTTCATTCATTGATGGAATAAACCACTGCCCAGCACTGGCATCGGTTCCGGCATATGACAAGGCAGCATTCATAGCTGAAGATGTTGCGCCGAATACAGCCATCAAACTGGTGTTAGATAAACCTTTTCCGATTCGCCAATTGACAAGTTCACTAATGTAATAGCTTTCGGGTTCGTAACCGACCAACCGACTGTAGTTTACATTCTGACCAGTGAATGAGGTTTCGTCTGTCGACCAATTAAGCTCTGGATCAGAACCTCCATAGCCTGCACCTGCCCAATTGCCCGGGGCTGCCTCGAGATATTTACATTCAGTTGCACAGGTTGAACCAGCAGATGTGAAGTAATTAGCAGATACGTAGAAAACAATTCCTCCGCCCGGTCCGCGTTCCCCTACCGCACAGTTTCCAACTTCATAACATAATTTGTGCGGCCCACTCCGCAAGGTGAGCTTGGCAACCGAAGTTGCCAGCGCAACTGGAGTCGTGAATGTAATAGTAAATCTACCTGTTTCGCTTGTGACTGAAAGCCCAGTCCCTCCTACGCCAGCTACGAAATTTCCACCGTCGTTATAGACAACAGCTGAAGTTGAGGTGTTGTTAAAGATAGCTAGTGGGGTGTTACTTGAGTTGTCATAAGCACTAATCGTGAAGTCAGCGCCGTGACAGCTTTCTGGAATATCGGAGACAGTCACGGAATTCAAATAATGAGAACCAGGGGAACCGTTGGTAAAGCTTGAACGCGGCGTCAGAGTAAGGTCTGTATTACCTGAGCATGCAACAGCTTGAGTAATACCTTGACCGAATTCAATGCCGGATCCTGAGCTAAGAGAAATATTTCCGGCAAAGGTGCCCTGAAAGAACAAAAGAGCTCCAAAGATAAAAGCTCCAGAGGTGACGAATAGAGTTCGCGGACTTCTTCTTTGATGTTCTTCGATTGGATCATCGTGGTAGAACTCTTCGCTCATACCAGACTCCAGTATTGATAGGGCAGGTGGTGCCTACTTTGACGCGGCGTCAAAAGACCCTGGTTAAGGGTGCCATAAAGATAATTGTTGTGTAAGTCTTAGGCGTAGGTAACTCCCTACATCGGAGCTAACCAGCGCGGCTACCTAGCGTTATGAACCTCAAGCCAGGTCGAACGCACCTTCTCCATATCGCCTTCGGCTCTAATCATCGTGAGGAATTCGTCAAAGCTTTCACCACCATCTTCTAGATGCACGGTGTGGTGGAGTCGATCTTTGAGAAAATACTCAATATTTGATTGCACTGTTTCAACATAGAAAGCAGCAAGATCTCGCTCTTGTTCGGCTCGCCAATCCCCTGGCTTCATCAAGATTCCATGAGCAAAGGCATTCATAATCGAGGCTCGATAAGAGCTGTTCTGCAGGCGATGATGGAAGCTATCTACTGTGGCATCAAAATCGCGGATGAGATTGATATAGAGGACATCTTGCGTAAAGCGCTGAGCTAACTCTCCCGGGAACCAGATGAGTCGATTATCGGCCTCAATATGGTGGGCTGGGTAGTCAAATCGTTTATCTCCCAGATGAGCGCTCAGAGATTCATGTGCCGCTGAGTAGTTAGTTAAATGCGATGAGGCTTCAATGAAAGTCTTCGAGCCAGATCTTCCCGGACTTAAGACGAAGATATTCTTAAAGCGCATGATTTATCATAAAACCAAAGATGTTGGAAAAGATAAGGACACGCCTAGGGATTTTCATACACACTTCTTCGTTCCCATAAGCCAGAACCCAAAGTAGTATCTGCTGGTGATTGCATTCCTGCCCGGACTTTTAACAGGCCTCTCGCTCATCATCGCAATCGGTGCCCAAAATGCATTCGTCATTCGTCAAGGGCTAGCTAAATCTCATGTTCTTCTGGTAGTCGTCATATGCGCCGCATCCGATGTACTTCTTATCTTCCTTGGCACCGGCGGCCTCGGCGCACTCATTCAATCGCAGCCACGCGCACTTGAAATAATCCGTTGGTTCGGTGTTATCTATCTGACCTTCTTCGGGCTCAATACTCTTCGTAAAGTCTTTCGCACCGGTGCTTTAAGTATCGAAGGCGCACCTTCAATTTCGCGATCAGCTGCAATTGCATCGGTGCTCGGATTTACCTTCTTAAATCCCCACGTTTATCTAGATTCCGTGATTTTGCTCGGCAGTATCTCAAACCAATTCCAGAGCGATCGTTGGTACTTCGCACTTGGTGCCTCCATCGGCAGCATTCTCTGGTTCTCAGCACTCGGTTTTGGAGCACGCGCTGCCTCGAAATTTATGACGAAGCCGGTCTTTTGGAAGGTACTTGATTACATCATCGCCAACGTCATGTTTGCTGTGGCAATCTTTCTGATCTTCTATGACTTTAAGGCTTAGCGCGCGATATATATAGAATTCCCGCTGCCACGATTGCAATACCGATATAACTTTGCGTAACTAGGCACTCACCAATAACTACTGCAGCCAAGATGGTCGCTGTTGCCGGCTCAGCTAAGACCACGGTGGCCGCGGTACTTGAATCAATCTTTTTAAGTCCGGATGTGAAGAGAAAATAACCGATGGCTGTGGGCACAAGACCGAGCCAGAGAACTGATAGCCCGCCCTTAGTTGTGAGAATCCACTCTGGGTTCTGGGCAAAGAGAAATGGCACGGTAATCAGCGCAGCCACACCAAATGCGGTGGCGGTTAACCAAATATCCTGTGCTCCAGCCGCAAGTGAATTGCGACTAACAACATTAAAGACGGCAAAACCAAATCCAGCTATTGCTGCCAGCAGAATCCCTGCAGGTTTAAATTCGGCTATTCCGTTAGCTGTTCCAACCAGAATAATTCCGATGATTGTTACTGATGTGCCCAGATACCAACTCTTTGCGGGCTTCTCCCCCATAACAAGGTAGGCGACTATCGCAGAAAATGTTGGCACGCTTCCTAACGCAGTAACCGTAGAGATCGCAATGCCAGTGATATGGACGGCACTAAAGAAGGTAAGTTGATAGCCAGCGACACCAATGCCACAGATGAGTAAGTCTCGGCGCGACATACGAATACTTCCACGCCGTGAGCGCTGGATGTAGGCGAAGGCAAAGAGAAAGAGTGAGCCACAGAGAAGTCTGGCGGCACCTACAGCAAGAGGTGAAATATCTGGAACGCCGAGTTGTTGCGTGGTACCTGTGGTTCCAAAGCAGAGCGCAGATCCAAGGACTGCGAGGATTCCCATCCGCCTGGTTGAGGTACTCATCAAATAAGAATACTCGAAAGATTCAATTTCAAATCGAGCAGGATTCTCATTGCAATAAGTGCAATACCTCTGTGAGTTGCTCGTCGGTGGCAGCAGCGATCTCCCATGGTTTATGAAGGCTGTCGCCTTTCCATCGCGGGACGACGTGCATGTGTAGATGAAAGACTGTTTGCCAGCCGGCTTCCCGATTCATTTGAAAGATTGTTGTTCCATCTGATCCCAACTTCGCGTGCAATAGATCAGCAACTTCTTTAGCTGCCCCCGCTACTAAGGCATAGCTCTGCGCATCAGCTTCGTGAATATCAGTGAAATGCTTCTTGGGAATCACTAGCGTGTGCCCCTTGGCTGCAGGGAAGATATCTAGGAAGGCGTAGCAGTCATCGTTTTCAAATACTTTTCTAGAGGGCACAGAACCTTCAATAATCCTGCAAAAGAGGCAATCGCTCATGTGGCTAACTCTATTCTTTTGATTCTCTCGCGAGCAATCCTCTGCGATGGCGACTCATGTCCGAGCATGTAGGAGAGAAAATCAAGTAAGACTTTGCTGACTTTGAAAAGGTTCATCTATTGTGGCAATCGCTGCATTGCGCAAGATCGCATAGAAAAAGAGCCCACCCTTGCTAAATGGAGGCGCGAGAATAAATCGAACGATAGGTGGCGTCATCTTGATTGCTGCAACATCATCCTCAACAAACCTTGCAATCTCAGCATCTAATTCACGCATGGACAGTGGGGCAGAATTAAGCCCTAACGGCCTTGCGCTCTGGGCCCATTCGCGGATGTATTGATCGCCTATTCCTTGAGTGTCATATCCAAGCTCTTGGTAGGTACGCAGAAAAGAATCAGTAAAAGCACAGTGCACCCAAAGTAAATATCTAGGATCACTTGCTGCATATGGGCGAACTGCGTTCTTGCCGTCAGGATAATTGCCCACAACTTTTTTGTGAATCTCATTCACTCGCTGGGCTTCCCGCGCTATTGCTTCCGTGGAGCCAAAGGATGTAATGGTGAGCCAGCGCGTGGTGCGCTCGAGCCGTCCTAATGGATCAGAGTCATACTGTGAGTGCTCAGCAACGCCAGTGAGCGCTGCTGGATGAGCTGCCTGCATCAGTAAAGCTCTGATGCCTCCCACGATTGTTGAGATACAACCGTGAACTTGCCACACCGCACTGTCCGGTCCGAAGTAGCCAATGTCATCACCGATTGCCATCTGCGCCGACCACGCAGGTGCCCCACTTGCATCTCCCGAAACAGTTTTTCTAAAGGAGTCTGCTGCCCGCTTTCCACCAAGGATGGCAACAATTTTATGCACGGGCAGAGTTTAACAAAGAAGCAACCTAATGCGATTCGATAAATATCCGGGAGTTCTCAAAGATAATCTCGGCGTCATAATCAAGTGGGGCAACGTGATAGCTATTGACCAACTCGATTCTGCTCTTCTCCCGCGAGGCTATCCCTTTCAGAATAATCTCGGTGTTTGAAACCGGAAGGGTGTGGTCTTCGGTGCTGTGAAAGAGCTGAACTGGCAAGGTGACATTGGGTAATTGCTTACGCGTAACGCTACACATCTTGAGCAACTCATAGACACCGACAATGGCATTGGCGTCATAGCCGGCTTCGGTAACTCCTGGGCGCTTCAGGTCATCGCCTATGGCGGAGCGAAACTTTTGAAAACGACTGAGTAACCAAGCCAGTTGCGCTGGAACAAATCTGATGTGGATCATTGGGTTGACCAAAATCAGACCCGCAAGTTCCTTTGAGTAGCGAGCAGCGATATTGAGAGTTGTCGTTCCGCCCATAGAAAAACCTATGAGAAACACTTTCTCGCAACTAGCCAGCAATGACTGCAATTCACTTTCAGCTTTAGCTGGCCATTCTTGCCACTTCACCAGATTCAGGTCTTCAACCTTTGTCCCATGACCCGGAAGTAATGGAACACTGACGGTGTATCCGTGGCGATTCAGGTACTCAGCCCATGGGCGCATCGATGCCGGAGAGCCGGTAAATCCATGAACTAGTAGAACGCCAATCTTTGCATTGGCCCCACGTCCTACTGCCTGCCAATCACGCAATAACTCAATCGGAACGCCATGGAGACTCACATTGAAAATGGTATGGCGTAAGTAATGTCAGAGCAATCACATACAGTTCGTTGCGTGAACGATAATTCTTGGCAATCAACTCTGCAAGATCTTGGTCGTCCCCTGCTGGAAACAACATTTGTTGTCATTGATTTAGAGACCACTGGTGCTGGCCCGCATATCGGCGCTGCAATTACTGAAATTGGCGCTGTCAAAGTTAAGGCAGGTAAAACTCTTGGTGAATTTGAAACTTTTGTAAACCCTGGCCATCCCATCCCTGGCTACATCCAAGAACTCACCGGCATTAGCGACTCCATGGTTGAGCAATCTCCGGCAATTTCAACGGTTCTACCCGCACTCTTTGAGTTCCTTGGCTCTCACCAAGAGACGGTGCTCGTGGCTCAGAACGCACCCTTTGATCTCGCATTTCTTAAGCACTACTCACGCGTGCACGATTTTCCATGGCCGGCATTTGCTGTCCTTGATACTGCGATCATTGCGCGCAAGGTATTAACTCGTGATGAAGTGCCGAACTGTAAATTGGGAACTCTCGCTGCATTCTTTGGCACCCAGACCACTCCTAACCATCGCGCCCTCGATGATGCCAGAGCGACAGTTGATGTGTTGCATGGATTAATCGAGCGGCTGGGCTCCTTCGATATCTACACCCTGGAAGAACTACACAATTTCGGTAAGAAAGTTAAGAAGCCGAAATCTGGGAAGTAAGGGCCGCCCATTTTTTGAGTAACTCGCTAGCTGCTCCAGAATCAACAGCTTCCGTAGCACGTGAAAGACCGGCGGTAAGTCGCTGATTAACATCCGAATCTAGATCGCCTTCAAAGGCGGCAATTGCAGCAGCGGCATTAAGTAAGACCGCATCTCGTGGTGCGCCCCGCTCTCCGGCGAAAATCGAAAGGCTGATACGTGCATTTTCCGCCGCATCTCCCCCAACAATGTCATTCAATGGTGCGTTAGCTAAACCAAAATCCTTTGCATCAATTCGATCACTTGTGATGACATCCTTTCCAATAGTGAGGATGGTTGTCGTTGTCGCAAGTGTGATTTCATCAAGCCCGTCATCGCCCCGGAAGACAAAACCATCGCAGCCCTTATTAGCCAATACTTGCGCCATCACTAAATGCATCCGCTCGTTGGCAACGCCGACAGCTGCTGCCTTTGGCTTGGCCGGGTTGGCTAGTGGTCCCAAAATATTAAAGACAGTCGGAACGCCAAGTTCTTTCCGAGCTGGTGCTGCGAACTTCATCGCTGGGTGAAAAATCGGAGCGAAGCAAAAACCAATGCCGAGCTCTCGCACTGTGCGTTCCACACCTTTGCCATCAAGGCCTGGAGTGACACCCAGTGCTTCCAGGAAATCAGAGGCACCCGATTTAGAAGAGACGGCGCGATTGCCATGTTTAACTACTCGAGCTCCAGCTGCGGCCGCAATGATTGCTGCGGTGGTTGAAATATTTATGGTGTGTGCACCATCTCCACCAGTGCCCACGGTATCGACTGCGCGTTCTACGATATTGATGGGCGCAGAATGTGCATACATCTCGGCCACAAGTGCTCCGACTTCTGCAGCGGTTTCACCCTTAGCTTTAAGTGCCAATAGGAAGCTTTTGATTGATTCCACATCAGCGTCTCCACTTAAGATTTCTCGCATCACCAATCTCATCTGTTCTGGCGTTAAATCAAGACCAGATGTGAGGATTTCTATATTTGTTTTCCAACTTCCACCATCATGAGATGAAGCCATGGCGAATTGGTTCTCCGTTTAATCTAGAGCGTAGAAAGTGCGGCTGTGCGGGTGCGAAGTAGATCTGCCACAGTGTGCGAAAGCGTAAATGGATCAATCGGGTGCAGAACATTTGCCTCCGCCCGAGACCAAGCAGCAAGCCAGGCATCAGCCTTGCGACCCGTGATGACCAAAACCGGCGGGCAATTGAAAACTTCATCTTTGAGTTGGCGCGCTATTCCTAGGCCGCCCTCGGGTACTGATTCACCGTCGAGAATGAAAAGATCAATGGGCTTATCAGCTCCTGGCTTCTTGCCATCGACAAAAAGTCGAAGTGCTGCCCCGGTGGCGAATTCGTGAATCACATGCTCGGCCATCTCCGGTGCTACTCGATTTCCCAGGGCGCCAATAATGGAGGCTCTGACAGATGAATCATCGGAATACAAAACGATGGAGTATTTGCGCTCTTTACTACCCTGAGACTCGGACATGAGCGAAGTCTATTCTGGATAATCCAGATGTCGACTCTCATTTTTTGGTGACCCTTTTCACCCATTCCAAGGGGCAAAACGGGCCTTTGGGCGATGCCTTAACTAGGTGGGATGACACCTTTTCGGGAATAATGGCGCCTATGACTAGCACCAGCGTGAGTTCGCACCACAAGATAACCCGCCCTAACTTGGTGGCGGTCGGAACGATTGTCTGGCTATCTAGTGAACTTATGTTCTTCGCCGCACTCTTTGCAATGTATTTCACGACGCGCGCTGTGCAGGGGCCAACAATCTGGCTGGAATCTACCGAAGTTCTCAATATTCCTTTTGCTGCAATAAACACCACAGTACTTGTTCTCTCTTCTGTTACATGTCAGTTCGGTGTCTTTGCCGCAGAGCGCTTCCAAGCCCGCCGCACTGGATCAATATTTAAATTCAGTGCATGGGGAATGCGTGAATGGTTCGCACTGACATTTCTTATGGGCGGCTTCTTCGTTGCGGGTCAGATTTATGAATACGCACATCTTGTTCTAGAAGGCTTGACACTTTCATCGAACGCGTACGGTTCAGTTTTTTATCTGGCAACTGGCTTCCACGGTCTTCACGTAACAGGTGGACTGATCGCGTTCCTCATTGTGATGGTCCGCGTTGCTAAAGCTCGGCGCTTTACCCAAGGACAAGCAACAACAGCGATTGTAGTTTCCTACTACTGGCACTTCGTTGACGTTGTATGGATTGCTCTCTTCTCTGCTATCTACCTCATCAAATGATTAAGAATGAATTGAAAGGATTACTGTGAAGCGTCTTTCTCGGCTACGTAGACATCGAGCGACAGGTCCAATCCTGCTGATTTTTGCGCTCTTCACAATCGGTACTACCTTCCAGGTTGCAAGTGCTGTCGATGCTGAAGAGACCACCTCAATCGCTGCCCGTTCTGCTGCTATCGATGAAGGTCGTGAGATATTTCTTAAGGGTTGTTCCTCATGCCATGGACTCAACGCTGAAGGCGGAGAGATTGCTCCATCTCTGATTGGAGTCGGTGCTGCATCTGTAGATTTCCAGGTTGCAACAGGACGTATGCCGATGGCCGATATGAGCACTCAAGCAATGCGCAAGACTCCGGTATATAACGCCGAAGAGGTTTATGCACTTGCCATGTATGTCGCATCCCTTGCTCCAGGACCAGAAATTCCTACCGAGGAAATGTTGAACTACGAACGCGATGGTTCCACTGCTGAAGGTGGCGAACTATTTAGAACTAACTGCGCCATGTGTCACAACTTCGCAGCCCAAGGTGGAGCACTTACTCAAGGTAAATATGCGCCCACTCTGATGGGAGTAGAACCTCGACATATTTATGAAGCAATGGTTACTGGTCCGCAATCAATGCCGGTATTTAGCGATAAGACAATTACACCTGAGGAAAAACTTTCTATGATCAAGTGGATCAAGGCAGCTGAAGCGGAACCGCAATTAGGCGGAGCAGCACTCGGTCGCGTTGGTCCAGTTACTGAAGGGTTACTTGTGTGGTCACTAGGAATCGGATTGCTGATCGGTGTGGCAGTCTGGCTAGCAGCGAAGGCGAGATAAATAGATGTCTAACGAGATAGAACTCATCAAAGATCCAGGTCTGCCAGCCCACGTTCATCGTCGCGCAGACACTGACCCTAAAGCTGCTGCTCGGGCAGAGCGTCAGGTTGCAATCCTCTTTCTACTCTCCGCACTCGGAACTGTTCTCCTTGTTTATTCATACTTATTCGTAGATGAAGATTTATTTTTCTTTATTCCAGTTCTAGGAAATACCAATGCCCACCAGCTTGGCCTCGGAATGGGAATGGCAATAGCGCTCTTCTGTATTGGTGCTGGGTTAATTCACTGGGCCAAGACACTGATGCCAGATGAAGAAGTAATTGCCCATCGCCATGAATTTAAATCTGAGGATGAAGATCGAGAAGATTTTGTAAAGACTGTCAAAGCTGGCGCAGCTGCTGCCGGTCTTGGTCGCAGGCCTCTCATTAAGCGCACACTAGGTGCCGCACTTGGTTTATCTGCCATCTCCCCCGTACTTCTTCTGGGCGACCTCGGTCCACTACCTGGAAACCAACTTAAGACAACATCATGGAAGAAGGGCACTCGTCTGGTTACTGATCCAGGTGATCGCCCGCTACGTCCGGAAGATCTTGAAGTGGGCGCAGTCGCGCAGACTCTTCCTGAACTTCAACCGGGTGAAGAGAGAACTTTAAGTAATATTGGAAAAGATGCAGTCCTACTCATTCGTCTTCGTCCGGAAGAGTTCAATCTCGATGCCGAGCGACTTTCGTGGACACACGAAGGAATCATCGCCTTCTCAAAGATCTGTTCTCATATGGGCTGCGCTGTAGCGCTCTATGAGCAACAGACCAAGCATCTGCTCTGCCCGTGTCACCAATCAACATTCGATGTAACACGTGCAGCCAAGGTCATCTTCGGTCCTTCAGCTCGCCCACTTCCACAGTTGCCAATTACAATTGACCCTGAGGGCTACCTCGTAGCACAAGCACCATTTAATGAACCCGTTGGACCTAGTTTCTGGGAGCGCTCATCATGACAGCACGCGAAAGAATCGCCGGTAACGTCGCAGGATATGTAGATGACCGCACAGGCGCAGCAAAGTGGATGAAGAAGAACCTCACCAAGGTCTTCCCCGACCACTGGTCATTCTTGCTCGGTGAAATCTGTCTCTACTCTTTCGTCATTCTTCTTCTCTCCGGAACATTTCTTACATTCTGGTTTGACCCATCAATGCGCGAAGTCGTCTATGAAGGTTCCTACGAACCACTAGAGGGCTTGAAGATGTCTGCTGCCTACGCTTCCACTCTCGATATTTCATTTGAAGTTCGTGGTGGGCTACTGATGCGCCAGATTCACCACTGGGCTGCATTGATTTTTATGGTGGGAATTGTCGTGCACTTGATGCGCGTCTACTTCACCGGCGCTTTCCGCAAACCACGTGAATTTAACTGGATTATCGGAGTGGGTCTTCTTACTCTCGGTATCGTGGAAGGCTTCTTGGGTTACTCACTTCCCGATGATCTTCTCTCAGGTACTGGAATTCGCATCGCAGAAGCAATTATTCAGGCCCTGCCGGTAGTTGGTTCCTACCTTGCTTTCTTTGCCTTCGGTGGCGCATTTCCTGGTGAAGCATTTATTCCGCGTATCTATACCGTGCACGTGCTCTTACTACCTGGAATCTTCCTGGCACTCATTACCGTGCACTTGATGCTCGTCTGGTACCAGAAGCACACCCAATTTCCTGGTCCAGGTCGCACAGAGAAGAACGTTGTTGGCTATCCACTGATGCCGGTATACATGGCTAAAGCCGGCGGATTTTTCTTTATCGTCTTTGGTGTTACCGCATTCCTTGGCGCCGTTGCATCTATTAACCCCATCTGGTTATACGGTCCTTACACGCCCGGACAAATCTCGGCCGGTTCCCAGCCCGATTGGTATATGGGATGGCTAGATGGCCTTGTGCGTATGGCTCCCCCACTAGAAACCCACGCC
>Ga0209087_1001983_pt1 | contig 11791 bp, 8 predicted proteins | sample S_130805_EF_Meta_FD_187321 | JGI IMG/M metagenome (GOLD analysis project Ga0209087, IMG submission 187321) | Freshwater microbial communities from Lake Simoncouche, Canada to study carbon cycling - S_130805_EF_MetaG (SPAdes) (version 2) | ecosystem: Environmental > Aquatic > Freshwater > Lake ...
CCTCGACAAGCTGCATTGCGCCGGTGGTCGGGTGGCGTTCGATCTTGCGGCGTTCAGCCCATTTGTAGGCGTCGTCGTGGTGGTCGACATAGGCCAGCAGGATGCCGGACGCCGTGCGGTGCACGATGATCCGGATGTCGGCATTCACCCGCACGGACCAGAAATTCGGGTCCTTTGCCCGGTCCAGCTTGTGGAAAGACAGGCCGTTGGATGTAGAGTCGAGTTGCAGATCGAAGGCGGTTGTCTTGGCCGCCTTCTGCTCCTGCGCGGTCAGGCGGCCAAGGCTGTCGGTGAAGGTGTCGGCGATCCGGAAGTCCATCAGTCCTCGCCACCTGCACTTCGCTGTCCAGCCATCAGGGTGTTGATGATGTCGATGTACCGGCCCGCAACCTGTGCGACCTCTTTGTGCGCCAACTCGATGATCTGCCGGATTTGTTCGTTTTCGCTGATCGGAACATAGTTGTGGCGGTCCATGTGCGCTTCGATCTGCGCAATCCGATCTGGATGATTGGACAGGAAGGCACGGAAATCCTTGTCGCCCTTGTTCGCGTTACAAGGCTTGCAACTCGGGACAAGGTTGCCGAGCCGATGTTCGCCAAGGGATTGCTTGTTGATCGGCACCACATGATCCATCAGCAACTCGCCGTCCTGCCCACAATAGGCGCAGCGCCTGCCAAAGGCATCGATCACCTGTTGCCATTGCTCTGGACCAAAACTCTCGTCGCCGAAGTTGCTCAGGATGTTGCGCACCAGCAGGTTTTGGGCGTTCCCGATGGCATTGCCTTTGAACCGGCCCCGAGAAGCGCGCACGTTTCTGTCGACGGGCATGGTGTCACTGCTTGCAGCCCCAGGCATGGCGCGGGCAGCCTCGATCACTTTGATGCCTTGGCGTTCAAGGTATCGGATAAGACTGGATCGGCTCTTGCTGGTCGGAGGGTCGAACCATTGGCTGGTGACGCGGACGGTTATGCCGCGCACGACATAAATTTGCGACCAGTACCGCCGGTTTTCCACGGCCGAGATGTCTGCGACCGGCTTGCAGAACGGAAAATTGACGTCCAGCGTGGCCTTCGAATAGGCGCGGTCACACAGCCAATCAAACTCTGAATGATCCCGCTTTTCGCAGTGTTCAAAGATGATCGGGATGTAGTGCTGGATTAGCGCGCCAATCTTCATCACCCCACCGCAAACACTTTCATCACCTCGTCGCCGAGGTGGTTGATGACCTTCACCGCGATCCGGCCTGACTTCGGTTTGGCGAAGGGCCGGGAGGTGTCGGAATACAGGCTCTCCCAGGCTTCCTCGTCGATCTCGGCTTTCAGCGTAGTTTTCAGCGCCTTGTATGGGTCGTTGGCGCCGAGGAAGTAGGCGTGGCGGACGAAGAAGGATTCCTCGTTGTAGTCGGTGTCCAGCATCCAAAGGGCGATGCCGTCCGTCCCTTCGCTTTGCACCTCGCCGGTCTGCGGCTTGAACACGTCCACGCCGAAGACCTGGACCTGCACCTTGCCATCGCCCGCATCGGTGATGCGGATGTCCGGTTCGCCGAACACCACGAACAGGTTGCCTGCGCCGGTGGCTTTCAGGTCGGCGGCCATGTGCAGGTCGGGGTTCATCCGGGCTTTCAGCACGCGGATGCGGCCCAGCTTGTCGAACTCGGAACTGTGAGCATCGTAGTTGAAAGCGCAGGCGATCAGCACGTCGAAACCGGCGTCGCCAGCCTCGCGCGCGGCCGCGACCAGATCGGGGCGGGAGACGGTGCCGAATTCCGGGCCGATGAACACACCGGCGCGGCGCTGGGTGTCGCCTTCCATGAAGGTGCCCTCGGCGCTGATGTAGGTGCCGGGCCAGCCTGTCAGGGCAGTGAAGGTGATCCGGTCTTCCTTGTGCGCCTGCTGCACGCCTGCGGCCTTCAGGTTTTCCAGGATCATGTGGGCGAAGTCGGTGAAGCTGTCGCCGCGCTCGGCCTTCTTGCGCTTGCCCTCGGCGGCCTCGTAGGTGTCGATCAGCTCGTCGTCCCAATCGACGGCGAGGGTGCGGTGGGGCGACAGGCTTTCCACGGTGAAGGGGCCAGCGACGCGGGTCTTGCCGCTGTCGGCAAAGGGCTTGTCGTAGAGGTATTCGAACTCGGCCTTGGCGGCGATGCTGGCGTCGATTTCGCGCTGGCGGGTGATGCGGGCGGTCCAGAAGTTTTTGAGCGCGGATTGCGCGGCGGCGGGCCAGCCGGAGGGGGCCTCGCGCGGGATTTCCCATTCCATCAGGCCGCCTGCGGGTGCGTGTTCGCCGGAGGGGAGTTTCACTTCGCCGGTGGAGCGGAAGTCGACCTTTGCACCCGCGCGGCCGCCGGTTTGAACCTTGAAGGGGGTGGTGTGGCCGGACAGGGCGGCGTTGAGGGCCAAAAGGGCATCCTCGACGGCGGGTTGCAGACGGTCCCAAATCACGTCGATCTCGGCGTTGTTGGCGATGGATTTCAGCGTGATGTGCGGCACGCGGTCATAGACGAAGCCCTGGCGGATGCTGCCGTGGGTGGGGGTGGTTTTCGGCGGGGTGCGGGTGATCTCGCCTTCTTTCGCCTGACCTTCCTTGCTGTCGGCCAGAAGGTAATAGGGATAGCGCGCGCCCATCAGACGGGAGCGGGCGAGGGCCACGGCGACGCGGCTGGTGTCGATGGTGATCCAGCGCCGCCCCCATTGTTCGGCGACATAGGCCGTGGTGCCAGAGCCGCAGGTGGGATCGAGCACCAGATCGCCAGTGTCGGTGGTCATCAAGATGCAGCGTTCGACAATTCCCTTGTTCGTTTGAACCACGTAGACCGGCGAAGGCTCGCCATGAAAATTCCAAATATTGTTCCGTGGCTCGATAGAAGTGTCGTCCTGATAGATGATCCCTCTCAAGGTATTTGTTGTTGCTCGAAGGCGCGAGGAACGCTCAACCCTCTCAAGCTGAATTTCCGGATCAAATGTCCATTGACGGTTGTCCCCCGGCTTCTTTCTCTCACCTCTGAAACTATAGGGCGCACTCCGCTTCTCGTGCGGGTGCTGGGACACCAACGGATAATCATCATTAGCAAGACGAAGTTCACCTTTCTCGATCTTTTCGAGATGAGCTTCTTCATCAAACGTTTCAATTGCTTGCTTTGCGTCAACGACTCTCTTGAAGCGACTCTTTTCGCTGAAATGATCTTTGGTATCGTACAGAGTTCTAATCTTGAGATGATCGCGATTGCGCGAATACCAAATCACCAGATCGAAAACAGTCTCTGTAATCAGTGTGGATGATTTTTTCTTGACGATGATCGAGTTTACAAAATTCCTCTCCCCAAATACCTCATCCATCAGCGACCGCACGCGGTGGACGTTCTCGTCGCCGATCTGCACGAAGATGCTGCCGCTGTCGCTCAGCAAATCCCGCGCCACAGTCAGCCGGTCGCGCAGGTAGGTCAGGTAGGAATGAATGCCGTCCTTCCAGGTGTCGCGAAAGGCGCGGACCTGTTCGGGTTCGCGTGTCACATGGGTCTTGTCGCCATCCTTCACATCGCGGCTGGTGGTGGACCACTGGAAGTTAGAGTTGAACTTGATGCCATAGGGCGGGTCGAAATAGATGCACTGCACCTGCCCCCGCAGCCCCTCACGTTCCGCCAGGCTGGCCATCACCGACAGGCTGTCGCCCGAGATCATCCGGTTCGACCAGTGCTGATCGTGGGCATAGAACTCGGTCTTCGCTTCCATGTCGTCGGGCAGGCCGTTGAAATCGGCGAACATGTCGAATTGCGGGGCGTCCTTGGCCGCCCTGGCGCGGTTGGCGCTGATCCGTTTCAGATCGTCGATGACGCGTGGATGGACCTTTTCCTGAATATACAGCGGCGGGGCCTGAACGATCAGGTCGGACCAATCCTGTTCATCCTTGCCACGCCAGACCAGCTGCGGGTCCAGATCGCGGTTGCGGCGCTCAAAGGCCAGCCGGACCGGCGTCTTGTCCTGCTCGCGCATGATCGATTCGAACTCGGCGGTCGGGATGTTCTTCCGCTTGTCCTGATGGGTGAGGGTTTCAACCTCGATGGGTTTTTTGGCCATCAGGCGCGGTCCTTTCTGGCAGGCAGTGCCAGCGGGGGCGCGGGCAGAGCAGGCATGGGCAGGGCGGTTGCAAAGCTGCGGGTCAGGTCGACCAGAGCCGATGGTTCAAGGTCGCGGTATAGCGCCATCACGGCTTTCACGGCCTCGATCCTTTTGAAGACACGTTCGATCTCTCGGTCTGCCATGTCGGCCTGACGGCGTTCGAACAGGTCCTGCGCCTGTTCGAGGATCAGCAGGGTTTCGGCCCGGATTTTCTCGTTGGCGACCGAGTTGCTTTGCAGCCAGGCCTTGAGGTGGCCCACCGCGTCGGCCGAGACGGCGCGGAGTTCGTCGGCAACCGTGGTCTTGGCTTTGGCATCGACGACGGTGTTCAGAAGGCCGCCAACGGCTTCTGAAAGCTGCTGGCGCAGATTTCCGATCATGGTGCGGTCGGCTTCGGTTTCGATCAGTTGAGAGGGGTTTGTAATGGTCAACTGACCTCGCCCCGCCTGGACCTGCCGCAGTACCTCGTCGAAGACGTCGATGAAGATGTCGGTCGCCTGGATGGCGCGCGGGGTCTTCATGATGGTGGCCAGCCGCATGGCCCCCTTGCGGGTGACGGCCCAGGGCAGCGCCCGGCTGCCGCCGCGCCCGGGTTTTGAGATCACCCCGGCTGATCTCAAAGTGGCGACTTCTTCGGGGGTCAGTTCGAAGGCGTAGCGTTCGGGGAAGATGTCGGGGTTGCGGGTGATGTTCTGGACGATCTCACGGGTTTCCACCTGGAAGATCAGGGCGACGTCCGGGGCGAGCATCACCGGTTCCCCGCGCAGGGTGAAGGCATTGGCGGACTGCGCCAGCGCCGATGGTTTGAGATCACTGGCCGTGACATCAAAACTGGCGGGCAGGTTCGGATCAGGCATCGGAAGTTCCTTTCGTGAAGGATTCCAGAAGCTTGCCAAACTCTGCCCCGATCTCGTAAACCGCAGTGAACTCGGCAAATTCCCAACGCCCGAAGCGCCCGAGGTTGTTCACCCCCGGCACCCAGTAGCTGCGCATGGTGTTGGCCTTGTCCCTGGCGTCTTCGCCGCGATAGCCCTTAACCTCGACGATCAGGTTCAGGGGGTCGTCGCGCCCATCGTCGATCTGCACGATGAAGTCCGGCAGGTAGCGGCGCGGGGTGGAGCCGTAGAGGTAAGGTACTTCCAGGCCCAGCCCCTGGTTCTTGACATAGGCGCGCACCTTGGGGTGGGCTTCGGCGACGCGGGCAAACTCGGCCTCCCACGCGCTGTCGCAGACGACCCAGTTGACGTGGGATTTGTTCGGAGCGGTCTTGTAGCGCAGTTCCTTGGAGGTGGTGAAGTTCACGAAGGCGGTGGAACCGGTGGGGTTGTAGGCATCAAGGATGGCCTTGACCGGGCGGTCGCCCGCCAGGGTTTCGGTGATGGCGGACTTGATGCGTTCCGCCGCCATGTCGGCGATTTCCTTGTAGATCAGCTGGGCTGGGTACGTACCGCCGGTGCATTTGAGGTAGCCGCCATCGATCCATTGGCGGGTGATGCGTTTGATCTGGCCGAAAAGGTGAAGCTTTGGGTCCTCGCCCGGGTCGCGGAACTTGGAATAGAGGATGTGCTGGGTCAGGTGGAACAGGATCGTGGATGATCGCATGTCTTCAAGGTGGTCCAGCGTAAGGTCGATGCCTTCACCGATGATGCCGCTCATGGCCACAGTTGATGGACCAACAAGGTCCGTCGTCAGTTCCAGGACGTGATCGGGGCCAAAGGTCGCCTCGAGCCGCTCATCGGGCAGTTCGACCCGGTAGCCTTCGACGCGGGGGAAGGTGATCTCCAGCGAGTCGCGGTCGGGTTTCACGGCATGGACGCGGACCGTTTCGCGGGGCTTGGCGGGCGGGGATACAACGGGTTTGGCGGCAAAGTCGAAGGGGATGCCGAGGACATCGGCATATTCGACGTTGAAGAGGCCCTTGTCATTCAGGTCATAGGACTGGCGCCGCAGGGCCCGGCCAACAACCTGTTCGCACAGAAGCTGGGTGCCGAAGGCGCGCACGCCGAGGACGTGGGTGACGGTGTTGGCATCCCACCCTTCGGTGAGCATCGAGACGGACACGACGCAGCGGATCTGCTCGCCCAGTTTGCCCTTCTTGCCGACGGTGTTCATCACCTCGCGCAGAAGGGTGGATTCGTCGATCTTGTCGCCGGCCTGCATGTCGCCGGTGCGTTCGATCATCTCGCGCTTGAACTGGTCGATTTCCGCCGCGGCCATCTCGCGGAAGTCCTTGTCCAGCGCCTCGCCGGATTCGAGTTGGGCGCTATCGATCAGGATCGTGTTCGGACGCGCCATTCGATTTCCAAAGTCATCATAGTTCCGGAACAAAGGAAATTGGCTGTTCTGAAGGGTCGTCTTGGAACCATCGCTGTTCACTTGCTCAAAGCCTGAGAGGTACTTGAAGATCAGTTCTGATGTCGAGGTGTTGTTGCACACGACAATGAACACCGGCGGAACTCCAATTCTTGCGGCCTCCCAGAGTTCAAATGTCTGCTTGTAGTGTCCGTAGAGGGCGTCAATGGCGCCCTGTAACTTGATCGGAAGAGCAAGCGGATTCATCGCCTTGCCTGCGGTGCGCCCCTTCTTCGGCAGCAGCTTCCCGATGTGCTCCCAAAGGTTGCGATAAACTAGACTTTCACCCGGCGCATTCTGGGCAATCGGGACACGTGGCAACTTCACAATGCCGCATTCGATGGCGTCCATCAGTGAGAAATCACTCATCGTCCAAGGGAACAGCGTCCCTTCGATGTAGCCGGACCCGCGCAAGAAGAAGGGGGTTGCCGAAAGATCGTAAACCAAGCTGATGCCCAGCTTGCGCTTGACGGCTTCCAGGCCCGAAATCCACATCCGGGCGGCTTCGTTGTTTTCCTTGGCCTCGCTCTTGTCTTCACCCTTGAGGTCGTCTTCGGTTTCAACGGCGTCGGCAACTCGCTCGCGATAGCAGTGATGCGCCTCGTCGTTCAGCACGACGATATTCTTCTGACCCATCAGATCGCCCATGACCCGCTGGATCATTTCGCCTTCGGTCTCGAGGGTCTGGACCTTGTCGCCGCGCCAGCCTTCCAGAGCCTGGCGGGTGCCCTTGGCGATCACCAGTTTCTCGCGCAGCTTGAAGGCGTGGTAATTGGTGATAACGATCTTGGCGCTCTGGATGTCGCGCAACATGTCGGGCGGCGTGATCTCGCGGCTTCGATAGTAGCTTTCCGGATCGTTCGGCAGCAGGACGCGCAGACGGTCGCGAATGGTGATGCCGGGGGAGACGATCAGGAACCGGCTGGAAAACTGTTTGCTGTTCGGATGGCGGACGGCGTTGACCGTCTGCCATGCGATCAGCATCGCCATGACGGTGGTCTTGCCCGCACCTGTCGCCAGCTTCAGGGCCAGGCGCATCAGTTCTGGGTTCGCCTGGGCGTTCGCTCCCTTGATGTGGGCCCAGAACTTGGCGGTGCGAGTGCCCATTTTCGGAGCGACTTCCGTCAGCCAGATGGCTGTTTCCACCGCCTCGATCTGGCAGAAGAAAGGGCGAATACCCTCGAACTTGTGATGCCGCCAGTGTTGGAGCAGGCGGGCAGTCTCGGGGGTTACAAGCCACTGGTCCGGATTCGGCAGACTGCGCCAGGTTTCGACAAAACCCCTGACCTCATTGATGATCGGGGTCGGATTGTATTCCTGCTGCTCGGTCGAAAGATCATCAGCAGCACCGAGGATCAGCGAACCCTGCTTCTGGTTTTGACGCCATTTCTTCGACTTCGGCACCGGTGTGACAAGGTCGGACCTGCGGCGGGAGTCGATGATCCGGTTGGTGGGCTGCCCGTCTGCATCAAGTTCCCAATGCCGGGCTGGAAAGGCATAGGGTGAGTTCAGGATGGGATGGGTAAAGAACTCTTCACTCATTCGGGCGGCCCTTGCTGGTGTCACCCCTTAAGGCCGCTTTCTGTTCCTCGATCCAGGCATCGAGGTCGGAACGCTGGAATCGCCACTGGCCACGAACCTTGAATGCAGGAAGCTGGCCCCTCTGCGCCATCGTGTAGACCGTTTTCTCGGCAACTTTCAGCAACTTAGCAACCTCTGGAAGCGTGAGGATGGAATCCGTCATGGACCCGTTCCTTCTCGAATCGGACAGACAGAGGATGCCAGACATTGCCAACTGCGCCTACGGCGGTCTTGCACGCCGTTGGTGTTCCTATCCCGCTGCATCGGAACTGGTCGGTCGGTACTGCCTGCAGTGCCAGCTGATCGGCACAGGCGCGAAGTGAACCAGTGTTAGTCACCTGACGGACGATTCCCATTCTCGATGCCTTGTGCGATGCTCGGTGGGTGAGACGAGGTGAAATCTGCCTTTACCTTTGCCCCGCTGATCGTGCGCCGCTTGAAGCTCTGCGGACGGACCTAGAGCGTGTCGCGGTCATTCGGGTTTGTATCCTGCGGCGATGAAGTAGTTGAGGCACTCGTCTTCGGTGAAAAGGTCGCAGACTGCGCCGACGGCCTTCCACAGATCATCGTAGGTGCGGGCGGCGGCTTTGCGCAGGAGGGCCTTGAGTTTTGCGAAGGCCATCTCGATGGGGTTGAGGTCGGGGCTGTAAGGCGGCAACGGCAGGAACCAGGCCCCGATGTCGCGCAGAATGGCGGCGGCCTTTGGGCTTTTGTGGCTGGACAGGTTGTCGAGGATGATCACGTCGCCTGGTCGCAGGGTGGGGGCGAGCTGGGTCTCGACGTAGAGGTCGAACAGATCGCGGTTGATCGGGCCGTCGATCACCCAAGGTGCATCAAGGCGGTCGTGGCGCAAGGCGGCGATGAAGGTCTGGGTGTGCCAGTGGCCGAAAGGCGCGTGATCGATCAGCCGTTCGCCTCGCGGAGCCCAGCCGGTGGTCTTGGCCATGTTGGTCTTGATGGATGTTTCGTCAATAAAGCCGATCCGCGTCAGCATGTTGGCCATGAAGGGCTGGCGTTTGGTGATCCAGATGTGACGGGCGGCCGCGACCTCGGGGCGCTTCTGCTCGACGGCCTGCAAGTCTTTTTTTATGCGTAAGGCCAAGCTCGCGCAGCAGCCGCCAGACCGAACCGCGATGCACCGCCATGCCATGCGTCGTGGCGATCTCGGCGGCCAGCCCGGCTGCCGTCAGGTCCCGCTTCTCCGCGATCCGGCGGGCAACCCAGTCCTTCAGGGCGGCCAACTTCCCATGCCCGCCACCGTTGCCCTGAGCCTTCGGCACCAAACCCCCGGTCGTCGCCTTCAGCTTCACCATGTCATTGACGAACTTCACTGAAACCTTGAACCGCGCCGCCGTCGACCGATGCGTGTTACCCTCCGCCACATGATCCACAACGCGTTGCCGAAGCTCTACAGGATGCGGCTTGCCCATAACTGACCCCCATATATGCCTCCACACAGGGAATCACAGATTACCTCCGAAGGGAATCCTGAATCGCGATGATCGCGACACGCTCTAAACACGTCTCGCAAGGTTGTCTGGCAGGCTGGAATCGTGCCGATTCACATTCAGCTTCTGATCTGCACCTTGGCACCGGCGGAAGGGGTGAAGCCCTTGTCTCTGCTCTTGTCGAACAGACCAAGGTGTTTGCCCAGAAGGATCAGGGCCTTTGTCCGATCAGGCATCTTCACCTCGATCCCGTCGCGGGTTTTCTTGACGCCCTCAAACAGGACGCTCTCACCTCTCCCTTATGGCCTCCTGATTATAGCGCACGATCGGGGACAGGAGGTATTCGATCACCCGGCGGCTGCCGGTTTTGACTTCGACCGTGACGTTCATGCCCGGACCAAGCGCCACGTCGCGCCCGTCCACCATCATGGTGGACGACAGCAGCCGGATCCGGGCCGGATACTGGACCTGTCCGGTCTTCTCATCCATCACGCCATCGCCCGAGATGGACTGCACTTCGCCGGGGATCAGGCCATAGCGGGTGAAGGCGAAGGTTTCGACCTTCAACTCGACCGGCTGGCCCACGCGGACAAAGCCGATGTCGCGGTTCTCCAGCCGGGCTTCGACCTCCAGCGTGTCATCATTGGGCACGATGATCATCAAAGGCTCTGCCGGCTGCACCACGCCGCCCACGGTATGCAGGGCCAGCTGCTGCACTTTGCCGTCAATCGGCGCGCGCACGGTCATGTTCTGGCGGGTACGGTCGGCCTTGACCAGCTCTTGCGCCAGCGACACCGCCGCCCGGTCCGCCTCGGACAACTCCCGGGTCTTGGTCAGGCGGAAGTCGGTTTCCAGGCTGTCGCGGCGGCTGCGGGTTTCGGCAATGCCGGAAGCCGCCTCGGCCAGCTGGAAGGTCTGGATCCTGCGCTCCTCTTCGACCTCGACCAGCTGCTGCTTCGTCTCCAGCCAGGTCAGCCGGGATCCGGACCCGGTTTCCAGCAGCGTCCGCCGGGCGGTCTCGGCTTCGGCCAGCAGCGGGATCACCCGGTCCAGCTTGCCGATCGAGGCGGCGATCTGTGCCTGTTGCGCCTCGCGGCTGCGGATCTCGTCATCAATCTGCGCCAGCTTGGCCGCATGGTCGCGGACCTCGGTCACCAGCAGGTTGCGCTGCCCGTCGACAAGGGCGGGATCGGCCCCGGGCGGGGGCTGGAACGCCGAAAGGGTCGCCTCCAGCGGCACGTTGCCCAGCAGGGCGCGCAGCCGCGCCGCCGTCACCTGCGCCTCGGCCAGTTGCTGGGCGATGCTTTCGCGCTCAGCGCCGACCTGCGTCGGATCGAACCGGACCAGGACATCCCCGGCGGCCACCGTCTGGCCGTCTTCCACCAGGATTGATGCCACGACGGCGGCCTCGGCGGCCTGCACGGTTTTCGAGCGGCCCGAGGGAATGGTCTTGCCTTCCGCCACCGCCACCACGTCGACGCGGCCCAGAATGGCCCAGGCCAGCATGATCACCAGAAACAGGCACAGCACGGCCGACAGCACCCGCGCCGTGGGCGAGGGCGGGGTTTCGGTCACCTCCAGCACGGCGGGCAGAAAAGCCATCTCGCCGCGCTGGCGGGACGGTGCCGGCCCTTCCGCCCGTTCGGCGGCCAGGCTTTCCTTCAGAACGCGCCAGGCCCGGCTCATTCCGCCGGATCCGCAATTGCCCCGATCTGATGCCGCCACAGCCCGGCATAGCGCCCGCCGCGCCGCAGCAGATCGTCATGCGTGCCGTCTTCGGTCACGCGGCCCTTTTCCACGGTGATGATCCGGTCGGCATCGCGCACGGCGGCCAGACGGTGGGCGATGATCAGCACCGTGCGCCCCTTGGCAATAAGGCGCATGTTCTGCTGGATGATGCGTTCGGATTCATAGTCCAGCGCACTGGTCGCCTCATCCAGGATCAGGATGCGCGGATTGGTAATCAGCGCCCGGGCAATGGCGACGCGCTGGCGCTGCCCGCCCGACAGGCTGGCCCCGCGCTCGCCAATCTCGGTGTCATAGCCGAAGGGCAGCTCCAGGATGAACTCATGCGCCCCGGCAAGTTTTGCCGATGTGACCACCTGATCCATGCCCGCCTCGGGCAGGGCCAAGGCGATGTTGTCGCGCACCGAGCGGTTCATCAGCACGTTCTCCTGCAGCACCACCCCGATCTGGCGGCGCAGCCAGGCCGGATCGGCCAGCGCCAGATCGACCCCGTCAATCAGGATGCGCCCGCTCTCTGGGATATAGAGCCGCTGGATCACCTTGGTCAGGGTG
>Ga0209087_1001984_pt1 | contig 11779 bp, 14 predicted proteins | sample S_130805_EF_Meta_FD_187321 | JGI IMG/M metagenome (GOLD analysis project Ga0209087, IMG submission 187321) | Freshwater microbial communities from Lake Simoncouche, Canada to study carbon cycling - S_130805_EF_MetaG (SPAdes) (version 2) | ecosystem: Environmental > Aquatic > Freshwater > Lake ...
TATTTGATATTAATATTATTTAGTAAGCACAGGTATTTTACTAATAATAAGTATTGTAAAAACTTGTTTCAATTTTATTTTTCTAGCTTTTACAAACCCTGCAAAAAATAAAATTGAGATAAACTTATTAAACTAATAAGTATTACATTGTTGTTATATAAGATGAGTCAAACAAATTACGCCAACGATATTTCTGGATTACCAAATATTAATGAACTTTACGAGGCTTCATTAATAAAAAAATGGATTAAATTAATTCCTATTGATAAAACGATTCCTTTTGAAAAGTTTGCAGAGAGAAATTATTTCAATGTGATTGCCGACATTGTATTAGACACAGAAGTGAATGAAAAAGGTAAAAAAAAACGCAACACATTAATCAAACTAGCAAACTATATTCATGAAATTGTGAAAAAAAAAGGTGAGTGGGTATATGCGATAGTAATCAATGGTCAACTTGTGAAAATAGGAGGAACTAGAGATGGCATTCAAGGCCGGTTTGGAAGTTATTTATGCGGTCATCATATTCCAGAACGCGAAAAGTCGGGTAAAGCATCTGAAACAAATAAATATATATATAATACACTATACTTTTATTTAGAATTAGGTTGCGAAATAAAATTGTATGGGTATCAATTACCTTTTGAAGAAATTACTCGCAATGTATTTGGAAAAGAAATACAAATTCGTGTACAAACATATCATAGTTATGAAAGCGTTCTCATTGATAATTTTAAAAAAAATCACGGATTTATTCCGTTTTTATGTGATAATTGTGATCCAGATTATAAAGAATAAAAACGTATAAAACGTATAAAACGTATAAAAACATATAAAATTTACAAATTAGCACAAATATATTCTATTTCTTCTTTCGTAATGTTAAAGTAATCATATATTTCTTGATGATCTCCAGAATATTCCATGGTTGGAATTGGAAAACTCTGTAATATTCTTATATTATTAAAATTACCCCAACGACAAATATTGTTTATAAATACATATAATGGATGTTGTAATATTTGTAAATATTTTTTTGCTTCTTCTTCATCACAACATAATATAAAGACGATTGATTGCGTCATTCCACAATTATCTATAAATACACTATACTTATCTGTCGTTGATATAAACAACTTATAGCCTTCTTGAAATTTATGTGGTCGCGATGAATATACAGTTTGACTTGGCGTATGAATCAATTTATATTTGAATACATCTGTTTTTTCATCCCGAATAAATTCCGCCTTTGTATATTTATGTAAATCACTACTTGTTTTAACATCAAATTTTGGCAGTGTTGTATTATCAATTGTTTTTGATAATATATTTTGAACTATTTGATTGTATAATAATGGAATGTATTTGCGCTGTTTTGATATTACTGAACTAACATATTCTTTTTTCTTCCATATACCAGAAACATTAATGTTTTTATAGAAAGCACAATTTTGAATTATATACCAGGTAAAACTTGAACCAATTTTTTTGAAATATTTCTTTGCGTTGTGTATATCTAAATGAATTATTTGTAATGATGTAATTATTTCAATTAATACATTTCTATCAGCGTAAGACATCCAATTGTCTGGCGTAATAAACAATAAATAACCATTCGGTTTTAGTTGCGATAATGCCTTTTCAATAAAATCTTTGATTAAATTATGATTTTTAGATGCTCTTTTTCCATTTTCTAACAATTTGGCGTAAGGTGGATTAGCAACAATTAAATCATATTTTTTATGGTTGTTGTTAAATGCTATAAAATCATGATTAGTAATTCGTAAATTATATTTTTCACTACAAAACACGTTACGCACATTTTCTAATCTACTTTCATTAATATCATTAAATTCTAATATTTGTTCTAATATCGTTTGTTTATCGTGATGCTTCAATAATTCAAATACAATGGGAATACTAAAGTTACCGTTTCCGCAACAAGGGTCTAATATAGACAAATCGGTTTGTTTCCATAATTCAGGAGGAAGTTTACTTATCATTTCACTTATACAATCAATGGGTGTTGGTTCATCATTGCTTGATTTATATGTGCTTTTATCTATATTCAAAGTTTCATCATAATATTTTTTAATTTCATTAAAACTTGATGAATCAATTGTTATTTTTGGCGTAGGTTGAATTGCAACAGACGAGCATAACGGAACATTTAATTTAGTTAATTTTTCTTCAACTGATTTATCAATTAATTCTTTAATTTTGCTCTCATTAACACAAGGGGTTTTTCTTTTTTGGTGTTGAGTGTAATGAGATTTACTATTAAATTCTTTTCCGCACTTTTCGCAACTATTTTTAGTCATATTTAGTCTTTATAGTATGTTATAAGGCGGTATTTTTAAATCAACTTTTTATTATAATAACTAAAATTAACTATTTTTAGTTTACGTCGCCATTGTAATCCAACAATTTGGATGAAATTGTAAGTTGTATAAATATTATTTTTTATTTTTTATTATCTAACTTTTTAGAAAAGTTAGACCCAAAACAAGAAGTATGGAATTTGTAAAATATTTGAATCTGCATACGAATGCAAATCATGTTTTTGTAAAAATGACCAGAATTTTCAGTATGAAAAAACAATTGAATATTATATTTTTTGTTAGTATTGTGGGTTGTTCAATCAATATTTTGTCTAATATAATAATTTACAGAAAAATATCCAAAATATTGGATAGTATAGAAAATAAAAAAGATAATAAAAACAATAATAAAAACAATAATAAAAACAATACTGATAAATAAAATATAAAAATGCCAAGTTTCTATGAAATCTGTTTTGGTATTGCAAAAGATATTTATAATTTTTTTATTTATATTTCGTGTAGAAGACCTCCACTTATAGAAGAAGAAACTAAACACGCTGAATGCTATAAAGATGGCGTTGAATATTGCAAAATGTACGACCTAGATGATTTTGTTATGGAAGAATCACAGCCATCGTAACCCTTAGAAAAGGTAGAGCCAAACACCTGATCGTAAATGTTTGCACCACTTTTTTGAAAAGTAAAGCAAAACAAAAGTCAACAAAATGTTTTGCGCAACTTTTTTGAAAAGTTGCTAGTAACTATCATTATCTTTTGAATAAAAATCAATATTGTAATTATTATCATTATCATCATCATATTCATGAGTAACTTTATAATAAGTAGTCTTATCAATGACGTGTTCCATTACAACATTTTCTGTTTCTGTTTTTGTTTCTGTTACCGGTACCGTTTCCAAAAATATTTTATCCAATAATTCCTTATTTGTTTTTGCATCAAGGTAACCGTTATCAAAAAGTTCCATGTAATTTTTATTTTTAATCATGATAAATAATTCTAAAATAACATTTAAAGATGTAAATGAATTTAAAAATGCTTGCTTTTTATTATTTACGTTGTCATTTGAATTTACATTGACATTCAGTTTTTTCCACATACTAGGTGTAATATGCAGTACATTTTCGCTAAAATTTAGATACGGGTAGTTACTAAATCCACCATCAAATGTATACATGTCATGATATCTATTTGTTAATCCACCTGTTATTAGCGGTATGTGTGAACTAGCAATACAACAATTAATGGCATCTTCCAAGCTGTTGAAATCAGAAAATATATTAGTTACCGGTTTAAATTGTTTCAATGTAGTAACGCCAATAAACAAACGTCTCAAATCAAAATCATTAGTATCGTAACGAGATAACAATTTGTACTTCAAAAAAAACTCCAATTCTTTGATAGTTTTAGTTTGTGATAATTTGTAATCAAGTAAATTATAAACAAATTGTTTCGTATCATTTTTGAAACACATAAAAAGCGCATTCCATGCGCCAGCTGATGCCCCGGAAAAAATGTAACCATCCAAATCATAATTATCTTTAATATACGACAAAACTCCTAATTCATAAAATCCTTTCAATCCGCCAGGTGAAATGGATATTAATTTTTTATTTTTTATAAAATTATTATCTTCCAAGAACAATTCCCTGTCTTTTTCATAATAAATTAAGTTATTCTTATTTGTAATAATACATTGCGAATCAGTTTGTGAATTTAAATGCGATCCTGATTGTAGTTGTGTTAGAGATTGTCTAATATTTTTTCCACCCGAAATATTGCCTACAATACGACCACATGTTACAACTTCTGTAAAAAGAATCCATAGTAGTATTTTGAAAAGAATTGTCATATGTAAAAAATTTTGTATTTTATTACTATATTAATATTATTTGTGAAATAATATTTAAATTTATTTCGCAAATAATAAATATACATTTTCATATAATAAATATGTTTACATTTAAAAAAAAACAACCCAAAATTGCATTATGTTTTATAATAAGTTACGAGCATGTTTTATACAAAGAAGAAATATGGAGAGAATGGATAGAACCGAATAAAGATATTATCAACGTCTATTTTTTTTATAAAGATTTGAAAAAAATCAAATCCCGTTGGATTTATAACCATACAATACCCGAGAAAAATATTTGTCATACATCTTATTTTCATGTAATCCCTGCATATATTGCAATATTAAATTTTGCATTAAAAAATGACAAATCAAACAAATGGTTCTGCTACTTGACGGATTCTTGTTGCCCTATTATCAGCCCTAGTAAATTCAGGTCATTATTTGAAAAATATCAAAATCAATCCATCATGGCTCATTGTAAGGCTCATTGGAATATTGATTTTCATAAGCGGGCTAATTTAGCTTTGTTACCAAAAGAATATCATCTAGCAAATGATCCTTGGTTTATTTTGACGAGAGAAAACACGATTGACGTTATGAATTTTGTTGTGAATGAACACAACATGTGTAATTTGATTTGCAATGGAGGATTAGCAAACGAAAGTCTTTTTGCAATAATATTAACACATTTAAAAAAAATCAACAATGTCATTTCTAAAACGACACACATGGCTGATTGGTTCAGAATGTCTAGTCCAACAAGTCCTCATTTATTTAAGGACGGAAGCGAGGAAGATATTCAATTTATTGATAATTTTCTAGCAAAAAATGATTTTGCAATGTTTATTAGAAAAGTTCATCCAAAATTTCCGGATGAAATTTTAAGAAAGTATATTTGTGATGAGAAATGGAAGTCAACTCCGTCAAAGACATTAGTATCAAATGCACCAGAGACCCAAAATACCACAGACATAATAACTTCTATACAGAATGTTTTTATAGGTATTTTATTCGGGTTATTTTGTATTGCAATTATATTAGCACCTCCATCTGTTACCGCAGGATAAACATGTTACAAAAGTAGTCATAGGCTCATCAGCACTACGCAATTGCAGTTGCATATATGTGCATTTATTTGATTTACATTTGCGACAGGTGAATGTATCCGTTGCCGCCTCCATATTATTTTCAAATTTATTTTGATCTCTTTTACTCTTTGCGGTAATCAATTCATCCCACTTATCAGGTCGCATTTCTTGATGAGTCATAAATGCTATGGTATGAGGCTTGATTGTGCAAGAATTAATTTGTTCTAGTAAAGTCGGGTTGTTCAAATTTGTAAAAATACTGCGCAATCTATCCACATAAATTTGAACAAAATAAGGATTATCCCATTTTTTTACAACCTTTCTATTTTTTGATTCACTCAAAGCAAAATTGAATATGCCTTTTTCCAAATTAATACTATTTTTTTCATTGTGAAGGATTTCATTTATTTTTGATCTTATATTAGAACGAAACTTTTCAGGATTTTCAACTTTACGTAATGATGTTGACATTGTATGCGGGTTATTTATTTAACTATATAAATTATATTTAAATAAATTTCATTTTTATTTAAATATTTTATTATCTTATTTAACGTGCTCATGTTCTTACCTTTCACCGCTTTCTTCAGGAGAATTATCTGAACATGTTTCATAGTCATATTCTTCTTCACTTAATTCAGATCCAATCATTTCCAATTTTGTTTCATCTTCACCATCTACGTCATCGGTATCATCTTCATCGTCACAATCATCTTCTTCGTCGTCTTCATCTGTTACATCCTCGTCTTCCTCTGTGTCACTACTATCAACAACAAATCCATCTTTTAAATAACCATTTTTAGTCTTCTTTTCTTTAGGGACATTTTCCAATTCATCAATTTCATTTTCGTCTTCTATAGCAGTCATTGCTAAATCTTCAAACCCGCCAAATAATTTTTCATACATTTTTTGCCATAAATCCAATGATAAATTGGTATATTTGAATTTTCCTTCGTTTGTCAAATCTTGTTTTTTAGCTATTATTGCACAATTACCAAAAAATAATTTGGTGTCAATGGGTGGTGGAAAATCGTATTTGTTCTCACTATTTGCACGTCCCTCTGTTTTTGCATATACATTTACAATGTATTTACTTCCACTTAACTTAATATTCCATTGTGTTTGTTTAGTAAAATCATCAGCCTTTTTAAAACCACATTTTTTAAATAATTCTTCCTCTTTGAACTCCTTAATAGATAACATTTTTAATGCAGCATTTTTTTCAACAATAATAATGTTTAAAGGGGTAGCTTCCATAGTCAAACTTATAAATATGTTTTTATGAATAGGTTTAAATAGTTTATGATATAATTTAATTATTGATAACAGTAACAATAATAATTTTATGAAAATATATATAGACCAAGAAAAATTATCGTCGTCATCACCGTCATCGCCATCATCATCACCACCATCATCATTCCTTGCTTTAGCAAAAGATAGTAAAAATCATAATAAAGTTAATAAAATATTAAAAAAGATGGAAAAATATATAATTAGTAAAGAAAGTATTGTTGACATTTATTCAAAGGAAGGTATTTATCAAGTCAATGAAAATCAAATATATAAATTACATATTAAGACGGAGAAAATACATGAAAATATTGAATTGAAAACAGATGATGAGAGAACTGTAACATTGGTAATTGACGATTCTATTATTCAAAAAGTTTTGGTTCATCAAATACCATACGAACATGTAAATATACCATTGATTATTCACAAATATTCTTTGAATAAAAATAATAAAATAGGATTGATGTTAGTGATTGAATTTATACAAAACAAAGATAATTTGAAACCAATTAATTATTATTTTGAGTGTGCAACAGAAATTTGCGATAGTAATAATTTACCAATTGAGGATATAAATGTGTTTTTATCCCTACTAAACTAATATAATAGTAGTATATGTTAACTTGGAGTTGGATTATACAAATAACTATTATTTCAATTATATTAATATTCTTAGTTCATCATTTAATAAATTTTTTTAAATCTGTATTAACTGTACCCAAAATAAAAGATTTAGTGAATAGTCCTAATGAAAAATATAAAAATATATATGAAACAATTTCACATAATAATTATCGTCATTATGATAATCACAGTGTAAATGATAATAATAATAATAATAATAATAATAATAATGATAGAGATGCGAATAGTAATAAGATAAACTTTACTTTAGAAGATATACTTCCACCTAATTCGAATACTACTAGCATTACAAATGCGAACGCACATAGTAATAATATGAAAAATGAACTTAAAAATTTTATTAAAAAACAGTTGGTTAGTGACAGTAGTTTATTATAATGCTGAAAATATGCTAATATGATATTACAATAATAATATAAAGATAAGTAAACAATATTATACATAATCATAATGCAAATGCATGCGCAGAACTTAAGTTATGCAGATAAACAAGATTTAATGTCTAGTTTTCCAAATATCAAACTTTGTTATGATAATATAATACATAACAAAGTTGAAAACGTTACAAAAAATATTGTATATGATTTATGCTCTGCGATTCCATGTGGTAAAAAGTGTTTTACGTGGTTTACACAGGTGCGCAACAAAAATGTTTGCTTGGTATTAGAATTAATTGATAAAAAAAACATAAATGATATCAAGGTATACAATTGTGTCTTTAACAATGAATTAGTATATGGTAAATATGGAACTATTTTTTATGGAACATTGTTTCATTATTCACAAACATCATTTTTTACAATAGAAGATATTTTTTATTGTAAAGGAGATGATGTAAGCAGTAACAACTGGTCAAGTAAATTCAATATTTTAAGCAATGTATTTTCAAATGATATCAAACAAATTGCTTACAACAAAACGTTTATAGTATTTGGTTTGCCTTTGATGGCGCGAGATACTGATGAATTAAAAACTCTTTTAGAAGATGTACAATATAAAATTTACAACATCCAATTTCGTTGTTTTGATAAAACAAATAATTTGGATTCTATTTTATTGAGTGGGATTAATAATGTTGTAAAAATATCTGGTCCTTTGGTGCAAATACCCGAACCTAAACAAGAACCACATAGACAATCGCAAATACCAATGCTAAACGTTCGGTGTGAAACCAAAAAAGAAGTACCACAGCCAAAAACAAAAACCCGCACACAAGCGTTACCAAAAAATATAATATTTAAAGTGAAAGCTGACATTCAAAATGATATTTATCACTTGTATTGCATGGAAAATAATAAAGAAATGTTTTACAACGTTGCATATATTCCTGATTACAAAACTAGTGTCATGATGAATAAATTATTTAGAAATATTAAAGAAAATGATAATTTGGATTTATTGGAGGAAAGTGACGATGAAGAAGAATTTCAAAATGAAAACATTGACCGGTTTGTAGATATGAATAAAACGTTGTTGATGATTTGCAAATTTAATCATAAGTTTAAAAAATGGTATCCTGTAAAAGATTTTTCAAATCAAAAACCGTTGATAGTGGAGAAAAAAGAATTGGAAGAGTGTGAAAAAAATAATTATGGTAACTATCATAATAATAATAACAGTAATAAAAACTACAATAGTGCGTCACGTCAAATTCAAAATCAAAATAAACGACCGTTTCACGCCCACGCGCACGCCCACAACCGCAATCAAAAACCTAACTATGTAAAGTAAAATATAAAATAATATAATATTATATTATATGTCAGCGGGTTCAGATAATTCTAATTTTGGATATGGAAATTTAAATCCTTATGGTTCAAATGTAAATCCAGCGTTTGTTAATAAATGGAGTTCAAATAATCCTGCTAATTTTGGTTCAAATGAAGTCCCAGGGTTACCTGGTTTAGCCGGGGCAAAAAATAACATTGATGCTGCTGCAGGTATTGTTCCTGGAATTGGCATCTTTAAAGGCGGCGTATTCAAGGGCGGCGCTAAGCATTTCAAAAGAAAAATAAAAAATATCACTAAAAGATATAAGAGAAAAATGGGAATGAAAGGAGGTAAAAAATATTTGCGTTCTATAAAATCAAGGATTAAGGCAAAATATGGGTCAAGAAGTAGAGGGAAAGGGAAAGGAAGAGGCAGAACCATGGGTAAGTCTAGAATGAGTGCGCGCAGACGTACCGGTTCTAGACGCAGACAAAGAGGTGGCTATTCACAATACCAAAACAATTTGCCTATGACGCCTACCTATTCAGTCGGGGGAGTGATTCCAGCAAGTCAATTGGGATTGGCCAATCCACCACCTATTCAGGTGTTACCTAATTGTGAGCAGTGCACTGATAATTATAACCATTTTCTTCAAAAAGGTTTTGAATCTTTAGGTCATTAAATAAAATAATATTTTTATATTTCAATTAAAATTATATAAAAATATTTACTCTTTATACAATAATATGAATATTGAAGAATTACAAGAAATAAATAAATTACAAGAAGAAAAAATAATTGCGCTGGAAGAAGAATTAGAAAAAACAAAAGAACATCTTAAAAAATACACTGCACCTTCATATAAAAAAATATATTATGAAAATAATAAAGAAAAGTTGCTGGAAAAAATGAAATCAAACCCAACACCACCTGACAAACGAAAAGAATACAATAGACAATCATACTTGAGAAGAAAAGAAAAACTTAAAAAAGAAACTGAGAAAAATGCCAATATTTAGAAATAACACATTTCTGCGAAAATACTTAAAATAATTATCTTTAGGGAATATATAAAAATGACATTGAAAAGATTCACAAAGGATTTTTTACATAATCTTTGTTGTAAATATAATATTATTTTATTACGCACTTATCATGATAATGAATTAAACTCACAAACATTTATTGATTTTAAATGTATCAAATGTAATGAAAATACAAGTAAACAATTTGCATATATGGAAAAATACAGTCCAACTTGTCATAGTTGCAGTGACTACGAGGGAAGAAAAACTGCAAAAAATATAATACTCCTTAAATATGGAGTAGAAAATATTTCACAATCAGAAGAAATCAAAAATAAGAAAAAAGAAACTACTCTTAAAAATTATGGAGTAGAACATAATTCTCAAAGTGCTATTATTAAAAATAAAAAGATTGAGACATCTTTAAAAAATAATGGCGTTGAATATCCACAACAATCACAAGAAGTTAGAAATAAAAGTAAACAAACGTGTTTACAAAACTATGGTGTAGAGCATCCAATGCAATGTGAATCAATAAAAGAAGAAATGAAAGAAAAAAATTTAAAAAATCATGGCGTTGAATTTGTATCACAAAGTGAAGAATTTAAAAATAGAGTTAAAAATACTTGCTTAAAAAAATATGGTGTTGAATACCTTCAACAATCTCAAGAATTTAGAAATAAAAGTAAACAAACATGTTTACAAAACTATGGTGTAGAACATCCTGCTCAATGTAAAGAAATTCAACAAAAAATAAGAGAAGCAAATAAAATAAAATATGGTGTTGAAAATTATTCGCAAACTGATGAGTTTAAAGAAAAATTTAAACAAACATGTTTACAAAACTATGGTGTAGAGCATCCTTCTCAATGCAAAGAAATTCAAGAAAAAATCAAAGAATCAAATAAAATAAAATATGGTTTTGAAAATTATTCGCAAACCGATGAATTCAAGGAAAAATTCAAACAAACATCTTTAAAAAATTATGGGGTTGAATATCCAATGCAAAATAAAGAAGTTCAACAAAAAATTAAAGAAGCAAATAAAATAAAATATGGCGTTGAAAATTATTTACAAACAGATGAGTTTAAAGAAAAATTTAAACAAACATCTTTAAAAAAATATGGGGTTGAATATCCAGCTCAAAATAAAGAAATTGCAGATAAATCATTTAAATCGTGTTTTAGAAAAAAAACATATGTTTATCCATCAGGCAAAGAAATAGAATGCCAAGGTTATGAACCATTTGCTCTAGACGAGTTAGTTAAAACTATCAATGAAGAAGATATTATAACTGGTTGTAAAAATGTTCCGACTATTTGGTATTATGATAAAAATGCTAAGAAACATAGACATTTTGTTGATATTTTCATACCTATCCAAAATAAATGCATTGAAATTAAATCTACTTGGACACTAAAGAAAACGAAATCAAATATATTTGAAAAACAAGACGCAGGGAAAAATTTGGGTTATGAATATGAAATATGGGTATATAATGCTAAGGGTGATAGAGTTGAAACGTATGTATAGTATAACTATTTTTTAATAGTTATAAAACATTTTCCAGTTAGACTATTATTTCTTTTCAATTTTTCTTCTTCATCTTCTTCTGATTCATCAGAATCAAGCGCTATACTTTTATCACTAGAATTATTACTTCTAATTGATAATGGTTTTTTTTTGGTTCCTTTATTAATATTACAAGTAAGTTTATTCTTTTGTTCAAGTTTTGGTTCATAAATTGTTTTCCATGTGTCAAAATTAGAATTATAGTCTATACTATTTGAACCTACAATTTTATAATTTTGCGAT
>Ga0209087_1001986_pt1 | contig 11771 bp, 16 predicted proteins | sample S_130805_EF_Meta_FD_187321 | JGI IMG/M metagenome (GOLD analysis project Ga0209087, IMG submission 187321) | Freshwater microbial communities from Lake Simoncouche, Canada to study carbon cycling - S_130805_EF_MetaG (SPAdes) (version 2) | ecosystem: Environmental > Aquatic > Freshwater > Lake ...
TCAAGGATCAAGTCCCAATAGCGGACATTACTTTGTAAGAATTCGTCGTGGCAATAAATGGTTTGAATACAATGACAATGCACCTGTTAGAGAGATTCCCAAGGAATATGTAATTACAAATAATTCATATCTTATCTTTGCTAGTTCGGATCATGAATACAACTTTAATACAGATTATCTTGAATGTAAGGAAAAGATTGCCGCATCTATGCCAGCTTCTCCAGCATAAAAGCGCTGCGTATGACAGGAGGATGAATTCAATTGCATCAAATATTAAAAATGTAGCGAATGCAGCAAATGCAACCATAACAAATATGAAAAATAGTGCAAATGTAACCCTTACGAATATGCGAAATACATTGGCGCCAGAACAAAGAACTAATTCTTTTTATTATGTTCTCATCATTTCTATGTTTGTGGTCCTTGGATTGATTACTTATTTTTTTCAACCGTTAAAATCACTCTTACAGGATACATTCTATAGTGTAAAACGTATGATATATCCCGATCCTCCTGTTCCTCCCGAAGTGTCTGAAACACCCGAACAGTCTGAGAAGCCATTAAGTCCCCAAGATCGTCCATCCGGTCTCCCTGGTGCTACCGAAGCAGATCCATTAACCCAAGTTGGTGCCCATATTCCAAAACGAGAAGAAGTCTTTCACATTCACAAAAATATCTATACTTACTCCGATGCAGCAGCTGTTTGCCGTGCCTTTGGAGCTGATTTAGCGACAGAAGCTCAAGTGAATGATGCTTACAAGAAAGGAGCCGATTGGTGCAGTTATGGATGGATTAAGGGACAAAATGCTGTCTTTCCCACTCAACAATCTACCTATGATTCTTTGCAAAAAGGATCCGCAGAACAGCGTAATGCCTGTGGAAAACCAGGCATCAATGGAGGATACTTTGATAATCCCGATTTACGCTTTGGAGTCACTTGTTATGGGATGAAACCTGAGAAATCTTCTACAGATGCACTTACAAATAATGTGATTGAATTACCTCCTTCTACAGATGAGATTGAATTTGAAAAGAAAGTCCAGAAGTTTCGTGAACAACTGGATACCACTACCATCAATCCTTGGAATCGATCCACCTGGAGTTCGTCGTAAATTCTTCTTTTAATTCAATTTGATATTAGAATGGCGGTTGCATACGAATATGATTGTAAAAAATATAGATTTCGAGAGATTCTTCAATCCATCTTTCACCATCCTTATTCCTTAGAATCACTCCATACAGTTACAAATACATCTCAACAAGTTACCTTTGAGAATGATACAAAAACATTTTTTCAAACAACCTTTCATGCATCTCCCCAGTATGAGGAGTTTCGAGACATGTATTATGAGTTTGTAAAATCAGAACTCTTCAAGTTATTTCCAGAAGAAACTATGTTAGTGGTCCAAAAAGATCCTGGATTTCGTGTCTGCACTCCCGACAATACAGCATTAGGTGCAAAAATAGATGATCCCAAGGATCAAATTGGATTGCATTGTGATGCTGATTACAACCATCCTCCAGAAGAAAAAAACTTTATTTTAGCAATTACAGAAATGTGGGAGTCTAATTCTGTCTATATGGAGTCAGAACCTGAGAAAGGAGATTTTGCCCCCCTACATCTTCATTGGAATCAGTTTGCCTCCTTTTATGGAAATAAATGCCGGCATCATAATAAACTAAATAAAACTGGACAAACGCGTGTGTCTCTCGACTTTCGTGTTATCCCCTATAGCAAGTATAATCCTGATTATGCAAAAGAGAGTGTTCATGGGAAACGAAAGTTTATTATAGGAGATTATTTTGTTTGTATGCGTCGTTAATAAAATTGATATACCTGTATAATATACATAGTATGTATATTATAAAGAAATGATCGAAGATCACTATGATGCAAGACGTTATTTAAATAAATTTCTAGACTTAGATCCAAATTATGTTCCCACCACATCAGGTAAGATATTTCTGCGCTCCATTATTGATCATTCTTATATTGGTGAATTAGTGAAGACAACACCCTTGGACATTGATCGTGATACGATCACCATGAAGCTATTTCGAAAAGAATCTGGTTACTTTCAATACACGATTTCACATAAACGATTAGACTATATATACTTCCAAGTAATTTAAATATGGAGTATAGTGCCGCTGGAGTCTTATTTACAAATGGGCGGATTGCGTTAGCAGGATATCATCCCTATAAAGAACAACTCTCTGGACTTGGAGGAAAACGAAATGCAGAGGATGGAACTCCCTTTGAAACTGCCTTTCGCGAAGTCTTGGAAGAATTATTTGGAGTCGATCCTGTTCCTCCATCCTTAATGAAAGAATTGCGTGATATTTTTTTCTTTCCCGATACTATTTTATGTGATAATATATATATTAATTATGTTTATTCATTTGAAGCATTGACACACCTCCTACATATATGTAAAAAATATGAGATTACATGTCCCTTCTATACAACCTTTCCCGAAACAGTAGAAGCCCTTGTATTGAACCGAATTCCAATTGATGGAGTGGAAATTACTCATCTTGCATTAGTCCCTGTTTTAACAGTTGTTCCGACCTTGGATCCTTTCTTTCAGAAAGATTTAGAAAAAATAATGTAACTAGATAGAGATGTCCTGGAATATATTTGGAATCTTTGGAAATAATAAAACTCCCTCTACTTTAAATGAATCTTCCCGTGGATGGTTGAATACATTGTTTGGATCCTCTACCCCTGCTGCAGCCCCTGCTTCAGCTTCCACAAATACCCGTGTGAATAATCGTGCGACCAATGCAAATCGTACAAATAGTGCAAACAATGCAAATCGTGTGAATAATCGTGCAAATGCTCCTGCAAATGCTCCTCCTCTTGCTCCTGTAAATGCTCCTGCAAATGTTCCTGCAAATGCTCCTCCTCTTGCCCCCTCCCCCTACTCAGCCCCTTCCGCACCCGTCTCTGAACCCAGCATTGGACCTGTCAGTCGTCGTATAAAAGGAGGAAAACGTCGGAACACTAGACGCCGGCATCGATTGCGGTCGACTCTTCGTCGTCGCAGATAATCCATTCTTCCTTCTCCCGTGCAATATATCCAAATCGTTCCAAGACTTCCAATGAAGGTTGAATGTACTCCGGTAAAAACATGACAATCGTTCCTCTCCAATCTCGAACTGTTTCTTCCCAGGTTCCTTTTGGGATACATTTTACAAATGACTCCAACACTTCCATGGAAAATAGATATTCTAAGATTGCTTTCCAATAAACTTCATACTCTTCTTTCCAGTCCTTTGGACGAAAAGAATAGTATTTTTTTGTAATAATTCGGGGGGATGTATGCAAATACGCCTTTCGTAGTGTACATGTAGCTTCACACATGGATTGCCAGATACGATCTTCCGATCCGATTAATGGAAGCTCTTGTTGTTTCACAAATTCAAAGAATTCATCACAGAGCATTGTGACTGCATCAATGGGAGCTATAGTATCGTAGTATCGCATGGAGTGAAACCACTGGGTAATCTCTTCTTCCAACCGTCGTGTTGTAAAGTTTTTCATAACAGCGTTGCCGGTGCGTTTGTTTCTAAGATCTGGGAAACTATTTTGCAACAGGTTCCGCAGACTCTTTCTTAGGAGATGTTTTCTTCAAATATTCCACACTCTTAACCGTTCGTATTTTTTGTAAAAAATCCAACATCATATCCGTTTGATCTGGTTGTTTCTTAGAGGCAAAATAAGAATGCAATGATTTTTCTAAAAAAGTCCAGGAGAGTTGTTCCGATTCAGATTTAACATTACGCGTTAAGGTGGCTCCATGAATTTCTAAACTAACATTTTTCATGTTCATCCCATCCAACAAGGTAAGAGTCTTCTTTTCATACTCAGAACGCTTCGCTCGGGCATTTGTGACTTGTTTGTTCAAGGTTTCGGCAAGATTATCAAAGTGAACCCAATGACGAACGGCTTCGGATAGATCTGCCGTTGGTTTTGGTGTACTCATTTCTAGGGACTGCGAGTGTTGTTATAAGGTTGGAACGTATTCTTTGTAAAATTGGTTTAAAGAATGAAATCGATGATTTACACGTGGGAATGGCCGAGTGGTCAAGGCGACGGTCTTAAGATCCGTTTCGAAAGAGCGTGGGTTCAATCCCCACTTCCCACATCTTTGTTTTGAATTTATGAAATGCAAAACAGAGATATTTGCGAAAAAAATTGAAAGCATATTTTCATAATTAAGAAAGCTATTGCTTCGTAGCTCAGAAGTAGAGCGATCGGCTCATAACCGATAGGTCGAAGGTGCGAACCCTTCCGAAGCAACCAGAATACAATATACTTTACCTCCTCGTGGTGTAATCCGGATAGCTATCGCAAGATAGTGAACTAAATAAGTAGTAAAAAATCTCTCTTTCCTAGCAAAAAAGAGAGATTTTTTGCATAAAAAAAGCCAGTCTCATGTTGAGACTGGCTTTTTTTTACGGCGAAGGGCGGTTTTGATCCGCCTACCTTTCGGTTATACTGATTCCAATCATATGGATTCAACAGCCAAATGCTCTTCCGATTGAGCTACTCCACCACCGATTCCATACAGATGAGATCGGTGGTGTAGTATTATACCTTAGCTTGACCTTGTTTCGATCAAGGGACCTTGTGGTTATGAGCCACACGCGCTAACCTACTGCGCCATCAAGCTTATTTTTTTATCTTTTTTTATATAATTTCCTTTTTATTTTTTATAAGAGATTACCACGCATTTACGCAGTGGCAGGGGTCTTCAGGTAATGCACCTTGAGGGAGCGCTGAAGGTTCAGGATGGTGACCTTGTCTGCCTCAGTGACACCGAGGAGCGCGCGAAGGGCACTGTCCGTGTTGATGTTCTGACCTGCCATCAGACCCTTCTCACGAGCATAGCCAATCACAGCACGCGTCACCTCGCTGCGACTGAACTGGGTGCCCTTAGGCTTACCAAGGAAGACGCACAGTGCATCAGACACATTGTTCAGCTTGGTAAACACGTAAGGCTTGTTGGAGGCAGGGGCACCATCGGCACCAGCGGCTGCTGCCTTGCGACCACGGCGCTTGTTGAGCTTCTTGGCAGCACGAACCACCTCACGCTCCTGCTTCTTGTGATCAGACTGGATCGTCTTCACAAGGGCAACAACAGCGGCAATCTGCTCGCCAAGTGCCTTGTGGGCGGCGAGGAGAGAGGCACCATCATCCACCACTGCCTCAGCAGCAGGAGCAACAACAGGAGCTGCAACAGGAGCAGGGACAGGAACAGGGGCAGGGGCAGGAGTGGGAGCAGGGGCAGGAGCAGCGGCGGCAGGGGTGGCAGCGGCAGTCTTCTTGGTAGCGGTCTTCTTTGCGGGAACAGTTGAGCTGGACATTTCTCTTATGACTCTTCCGATGATTATTTCCGGGAGATTCAAACGCACGAGGGGTTATGATAGTATAAGGTGGCAGGTCTTTATATCCCTTTTAATTATTAAAATTGAATTGAGATATAATTATAGTACAAGATTATAACAAAATTGTTTATTTGAAAATGAGTGATTCAATTCCTTTCATCGTTCTTTCCATGGTTGCAGTGGCATTTCTACTTTTGCTATGTGGCTGTAAACGTCAAGAGGAGTATATAAATTGCAATTGTACACCGACTACAGCAAGTCAGGCACATGAGATCCTTTCTCGTAACAAAACCGCAAAGGGTGTGCGTGTATTTCATTCACTCAATGATGACAGTTATTACTTGCGCGATGAGATTAATAACTTATTAAACACATCACCGAATAAAATACTGGATTAAATTCTAGAGCCATAAAACGCTTTTTTTCATCTTCCTCCATAGAGATGGAATGTAAGAACATACGCTCAAGACGACATCCTGCGGTAAAATGCAGAAGCCCTGCTACCCATGGAGACTATTGCGGACGACATTTTCGCAATCCAACACGGTGGAGACCTGCCGTACGTCGTCCGTCATCTCTTATTACAGAGGAAATGCGTGAAGCTGGAGCCGAGATTGTTACTGCAATACGATTTCGTTGGCGGTTGCGCTCTTTGTTACGACAAGGTCCTGCAAGGTTTGCACGGGATCTATCCAATAATACCACGGATCTAGTAAGTGGTGATGAGATTGCCGCTATTAAAGGATCTTTATTTTTTTCCTATTGTGATCCATCGGATTCCAATGTCTACAGTTTTGATATTCGTTCCATTCATAGTTTGTTACATCATGCAACCTTGGATACTGCCATTCCCTTAAATCCCTATACTCGTGCTATCATACCTCCTACAATAATAGCAACCTGTATGCGCCATGTGGACTGGTGTCGAAAACACGGACTACCTGTGGAATGGACCCCTCTTATCCCTCCTACCCCTGAACAGCAATGGAATATGCGCGTCGTTGAACTCTTTCATGAAATTAATGAATTAAACTATTATAGCAATCCTGAATGGTTTTTAGGCATGGATATAGACGATCATCGAATGTATTATCGTGAGTTGTATGATATTTGGACCTTTCGAGCTTTTTTAACCGCTGCACAAAAGAACACAATCGTGCCCGACTATCAACGAAAGATTTTTCAACGCAGTCCCTTACATATACCAGATACGTTGGAGGCATTGCAACGATTAAACCGATCGACCATCAAACATATGATTCGTTCCGCAGTGAATGTCAATGATCGTATCTTAGGAGCTATGTACGTTATTTCAGCCTTTACAATGGTGAATGAGGAAGCGCGAGCTGCCTACCCTTGGTTGTATGAAAGTGTTCGCGCAGAAGAAGAGATTCCTGTTCTAGAGGTTGTCCCTCATCGACCCTTTGGGTTCCTTGCTGCCTTGTTGGATGGCTTGGTTGGACCGCGTATACCGGTCCTTCGCCTTCCCCCTCCTCACCCTCCTGATACAGATTAAAAAAATTGATAAACTATAGATATTATACAAGTGTATTTATTACAATTAACATGTCTGAGCGTTTCACTAGATGGTCAGACTTCCCTATGGAAGTGAGACCTCCTATATATATAGATTATATGAGTCGACGATCTATCTCTCCATATAGATGGACGATTGCAACTGCATCTGAGTCTAACTCTGCAGCTGCACCTGCATCTGAGCCTGCGGGTGGTTATATCCAGAAGCGTATACAAAGGGCAATGAAAGAACTTCTAGATGAACGCCCTCGCTTATCTGCAGAGGCACCTACACCTGAGTCAAACTCTGCGGCTGCTGCACCTGTGTTAAACTCTGCAGCTGCGACTGTGAGTCAATCCACCCCATTCCCTAGATTCTCCGAACTAGCGAGCGTAAGTTGGGTTGACATGATGGAGGCAGATAAAGAATCTGTCTTTGCGGCTGCTGCATCTGAGTCTAACTCTGCGGCTGAGTCTAACTCTGCGGCTGAGTCTAACTCTGCGGCTGCTGCACCTGCATCTGTGTTAAACTCTGCGGCTGAGTCTAACTCTGCGGCTGCTGCTGCTGCATCTATGAGTCAACCCCCCCCAAGTTGGGTTGAGATGTTAGAGGTAGCCGAAGAATATGACTTTGCGGCTACATCTAACCCTGCTGCTGCGTCTGCGTCTGCGATTGAAAGTTGGAATAAGATCTCTGAACGTTTATTGGCTGAACGTTTATTGGATGAGGCTAAGTCAACTGAACATGTTCTTACATCTCAACATCGAATTGCATACCAACAATTTCTAACTGCAACAGAACAACTTCTAGCTGCAAAAGATCAACTTCTAGCTGCAAAAGAACGTCTACTTGGATATGATCGTAAACTTCAAGATCAGCGTGAACGTGTACGTATGCTTCAACTTGCAAAGTTAGATTCTGCCTCTACCACCTGTAAAGGCACTGTGACAGATCCTGCGCTCATTACAAATGTGTTGTGTTCGATTACACTTGAGCCTCTCGAATGCAAGAATGCCTACCGCCTTACATGCGGACATTCTTGTGACCGAGAGAGTCTTTATACATGGTGGAAAAACTCGCCTACTGGAAGGACATGCCCTACTTGTAGAGCAATCGAGCCACCCTGCCATTGCAGTGCGTGTACTCCCGCAAAGCCTTCCTGCACTTGCGGTCGTTGTCACCTCCGTTCATCATTTGATACCTCCGTTCATCATTTGATGACATATTATTGAGATTAAATATTAATGATACGGAATATTAATGAGTCATCCTAGATGGTTGAATTTTTTTAATCTATATTGTTAGATTAAAAAAATTGACAATCATCTGTACTATAGAATGACAATTTCATTACAACGATATACATAATGTCTACAACTGTTCCTACAATCATTCCTATTTCCGAATTTGATCCGAAGAAGGTTATATATGGGGCTACATATGTTCCCCTTGAAAATCCAGACCGTATTGATATACCAATTGGGTATCCTATTAGTGGTAGAAAGGAACATCTTTACATTCAACTGAAGCCTTGTAGAATGAGTTTCAATGTCTCTGATTTTATGGGAGATAAGAAATACTGTGCATATGTAACCATTGATGATGCATCCACCATTGAAAAAATGAATGCCCTTGATGCATCTAATCTGGCTCATTATTTTGATAAACTTCAACGTGCTTCTACTTGGAAGACTATTCGAAAGCAGACTCTTGAAGAATTGAAAGCAACTCAAATTCCTTCCCTAAAACCGGATAAATATGATACATTGCTTATGAAGATTCGGATTTGTCTAGACATAGATATCCTTCAGATGAATTCGGAGGGAGAACGTACAAAGATTACATCTCCTACAAATACGGTGTTAAATCTTCTATGCCGTGGCGCCATCATTCAACCAACTATTAGAGCCAATGCAGTCTGGATCCATAAACGTGGACTAGGATGTATATGGGAAATGATAGATGCCGTACTTGTGACTCCTGCTCCTGTTTCTATATATAACTCCCTATTTCTTGATGATGAGTCTTCTGATGATGAGCCACCTCCGCCGCCTCCCCCGCCTCCCCCTTGTATTGGAATGGTGAAGGATGTCACACTTCTTACAGATATGTGTCTCATTAGCCATGACCTTCTTACACTTGAAACGGCGTATCGCACTCAGTGTAAACACCTTTATGATCGCGAGACGATTCAGATGTGGTGGAAGACCAAAGGGAAGAAGGAATGCCCGTATTGTAAAGAATTCGAGCCTGCATGCCCATGCATTTCTTGTAAGTAAGTCATTGTGAATTTTTTAATCGTGGATAATTCCCAAGGCATTCCGCACCATCTTCTTTTTTCGATTAAAATTGCTATTAGCAGCACTGCCAGAGGCAGTGCTGCTATAGGAATTCCAATCGTGGATAATTCCCAAGGCGCAAAGCGCCTTGGGAATTATTTTCGATTAAAATTGATCGATCTAAACCTTCCTATCCTATATTATCATAGAACCAAACCAACATCCGAAAATGCCAGTCATCAAAGCACCTGCCTTCGTAGAATCAAAAGTTAACTTTAGTGCTCAAAAGAAAAGTACTACAGGCACCTCCTCTCAAATTTATATAAATTATGATGGACGCAATCCGTTGCAGATCCAACTCCCTCGCACACGCGTTCCTCTGAACGCAAGTGACTGGGATAATAATAAGAAATTCAGTGTCAGCGTATCGATTGATAAGGCAGATTCCAAAATGGAACCTGTAATCAATACGCTCGAAACTATGGATCAATTTGTATTGAAGCACGTGCATGCAAATGCAGGACCGTTCATGAAGATGCCCGGAAAGTCCCTTGATGGACTGAAGGATCTCTTTAGTGGAAGTCTGAAATATGCAAAAGATGACAAGGGCGAACTAAAGCCATATCCTCCCACCCTCAACTTGAAGTTGAAGGAGGATAAGAAAAATGCGAAACCCTTTGAAGTCAAATTGTATAACAATGATGAAGAAAAAACCCTCATTACCGACCAAACTCCTTTAGAGGTGTTACGTCGCGGTGCGGAAATCACTCCCATCATTGAATGCACTGGCATTTGGTTTGCCGCTGGCAAATTTGGAATCGGTTGGAAACTCATTCAAGCGCGTATCGACGTACCGGTAGAATCACCCTCTGGATCTGGCTGTGCCATTCTAGATGACGAGGATTCTACCCCCGTTGTACGCAAGGCATCTGCTCCTGTATCCACTACCCTTGCGGTAGAGGATGATGAGGAGGAGGATACTGCTCCTCCTGCTCAGCCAGAAGAAGAAGAAGATGAGGAAGTGATTGAACCAGCTCCAGTACCTGTAAAGGCAGCTCAACCAACTCCCGCGCCCGCGAAGAAGAAGGTAATTAGTAAGAAGCATTAATTTGGATTCTATAACATATTAATCAATATATGATTAATATATATATAAAAAAAGAGACTATTCTATAGTCTCTTTTTTTTGTGTTTCTATAATAGAAATGAATTTCCTGGACACTCCTGCACCTTGGGCGTATTCCTGGTGTTATTACTTTTTAGGCGCAGCAGTGATCCCGGTGATCTCTGCCATTCTGATTGTTGTGAGTGGAGGCAATAAGATCGGCTTGAGTGCGCTCTTCTTATTTGTGTTTGCAGCATTGATCCAATCGGCTACCTTCCTTACCATGTTTTGGATGTGCCGTAGCTCTCTCAAACCCCATGCTTAATTATAGATTCAAATAGAATCTTAGATTAATCAGCGACATACATTTCCACCAGGATTTCCACGTTGCGGAATATTGCAGCATAGACCAGCACCAATACTGGCATCCACACTAACAGTGGAAGAAGGACCGGTTCCCTGCCCGCCCGTTGCAATTCCCTGCTCCTGGATAAACTTATTGGTATAAGGAGCCCCGCTGTATCCGGTACTGACTCTCCATCCATAGAGCGCTTTTTGCTTTCGTTGGAGGCTTGTTAAACTGGCATCGCGGTTGCTAACACTCATGATTCTACCTAGGTAGGAGGTTTTGATCCTTCATACCTTAAAATAATACATTGAGGAGGATTGATAACTGGTACCGGATTGGGTAAGGATGGCATAGGAGGAGGTGGAGCGACATACGTCGATCGATACTGTGCAAAACGATCTTGATTGGCTTGATACACAGCTGCAGCAGTTCTTTTTGCAGTCGTTAGACTAGCAGGAGTGGTTCGTACAGGTGTATAAACAGGAGCTGTTGATTGATAAACGGGTACTGTCCCTCCTACCCAGGGATCGCATGGCAATCCTGTAGGAGCCGGTCCAAACGCAATGGGACAGAGTTCCGCTTGAATACGCGAGGATTCCGGAGGAGCTCCTGCAGAACTTGTTACAGGCTTGCAACATGCAATCGTACGATTACGTGGAAAAATAACTGGACAACATGATCGTAATACGTGACCGGGAGAGCTCATATTCTAGAACGGGTTCCTAGAAACTTAATCCAACTCCATCGTAGGGAATGGATACCTATCAAATTGATAGTGAACAATTGTGGTATTATATGCTATATCCAATTATCATAATTGGTGTATGGAGTCTATATGTTGTATATAATACATCACCATATGGCTTATTTCAACTGATTCCAACAGTCTCCTTATATAATAAATCAAATGCACCTACAAATTCCACATACAAAGGACTCTTTGTATTTTTATTATATACGATGATTATTCTTTCAGTTAATTTACTTATGTATAACAACAATATACCATCCTACTTTGATTATTATTTAGGAAATATAATTGTACAAGTTCTTTTATTTGGTCTTGTTGCATATTCTCTCTATGTTCTAACGATCTACATTGTTCAATTGTATCCTACATCAAAAAAG
>Ga0209087_1001990_pt1 | contig 11762 bp, 14 predicted proteins | sample S_130805_EF_Meta_FD_187321 | JGI IMG/M metagenome (GOLD analysis project Ga0209087, IMG submission 187321) | Freshwater microbial communities from Lake Simoncouche, Canada to study carbon cycling - S_130805_EF_MetaG (SPAdes) (version 2) | ecosystem: Environmental > Aquatic > Freshwater > Lake ...
CCTTTGCGGTCAGAGTGCGAAGGCTTTGATTTGCTGCGGCCAACTTTTTGGCTTGCGCATCAGCAATCTTTTTCTTTGCTGCTTCCACTTTCTTTGCAGCTTCAATTTCAGCCACAGTTGGTTTAGGGACTGCAAGGGCAGGCACTGACGAAATCGACAGCCCTAGAATTACAGCAAGCGATATCGCCCTGAACTTTTTCACGTAAAACCTTTCGGAAGGGAAGGCCTAAAGAATAAATGCCGAACCTGAGAAAAGCGGGGTTTTACGAGCGAGTGTCCTTAATTAGCTACATCACGACGGACAAACAGTATCGAGGCGATAATCGCGCCAACAGTCACATACAACCCACCAACAGTGAGTGCGTGTTTATAGGTCAGAAAAAGCGTTCCTCCCGATGCAATGGCAGACAGCTGGGATCCTGGAAACCAATTCTGAAGAGATTCTTTTACAAGAATTAGCGATTGCTCAATTATCAATAGCCAAAGAACTCCAAAGGAAATTGCAATAATTGGTGAACGCAATAGGAGTCCCAAAATCATCCCCACAATTCCATATCCAATAACCGAAATTGTCACATTTACATATGTTGTGCTGATGGCCTGAAGGCCATCAGCAGTGAACCAAAGGTTTGTGTCCACTTTTGCAGATGGAGCAAGTATGTAAGAAATCGCAATATTTACAAAAAGAGCCAAAGTAATCATAATTAGTGTGAAGACAATCATTGAAAATAATTTGCCAATAAGAATCTTTATTCGGCTAGGTTGGCGCACCAAAAGGTTCCGCAATGTGCCATATGTGTATTCTTGACCCGTTTGTGCGGCAAAAACACACAAAGCAATTATTCCTAAAAACCAACCAACCGATGCAAAGCCATTAACAGATCCACTTGCTAAGCCTAAAATTTCTCTGGTGATAACTCGACCCCGGTCACCATTTCCTTCAGGTGAATCAATCATCCGATAAATAAAAGTTGTAATCAAACTTGTGAAAAAGAGCGCTGCTCCAATAGTGCCAAAAAATAATGTGGGGCGACGAAGTTTACGAAGTTCGGCTTTGACGACATTTAACATTACTTATCCCCCGTCATTTCAAAGAATGTTTCTTCAAGGTTGGGCAGTTGTGGAGCAAGTTGTGCCAATGTAATTCCTGCCTCAAAAGCAGCTTCATTGAGCACGGCAGCCCACTTCATATCAGCTAACACATGAACTGAATCATCCCGAATCACAGCGTGATGTCCGGCCGCTTCCGCAATTTCAACAATGCGCTTTAGGTCAGATTTCTTGAGCGATTTTGCAATAATTGTTGGTTGCTGCTTCGCCATCAATTCACCAATTGGGCCTGCAAAAACAATTTCACCTTTTCTAAGCATCACTATGTAATCACTAATGATTTCTAGCTCTGATAACAAGTGGGAGGAAACAAAAACCGTAGTTCCCTCATTTGCCAGATCGCGCAATAGAGCGCGGACTTCTTGAATTCCTTCAGGATCTAAACCATTTGTTGGTTCATCCAGCATTAAAAGCTTTGGTTCGGGCAACAGTGCTGCTGCAATTCCTAGCCGCTGCTTCATTCCAAGTGAATATGTCTTGAACTTAGATTTACCGCGATCTCCAAGTCCAACTTTGTCGAGCAACTGCTGAACTCGCTCAATTGGAAAACCACCAAGTTTTGCTAGAACCATCAAGTTCTCATAACCTGAAAGTGCTGGATAAAAAGCAGGTCCTTCAATCATTGCTCCTACGCGACTTAAGTATTTTTCTGGATGCTCAATTGGTTCACCCAGGATGTGGCCTTGCCCGGTTGTGGGAGTTATGAGACCGAGCAGCATCCTCATAGTGGTCGTCTTGCCCGATCCATTTGGACCAACAAAGCCGCACACCGTGCCTAGCGGCACTTCAAAGTTGATATGTGAGACCGCTAAGCGATCTTCATACTTCTTGGACAAATCTGAGACTGAAATTGCAGTATTAGTCATAGCACTAACTCTGCCACAATTAGGCCATGAGCAAACGACCTTGGGGTTATCGACCTCGTAAGGATTCACTGGGACCTGACTGGGAATTGCACCCACAGACACACTCAGTGCGCACCGGTCTGGCTCGATCTGGTTTTGGTGAAACATCTGAAGCGTTGTATCTCACAAGTGGTTTCACATATTCATCTGCTGAAGAGGCTTTTGACTCCTTTGCCGAAGAAACTGATCACTATTTATATGGTCGTTTTCATAACCCAACAATTGCGATGTTTGAACAGCGACTTGCTGCAATCGAAGGTGCCGAAATGTGTGTTGCGACCGGTTCTGGAATGTCTGCAATGTTTGCATCCCTTGCCTGTTTAGTTGAGCAGGGCGACCACGTAGTGGCATCTGCTGCAATGTTTTCTTCCTGCCATGTTGTCATTACAGAATTCTTGCCAAAGTGGGGCGTCACATACGAATTAGTAAAAGGAAATGATCCTGCCGATTGGGCTAAGGCTCTTAGCAAGCCAACTAAGGCTGTCTTCATTGAAACTCCAAGTAACCCTTTGTTAGAAATTGTTGATATCAAAATGGTGAGCAATCTTGCGCACAAGGTTGGCGCAACTGTAATTGTTGATAACGTCATGGCTTCACCTGTTTTGCAAAAGCCATTACAACTTGGCGCAGATGTGGTTATGTATTCAGCAACTAAACACATCGATGGTCAAGGTCGAGTACTGGCTGGCGCACTACTTGGCTCTGCAGATTACATCGTTGGAAAACTTCTACCTTTTGTTCGTCACTCAGGTCCTGCGCTAAGTCCCTTCAACGCCTGGGTGCTTGTTAAGTCATTAGAAACAATGCACATGCGTGTTGAGGCTATGGTCTCTAACGCACAAGCAGTTGCAGAGTTCTTAGAAAAGCAACCTGCTATCAAATCTGTCCGCTACCCAGGATTAAAGTCCCATCCTGGTCACGACTTAGCTATGAAACAGATGAATAACGGTGGTGGCAGCACAATTGGCATTGAATTCAAAGGTTCACAGCAAGAAGTCTTTGCTTTCATGAACAAACTGTGTGTCATCGATATCTCAAACAACTTGGGCGATAGCAAATCTCTTATTACTCACCCTGCCTCCACAACGCACCGGCGTTTAGCACCAGAAGTTCAGGCAGAGATGGGCATTACCGCTTCAGTGCTTCGTTTATCTGTTGGCTTAGAGCACTCTTCAGACTTGATAAGGGATCTGGAACAAGCTTTAACTAAGTAGTTGTGCTGCAACAAGGACTACTGAAAGCAAACTTAAGTAAGTAATAGACCACTGGAAGATCTTTCCAGCGACCTTGGCATAATTTGGTGAGCCTTCTTTAAGTGCGAACAATTGCACCGCAAAAACTAAGCCAAGCCCGATTGTTACAAGCATTGACCATGTTGGAAGATTCGCAGCACTGATTAACCAAATTGATGATGCAATCATCAGGGTTGTGTGAAACCACATTTCGCCGAGGACACGGCCCTTTGTTGCAACGACTGGAAGCATTGGTGTTCCTGCTGCTGCGTAATCATCTTTGTATTTGATGGCAAGTGCCCAAAAATGTGGTGGAGTCCAAAAGAAGATTACAAAGAAAAATGCCCACGAAGTCATTGATAGCGAGTTTTCTACTGCGGCCCAGCCAATCAGTACTGGCATGCAACCTGCTGCGCCGCCCCAGACAATATTTTGTGATGTGCGTTGCTTGAGCGCCATTGTGTAGACAACAACATAAAACACAATTGCGATTAGTGCTAACAGGGTGGCAAGTGGGGTTGTGAAAACCCAGAACAAGACAAGTGAAAGTAATCCAATTACTGTCGCAAAAATCGTTGCATTTGTTTTAGAAATCAAGCCGGTAACAATCGGGCGCTTAGAAGTTCGCGCCATCAATTTATCTAAATCACTTTCAATCACCATGTTGAAGGCGTTTGCACTTCCTGCAGCTAAAGTGCCTGCCAATATTGTTGCGGCCACAAGGCCAAAGTTTGGCAAACCTTCTGCCGCCAGAACCATTGCAGGCAAAGTTGAAACGAGCAGTAGCTCAACGACCCGTAATTTCATAAGGTCTAGGTATCCCCGCATAGCAACGCTCACTAGCCAAGATTACTCAGCGAATTAAATTGCGCATCACAGCCGCCTCACAGGGATAATGGTTACCTTGCTCTCAACGAAGGGATTTACCATGACTGAGAACAACAAGCCCGAATGGTTTGAGATCGCTGAAAATGATGGGCCAACTGCGCCACCCAAGGCATCCAAAACTCTGCCTGTTCTAGCGGTCTTTGCTACCGCCCTGATTCTTGGCATCGGTGCAGTCGTTGCACAAGTTCAAGATAATTCCCCCGCTTCTGCAGTTGATACGGCAATTGTGCAGACTGAGGCCACAAACAACGCGACATCACAGTCTCCAATGACCGATCCTTCAGTTGGTTCATCAGTCTCTTCCACATCTGGTTTGAAAAACCCAGCTATCGCGCAGTTGCCAACTAAAGGTGACGATGACGAAGATGATGACGAAGATGATGACGAAGATGAAGAGGACGATGACTAACTAGTACAATTTGGGAATGCGCAAGCGCTTCCTATCTTTATTTCTTATAGCTTCGCTATGTGCCATAGCAGTACCAGCACAGGGCGAAGTTGTTTTAACTGAACCCAAAATGAAGTTGATCAAAACGATTAATGGTTCAATCTCACCTAAATCAGTGAAATCATCAGGTGATGGTGTTATTAGTGCCCACAATATGATGTATCGACATTCAATAACTGTCTATGACGCAAAGACTTTTGAATTACTTAAAACAGTTTCTGACTCTGTATCTTTGCAAAAATATGGATTCTCCAAAAGCGCTTCAATTTTTAAAGGCTCACCTGTCGAAGGAACGTTTTCTCCAGATGGTAAGTATCTCTACGTCAGCAATTATGCAATGTATGGACCTGGATACAACAAAGAGGGCCATGACACTTGCTCACCTGCATCTGGCTACGACACAAGCTTTGTGTATCGAATCAATCGAAGCAATTACGAAATTGATGCGGTCTATCCAGTTGGATCTGTTCCCAAAGTTGTAGAGGCTACTCCTGACAATAAATATGTACTGGTTGCTAATTGGTGTTCCTATACAGTCTCAGTAATTTCAGTAGATGCTCAAAAGGTTGTTAAAACAATCAAAATCGGCCGATATCCACGAGGAATCGCAATCTCTAATGACTCAAAGCGTGCCTACGTAGCTGAAATGGGTGGCAATAGAGTTCATGTAATTAACTTAGAAGATTTCACCGTCACTCACATTCCAATTGGCAGTAACCCTCGCGCGATTGTGTTATCTCCAGATAACACAAGGATGTATGTGACGATGAACCTTTCGGGCAAAGTTGCATCGTGGGATTTGGTGGCAAACAAAGCTGGCAAATCTGTTAAAACTGGCGAGGCTGCCCGTAGTTTGGCGATTTCAGCTGATGGCTCAACAATGTTCGTAGTTAACTTTAAGAGCAACACCATGTCCAAGGTGCGGACAAGTGACATGAAGGTTTTAGAAACTATCAAAGCCTGTAGTGAACCTATTGGGGTCACATACGATGCACCGACAGGTAATACCTGGGTAGCCTGTTACAAAGGACAGATAAAGGTTTACTCCAATAATTAAGGTGCAGGAGAAATTTCAGCTGGAATATTAGGTGCTGCAATCCTGCCTAGCACTCGATCGATTGCTGCTCGCGCTTTATTCAACGCTGCATTTCCCAATGCAATGTCATCGGCTAGAGCAACAAAGATATATTCGCGATCAGTTGATTCGACATAGCCCGCAAGAGTCGCGGTTCCATTAAGCGTTCCTGTCTTTGCACGGACTAAGCCCACAGCCGCAGGTGCGGTTGTCGTAAATCTGTTCTGTAGTGTTCCTGATACTCCACTTATTGGTAGGGAGTCATATAAAAGTGCATACTTTTCATCTTTATGAATCTTGTATAAGAATTCACCCATTAATTTTGCAGTGATCCTATTTTTCTTAGACAACCCACTTGCATCTACAACAACTAATTTGCTGTCATCGATTTCAAGTTGAGTTAGAAGGGCACGAAAAATTGTTTCGACACCTTTAACATCTAGCGAATACCCGGCTGCTCGTGCAGATAATCGAGCCAGGCGCTCAGACAATAGATTATCGCTCCACAACATCATCCACTTAAGGATTTCTCCAACGGTAGGTGAGTTTTCCGAAGCGATTAGATCACCTTCGGCGACAAGGGTTTCTTCATCTGAAACCGCCTTGAAAGTCGGTTTGAATCCACGTTTCAACCAAAATGCTTTGAGGTTTGCGACATCTTGGGAATAGAGGTTGCTATAGATAACTTTGTAGTTCTTGAGCGATCCCCCATTTGCTTTCTTGACAGCAGATAATGTGTTAAACCCCATATAGGGCAAAGAAGCTCTCTTCATTTTACGAGCCACATTGTGATCCGAACTAATCCAAGGATCGAGTGACCCGCGAATAATGATTGTCTTATTTTCAGGTGAAATACTCACAGTCGTGTTGAACACAGATTGTGGATCTAAATAATCAAGAGTTACCGCTGCAGCTAAAACTTTCATAACTGATGCTGGCTTGCGTTGGGAATAGATATTTTTCTCGTAAATAACCTGACCTGTTGTGCCATCAATAATTATCATTGCTGGGTTCGACAGAGACGCAGCTTTAAGCAGCTCGTCAAAAGCTGCAGGAATTGAGTCAGGGCCTAATGCCGCCCTTGCCGGCGTAATGGAAAGAATGAGCGCAAGGCTGAGGACAAATATTCTCTTGAATAAAAGCATGAGCTCGTTAGTTACCGGGCAGATGCGATAATTATGTTAAGAGTGGTCAATCCGATCATAGATAGCCAAACACTCTTTGGCAGCTCAGGCTTTTTAACATTCTTATAACCAAGCGCAAGAATTACGATTAGAACTAATAATTTGATTCCAACCTTTGTGTGGTTGAGATCCTCGTCAGGCTTAACTGTGTCGTGTAATCCAACCAATATGAGACCTGCAAGAAGCGCCGTCAACCCTGCATGCAAGACACCTGGGTTTAATGTGCGAGGGCTTTTGTTCCACTGAAGTAGTAGGAGAGCAAGGATTCCAATTACTGCAAGGATGTGGATTACATATACGACCATGTTGATAGCTGACATGTGTTCAGTTTAGAGTGCCTATATGTCTTCGCCAACCACCCCCGCCAGCATTGGCCCAGGTGAATTTTTCCCTGTTGTGGGTGTTGGGCCGCACGAAAAACCCTGGCCAGAAGGTGATCACTACGATCCTGAATTGTTGCTGAATGGAGATCGTCGCAACGTCTTAGATCACTATCGCTACTGGACTGTTGAAGCGATTGTGAAAGATTTAAATACCAAACGTCATAAACTTCAGATTGCTATTGAAAATTGGCAACATGATTTAAATATTGGATCAATAGTTCGTACTGCAAATGCATTTAACGTCTCTGCTGTTCATATTGTGGGAAAGCGCGATTGGAATAAGCGTGGCGCGATGGTGACTGATAGATATTTAACAGTGATGCATCATCCAACGATTGAAGATTTTGCTACTTACTGCAAAGAGCAAAACTTGCCGATTATTGGAATTGATAATGTTCCAGGATCGAAACAACTAGAGCCAGCTGCTTTGCCAGAAAGTTGTGTTCTTTTGTTTGGTCAAGAAGGTGCCGGTATGTCAGATGAAGGTATTGCGATCTGTGAAGTTTTATACGAGATTAATCAATACGGTTCAACTAGGTCAATGAACGCTTCTGCTGCCGGTGCGATTGCTATGTATCACTGGGCCTTACAGCATTTACCGCGATGAAGAAAAAATGGCTCTCTAGGAATCTAGTTGTCCTAACATTGGTCTCTCTTACTCAAGATGCTGCAAGTGATCTCTTATATCCACTATTACCTTTACTGTTAGTTGGCGTCATTGGTTCAGCTCCGCTGGCACTCGGTGTCATCGAAGGATTTGCCGAAGCTGCTGCTGGCTTTTCGAAACTCTACGCAGGAAAATTTAGTGACAAAGTTGGCCGAAAACCATTTGTGACCGCGGGATACACAATGGCTGGTATTGGCAAATTATTTGTTGTACTCGCAACTACGTGGCCTTTAGTTTTTTTTGGACGAGTCATTGACCGAATCGGTAAAGGCATGAGGAGTTCGCCTCGCGATGCATTGATTAATGATTCCGTCGAGACAGAAGATCTTGGTAAAGCCTTTGGTTTCCATAGGGCTGGCGACAATTTAGGAGCTGTAATTGGTCCCGCCTTAGCCTTAATTGGGCTATCCCTGCTCAATGATGATGTGCGCGCTGTTGCAAAATGGGCCTTAATCCCGGCTGTCTTATCAGGGCTACTTACATTTTTAGTGAAAGATAACTTCGTCAAACCAGTTAAAAAAGAAGCAATAGTTGCAAGTGCATACAAACTATCTGCAGGCTTGAAAGTAAGAATTTCTACCCTAGCAACAATTCAACTTACTAATATTCCAGATGCACTCTTATTACTTCAACTTCATCAGATAGGTTTTTCTGCAAAGGGTGTAGTTGCTTCTTACATGCTTTTTAGCGCGGTTTCAGCATCGCTTGCTTATCCTGCTGGAGCTTTCTCTGACAAATTAAACCCACGAATCATTTATGCCATCGGTTTACTCTTCTTTGCTTTTGGTTATATAACATTAGGAATCACCCAAAATCACACACTTGCTGTAATAGCAATCGTTTTCTATGGAGTCTTTCCAGCATTGACTGATGGAGTTGGAAAGGCGTGGATTGCTTCTTTGAGTCCCCAAGAACACAGAGGAAGAATTCAAGGTGTCTACCAATCCTCTATGAACTTTGCAATTCTTGCTGCAGGAATTTGGGGTGGTGCCACATGGAGCAGTAATGGAACACAATGGCCTTTAGTTATTGCAGGTGTTGGTGCGCTTATAGGTTCTTTAGTTCTTGCATCAATCCGTTCACCGCACGTTCAACCATAGCCAAAGTAGTTTCGTAGGCCTCATCAGATTGATTGTAAGGATCTGGAACTTCTAGTTTGTAAAAATCTGCCGAACTTGGATCTAACTCCCGTAACAAGGGATCAAAGTTACGTAAATAAAAAACCTTTTCACGGTGTTCTTCACTATCTGCCAAGGAAACAACGTTGTGATAATTACTAGAATCCATTACAAGAATTAAGTCATGGATAAAGAAATCATTTGCTGTGAACTGCTGAGCGATGTGTGAATGTTTATAACCTGCGGCTTCCCAAATCTTTTGTGATGAGGGGTGCGGGCCTTGTCCAATATGCCAAGAGCCAGTCCCTGAACTGTGGACTTTGATACTTGGCGCTACCCAATCAGCGGTTTTGCCTGCTAATACCGCTGCAGCCATTGGTGAGCGACAAATATTGCCGAGGCACACCATTGTGATGCTGAGTTGGTCCCTGCTCTTAAGTGAGGAGATCAAGCTCTGGTTCATCTTCAAGTGCTTCTTGCACAGTCTTTAGTCGGCGTTCAATCTCATCTGCATCTTCCCCGCGACCTTGCATGCGCAAGATCTTGGCAATGCGGGACTCAATATCAACAATAAATTCGAAGTCTTTTGGCTCATCTTCACTAACAATTGCCAAGACATTTTCAAGAGTTGCTAATCCCTCATCATATTTTTCAAGCAAGATTTGCGCTTTGCCAAATTCAAAGGATGCAAATGTTTCACGACGATGGTCATGGCCTGTTTCGAAAACATCGACTGCTTTGCGAGCGGTTTCAAGTGCAAGTTCTCCTTGGCCCAACTCAATCAAACACGATGCCATTTTTTGATCACAGCGTGCAACATGAATAACTTCTTTGTTGCGCTTGAAGAGCGCCCTTGCCTCTTTGAATGATTCGATTGCCTTTTCATAATTTTTTAATTCACGTTCGGCGCAACCAATTAAGTGCAGATCATTTGCCGCACCGATTTCATTGCCGTCAACTAAATGTTCTTGGGCGCATTCATTCATTGTTTCAACTACTTTGTCGTATTGCTTAGATGAATACCACCATTCACCAAGAGTGCAGGCAAGTTCAAGTGCAATAGGTGATTTATTCTCACGTAGTAATTCCACAGCTTTGCTCATCGCCAACGCTGCTTCATCCATACGCTTTAATTGATTTAGGTTGTAACCGATTGCTGAATACGCTTGCGCTAATCCTTCAGATGGTGCGGCATCGCCTAACTGGGAATAAATATCACGAGCAGTTTCAGCTAGAGCTAAAGCTTCGTCGTATTGACCACGTGCATAAATGCGAGCGCTTAATTCGTAATAGGTGCTGGCACGTTCTTCGCCTTGACCTCAGGGATGCGATCCCACAACATCTCTTCGCTGATGAGTTCTTCTAAGCCGTCATCGTCGCTCATGCAAGAAACTTATACGCAGAACTACCTAAAATGCTTTCAAATGGACAGCCTTGGGAGCGTGGTTTACCCTTTTACTTGCAAATGATTCGCATTTAGCCCCCCAGGAGAGCCGTGAACCAGATAGTCCAGGAGCAAGCCAAGGTCCCCTTCCGTGACCGCCTAACTCGGGATGAGTGGCGTCGTATGGCGGCCATGTTCGGATTCATTCTCTTCTTGCACGTTGCTGGCGCCCTTTTGATGTGGAAAGCAACTACCGGAAATTATGTATTAGCAGATGGAACTTTGTTTGGTTGGGGTACCGCCGCCCTTGCCTATATTTTGGGTATGCGCCATGCATTCGATGCCGATCACATCAGCGCTATTGATAACACAACTAGAAAATTAATGTCTGAAGGCCAACGTCCGCTAGGAGTTGGTTTCTTCTTCTCGCTCGGTCACTCATCAGTAGTTTTCATACTTACAGTATTGCTTGGCTTCGGTATCAAGACTCTTGGCTCACAGCTAAACGATGATAATTCAGCACTGCAGCATTACACGGGGCTAATTGGAATTACAGTCAGCGGTACTTTCTTGATGATAATCGGAATCTTAAATTTAATAGTCTTAGTTTCTATCGTTGGTGTCTTTATTAAGATGCGTCAGGGTGCATATAACGAAGAAGAATTAGAAAAACACCTCGACTCCCGTGGTTTACTAATGCGTTTCTTTGGGCCTATCGCTCGTCGGATTGATAAGTCTTGGAAAATGTATCCGCTAGGTATTTTGTTTGGTCTCGGTTTTGACACTGCAACTGAAGTAGGGCTGCTAATTCTTGCGGGATCATCAACTATTGCAGGGCTGCCTTGGTGGGCAATGATCTCATTGCCATTCTTCTTTGCTGCTGGAATGAGTTTGCTGGACACAATTGATGGTTCATTTATGAACTTTGCATATGGTTGGGCATTTTCAAAACCTGTTCGCAAGGTGTACTACAACATTATTATTACTGGACTCTCTGTAGCGGTTGCACTCTTCGTTGGTGGGCTTCAAATTCTCCAAATTTTTGCCCAACAGTTAAATCTAACTGGCGGTCTTTGGGATTCCGCACTTGCCTTTAACCTAAACAGTGCTGGGTACTTCATTGTGGGCTCTTTTGTTGTTGTTTGGACAGTTGCATTATTGCTATGGAAGTACGGCAATATTGAGGAACGTTGGCATAACAAGGCACATGAAGCTCAGTTATCACGCGGAGAAGAATCAGATCACACCGCTGCTGGAATTGGACTAGGTCCTATTAAAGACGGCTTTAAAATCGATTAAATCTGGTGGTAATCAGTACAAATAATCCACGGTAGACTTATCGCATTGGTGCGACCGCACCAAAGTACT
>Ga0209087_1001992_pt1 | contig 11751 bp, 17 predicted proteins | sample S_130805_EF_Meta_FD_187321 | JGI IMG/M metagenome (GOLD analysis project Ga0209087, IMG submission 187321) | Freshwater microbial communities from Lake Simoncouche, Canada to study carbon cycling - S_130805_EF_MetaG (SPAdes) (version 2) | ecosystem: Environmental > Aquatic > Freshwater > Lake ...
GGTTTTTTTTTGTGTTAGGGTTTACCCTGTTGTGGTCGTACGCAACTGAAAGACTCCTTACTCATGCGCCGCCTCTATACGAGGGTACGACCGGCGCAGCAGTAAGGGGTTTTTTTTTGCAGACCACAACCGCTCATCTCGTCGGGGTCAACACGGCAGGGGATGGGGGATATCCGGTACTGTGGGGAAGCTCTGAGAGACCGGACAGGGTGGCGAAGATAGTGCCCTGGAGCGAACGACTGTCGGGTATGCGTGGCTCCGTCCAGCATTGAAGGCATCTAGTCCGTTAGGAGGGCTAGGTGTCGTCCACCTTCCAGCAGGTGTCTTTTTCATAGGTAAAGTAAAGAAACCTGTTGACATTCTTTTTTTTTTCTGTTCTAGTCGTGTCTCTCGTATCTTATCTATAGGTGATCTTATGAAACTCTGTATCGACTGCAAGCAGTTCATCCCTGCACGGGATGACCCCAAACATCTCATGGCGAAGTGTGGTGCTGACTACAGCATCAACCCAGTCTCTGGTGACAAGACCTTCCGCTACGCTTTTGAGCAGCGTGTCTACTCCACTGGCACTTGTCAGCCTGAGGCTCTCCTCTTCATCCCTAAAACTTTAGAGGTCTGCAATGGATGACTTCGCACCCGAAATCCGCAACTCTGCTTGGTGGTCCGGTGATAGCCGTATGGCCGCTAATGGCCGTGCAGCAGAGGCTATCCTTATCAAGCAGGGCAAGATCATTCCTGAAGACATCTCTGACAAAGAGAATGTGAAGATGGGTCATGTGATGCAACCCATCATAGGGCGTCTAGTTCAAGATCGCCTGCAGGTTGAACTCAAGGATGCTGACTATGCGATGTCACATCCTAAAGAACCTTGGCTACGTTCTCACTTTGACTTCATCTCTGCTGATGGTTCTTTCTTGGTTGAAGCCAAGAACTACAACGGCAGTCAGAGAAAGAAGTTCGATGAGTCTGGGATCATGCCGGATGCCGACAGAGTGCAGTGTATCCACGAGGCTACAGTTCACGGGATCAGCAAGGTCTATCTGGCAGTGCTACTGGGAGGCCAGGAGCTGCAAGTAATCCCGGTAGATGTCACTCCTGACATGATGCTCGACCACGTTAAGTGGTGCGCTAAGTGGTGGGGCTATGTGGCATCTAAGACTGAACCTGAACCTGAGACTATCGAGCAGGCAAGGTTGCTGTTTTCCCAGTCTGAGGCTTCTGTAGCTACTGCCAATGCTGAACTTGAATCTATCCTGTCTAGGCTCTCTAGCCTCACAGAACAACGTAAGAGCCTAGAGGACGCTGAGGAGCAGCACAAGTTAGCAGTGATGCGTTTCATGCGCGACAGAGACGTTCTGACGGCTGTTGATGGTAGTGTGCTGGCAACTTGGAAGTCAGCTAAAGGCAGCAGGAAGTTTGATGCCAAAGCATTCCAAGAGGCGTATCCCCAGATGTACGATCAGTTTGTCCGGGAGGTTCCCGGATCTAGAAGGTTCCTTATCAAATGAATGAAGAAGTCAATGACGATGATGTATGGCATCTCTATCGTGCTCTTGCGATGGCCGCATTTATCATCAAACGAGAGAATCCCTACCATCATCAGTCTAAGCAGATGATCAAGGATTCAGCTTCCGAATATGCAAATCTTATGTGCGAGGAAATAGGAAATGAGCCAGTTAATCACCGTTGATCAAATCCAAACGATGGCTAATGCTGTCGTTAAATCACAACTGTTCGGTATGAAGACGGTAGAACAAGCTACCGCTCTCATGCTCATCGCCCAGGCAGAAGGCTATCACCCTGCTCTCGCAGCTCGTGACTATCACATCATCCAAGGTAGACCAACCCTGAAAGCAGAAACCATGATGGCGAGGTTTCAGCAGCAGGGAGGCAAGGTTGACTGGAAGACTCTGACTGACGAGGAAGTGACCGCCACCTTCTCACATCCATCCGGTGGATCTGCAACGATCACCTGGACGTTTGATCAAGCTCGCAAAGCAGGACTAACCGGCAAGGACAACTGGAAGAACTATCCTCGTGCGATGTTGCGTGCACGGGTGGTATCAGAAGGTATCAGGACGGTCTTCCCAGGCGTTGTGCTGGGCGTCTACACGCCTGAAGAGGTGCAGGACATACCCAACCCTCCACCCAGCCGTGATATGGGCACAGCGGTCGTTGTAGAGGAGGAGAAGGTAGACCATCCCTTTTCACTCTTTCTTGCAGACGGAAGTGTCTACAAAGGCTACCCGGATTTCCCCGAGTACATGGAAGGCATTAGGTCTATGGTTGCGAAGATAACCAACTCCTCGAAATTCACTGAAGAGGAAAAGAAGCAGAAGATCACCAGTCTGCTGACTGCCAACAGCAAGCAGATAGATTCCCTGCCTGCTCTGTCTAAGGTTCAACTCAAGGCTGCACTTATCGGGGAGGGATCGAACCTCCCAAACGCAATACGGGAACCGTCAGACCCGGAGATATCAGAGGAATTGTGAGCGGTTTCCATCGTATAGGTCAAATCAACATTAGAGGTTTTAATGAGCTACGACAAAAAAGAATATCCAGTGACCCCCGGCAAAACAATTCTTTTCTCGAAAGATCCCTCCCAAAAGAAGAACCCTAATTCTCCAGACTGGGATGGTGATTTAGTTCTCACCAGATCATATACAGAAGGTCAAACCCTCAAACTTAGTATCTGGAAGTCTATGGCAAAGAATGGGAAGGAGTACTTTACCATTAAAGAAAATACCTACTTCAAAGACAAGGAGCTTGCAGATAATGCTCCCAAGGAAGTCCCTGCTTCCTACAAGCCTTATGGCGGGACATTCAAAAAGAATGTCGATGACGATTCGGATGTCCCTTTTTAGTTAGAACGGGAAGATGACTCCTACCCAGAGGTCTTTAGAGTACCTGCGTGAGCAAGGCTATCTCTGCGCCATAGTCGAGAAGTGGAACCCTCACGCTCGGATACGGCAGGATCTCTGGGGTTGGTGCGACATCTTGGCTATCCGCAAGAATGAGGTTCTGGCAGTCCAGGTCACTGCATCTGGAGTGTCAGACCGTATCAAGAAGATCACGGCATCTGAGACGGTAGGACCCGTCAGGGAAGCAGGGATCAGGATAGAAGTACACGGGTGGCGGAAGAACTCCGCTGGTAAATATGTAATGAGGATTGAGGATATATCATGATAGAAGGAATGACTTTAAGAGATTGGTTTGCCGGTCAAGCACTGTCTGGCATAGCGTCACTGATTGGTCACGACAATCAAAATTCAGAGTCAATAGCTGAATATGCTTATCTTATTGCAGACTGCATGATGGATGAAAAAAAAGAATGGGACAAAAACAATGAATAGTCTATTTGTAGCTACTCCAATGTACGGTGGAATGTGTACAGGCTTCTACCTGCAATCAATGCTATCACTGGTGAGTATTGCCAAGCAGGCAGAGGTAGAAGTCTCCTGCTCTTTCATGTTCAATGAGAGCCTGATCCAGAGAGCCAGGAACGGTCTTGCACACCAGTTCTTGAAGACCAACTGCACTCACCTGATGTTCATCGACGCTGACATCCGGTTTGATGCTAATGACATCCTGACGATGGTTGCAGCAGACAAGGACATCATCTGCGGTCTCTACCCTAAGAAGGAGATCAACTGGCAGCAGGTGGCAATATCTGCCGGTGCAGGCGTTCCCGTGGATCAGCTCAAGAACCACACAGGCGCGATGGTGGTCAACCTAGTGGGCCAGGAAGGGGAAGTGGTTGTACCCCAGAACGAGCCTCTGGAGATCGTCAACGGCGGCACAGGGTTCATGCTCATCAAGCGTGAAGTGTTTGAATCGCTCAAGCCTTTTGTGAACACCTACCACAACGATGTGCTGGACACGGCAGGCACGTTCAAGCCTGACCTCATGCACGAGTACTTCCCGGTAATGGTGGAAGACTCCAGGCTACTGTCTGAAGACTTTGCCTTCTGCACGATCGCTCGCAGGCAAGGCTTCCAGATCTGGGCTGCTCCCTGGGTCCGACTGGGCCACTACGGGAGCTACCTGTTTGAAGGATCTTTAATTCCTGCGCCGTGACCGCTTGGCAGTCTTAGCAGACTTACGGAAAGCCTCGGCAGTTGGGAATCCCTTCTGCCCAGGCCTCTTCGCAGGAAGACCTAACTTCCTACGCCGGTTGATGTTGTAGTACAGACCTTTCTTGACCATCTTTCATCCTCAGAACTTCTGGGTTGACATAGGCCACATCTCCGCAGATCAGCCTGTCACCCAGTATAGGCTCACCCTTCTCTAGCAACACCAGAGAGTTCTGGAATTCTATACGCCTGACCGAGTGGTTAATCTTGGTCTTGCCGTTCACAGCCGCTATAAAGCCTGCAAAGAACTGGATGGCGTTAGAACCATACCCTGGCATCCACATGGTGTGGAAGTCTTCAACAATATAGACGCCACCGTCATTGAGCTTGGGCCACCAGCGGTTCCAGTTCTCAATAATGTCTGACGCCACATGAGATCCGTCATCAATGATGACATCAAAGGTCTCATCCAACTCAACAGTCTTGGCGTCACCCACAACTACTTGGATGCGATGATCGTCAAAGTTTAGATCACCGCATTTGGGATCAATGTCGATCCCGATAATCTTCTCGGCTTTCCAGAAGTACTTAGCCCAGGTCTCTAGTGACCCACCGTTCTGTACTCCGATCTCCAGCAAGTTGATCTTGCTGTCCTGTAGATACCATAACTTGTCATCATAGAAACTTAGATACGTTGACCATTTGTCAGAGACTTTTCCGGTCTTGATACGATGAATACTTGCTAACGACATCCCCATCTTCTCCTGGCTGCTTTGCCTCTTTCTCCGGTCCACCCGGCACTTCTTGCGCAGAAACTCTTGTGGCGCGGCCCTGACTTGGTAGGGGCTTGCAGATTAGATCCAGCAGCACGAGCCTTGGCTCTACCCTTGGCAGTCAGTCCAGCACCACGGCTGGCAGGCAGCTTCTCACCCCTGCCAACACTTAAATTAGGAAACTTCTTCATAGCAGATCAGCCTCCGCTTGCCTGCGCTTCAGTAGGCCGGGGAGAACCTTTCCTCCACCCTTGCACCACTTCAACAATTCTACCTTGGCTTCTTCCCAATTCTGCTCGTTGATCTTCTTCTTGAGCGTGGAAGTCTGGAGCTTGCCAACACCCAGGTTGTAGCAGAAGTCGACTATGGCGTTAAGTCTTCTTGTGTCCGTTATTAGACCAGGACAGTGGCGCAAGGCCCCCAGTAAATATGTGTGCCTCAGTTCGTATTCCAACAGCGCCTGCGCTTCTTCTCGCGTCATCGGCGGGTCTTGCAAAGTCACCTTCTTGCCGTTGCTGTACTGGGTCGACCCGAAACCAATTGTGGGGATCGAGGCAGGACAGAGGTACGGCGACCCTCGGAAACCTTCGAAACGCTGGCATAACGATACCGCTATAGAGAGATCAAAGTCCACGCTTGGCGAGCGTCCTGTCGAGGAACCAGTAGTTCAACGTGCCAGATACTAGGGCAGAGAAGTCTGCACTCATCATCAGTTTGAAGACCTCGGTAGGCTCCATCCCGGTACGCCATGAAGAATAGCCCATCCAGATGTGTACGCAGGACCAAACGAGCAAGATCCAATAAGTTGCAACAGGACGGACGCTAGCAGACAAAGAAGCAGCGAATCCACCAGCAGCTTTAACCATTTCCGTCTGTTGATTGATGGCGTTGTTAAACGCATCCACAACTCCTGCATCAACTGTAGCCTCATGTTGTGCTCCGATCTCGGCCATCTTCTGCTGGCCCCTCTGCGCCTCCAGCTCGCACTGCCGGTTGAACATCTCTAGTTCATGACCACGTTCGTTCTTCTTGTCTAGAAACTTCAGAACCTCCGGTGCTAGACGGAAGATGCCGCCCAGCAGGGAACCAAAGATGCCACCAGACAAGAGTTCAAACATTAGACACCCTCACCCGGAGTAACGTACACGTTAGCTGTTCCAGTTTCAGTAATGTAGGTGATAAATACGTTTGCAGTAGAAGAACACTGTGGTCCACTTAGGACAATAGATTCCGCTGGACGGATAGGCACACCATAGTTGCCAGACGTAGCGTTGGCTACAGCAGCATTGTTCCCGCTGGTTGCAGAGATCCTAACGTACACCGGCTGACCAGTAGAAGCAGGTTCATGGTTGACAAACAGATACTGACCGCTAGGGCTATCAGCGTAGATGTTTGCAGTCTTATTGGTTACATTGCCAGACAGAACAAACGTCCTGCCCATAGGGTAAAAGGCTTGGTTGTAAGCCATCAGTAGATCCTTTTCCCTGCACCGCTGGTAGGACTCTGCTTGGTGTCATACGTCCCTTCGCAGAAAGGAATGATGGACCGGAAGCCACCGACAGGCAGTTGTCCTGGTTCCCATCTCACCATGCCTTTGCTGCCGTCTCGCGGTAGTTGTGGCCTCGTGGACTTGGCAATCTGCTGGTTGAGGTCATGGTCCCGTTGCTGGGGTCGGCTCTTCATTTCGATACTCCTTGGCAGTGATCGTAAGGTAACAGAAGACCACGTAGATGCCGAGTGTTGCCACTCTTTCCCACGTTGGGTCCCACATCGTCCAGCATCCGAGACCACACGAGGTCAGCAGGGCTAGGATGGTAATAAGCCTGTCCGTCACCACGGTCAAGGCTAGTTTGATCAATTGAATGGCTTCCATATAGATTACTCATCGTCGTCGTTCATAAAACCCGTACCCCAGTCAGAACCCTCGTCTTTCAGGCGCAGGGCTTCCAACTTCAGCGCACGGTCGATAACCTTCATCTTAGCATCCAAACTGGCTTCCGGGTCAGAGATGGTCACGCGCAGCATATCTGCGATGGCTTTCTCTAGATCTGTGCTGATACCGCGCTTCTTGCTCATTCCCACGACCCTGGTTGGTATGCGCTGATCAAATTTGTCACTCTATTTGTAATTGGAGGCCCAATCAATATGGTAGAAAAAATAGAAGCAGCCCATCTTGCTCTGGCCGTCTTGTCTGATATTTTTTCTAACTGAGAAACTTGGTTTCTAAGTGCCTGCTCTTGTTGTTCTGACAACAAACTGACACCCGATTTTCCCTCTGCCTCACGAATTTTGGGCAACACTGCATTATCAAAAGTCTCTATTGCTTTTCCTGGTTTTGCGTTGGCAAGAGCTTGCACTGAATCAGAGAATGTCTTTTGAGCTTCTTTGATGAATTTTGTTTTTTCTGATGTGGCTGTTTCAACTTCAGAAAATCTGGCTTTTTCTGCTTCGGCAGCTTCTTTTGCTTTTCCTTGAGCAACTTCTTTGGCTTTTTCTGTTTGTTTTACTCTGCTAGTCGCAGCACCCGATCGCGTTTCTGCTTTAATAAGTGGAGCAAGATACCTCGATTCAATTTCTTTTTGTACAAAAGGAAATTCCTTTAATAATGCTCTATTGTCACCAATCAATTCTCTAATTTTTTCAGAAGTTTTTGCTTTTTCTGCTAATCCAGCAAAGTACCTTCTTGCCGCAGCTTCAGCAATTTCCTTGTTTCCACCAACCGCATCCACAAACATACGATATTTTTCTGGACTACTAAAAATATCTTTTGTAATTTGTTCTGCTGTCTTGACATAGTATTTTCCAGCAGCATCTTGAGTTTCAGTAAGACCTTTCCCAACTTTTGTTCCGTATGCTTCAATCGTCTTAGATAGCCGCTTGTAATCGTCAAGATACTTGGAAAAGTCTTTAGAATAGCCTTTCATCTGTTCTGACAATGCTTTATACATATCTCCAGAAAACTGTTGACCAATTGCTTTGTAACCTTCTTCTGGGGCACCATATGCAGCATCTCCAAGGCGCCTGCGAATTATTTCAAGCCCTTCAAAAGATTTTGTGTTTTGAATATCTTGTTTGAGTTGATTTATTGAACGAAGATAATCTGATGTTCCACCTTTTGCTAACAAAGAATCCAGTTGAGCAACAACTGGTTGTGTGTTAACAAAGTTTCCTTGAGATTCTAATGTTTTTGCCGCGTCTTTTGCAGCACCAAAGTTTTTGTCTGCCGCTGAGTTGCGTTGGCTCTTAACGCTTGACAAGAATTTTTCTGCCTGATCTCTTATGTAATTGCCAACCTCGGTTGGCGTCATTGGTATTGGTTTGAATTGACCGGCTTCTGCCATTGTGCGAACTCCAGGCAACTCACGCAATCCAAGTGCAGCTTGAGTTTCTGCTTTCAATGCTGCTTTTTTTGCTATTTCTGCCGTCTGCTCTTCTTTAGCGGTTTCACTCAAACCACGAGATACAGCTTCGGTTAAACCGCGTTGTTTTTCTGTGCCAGCAGCAGTAAGGCGTTGTTGTTGAGCAGCTTCTTCTGAAGTCAACGCTTGTTTCCCTGCGCCGCCTAATGCTTGAGCTTCTTTTTGCAATGCGGCCTGTTGCGCACGAGTTTTTTTGCCAAGCAACAATTGGCCTATATCTGTTCCTGCAAGACCTCTCAAACCAGCCCTTCCAAGGTTGTAAAGGCCAGTTACACCGCCAACAACACCGGGTCCGTATTCTCCAATCGCTTCGGCAGTCTCTGCTTTTGGTTTTGGCAAACCAACGTATTGCAGCCCTTTTTCAACTTCTTCTGTTGTTGGAAAAAAAGTTTCTCTACCCAAAAACTTATCACGTTCCCCCTCTTTTCTTTTACCAAAAAATTCTGGAACATTGTAAGCTAAAAACTTTTCTGTTTCACCGGGTATAGACAAGGCTCCTTTTGCCAGACCATATCCCAAACCATATTTTACATCTTTAGCATTTACGTCAGATGGAGTAGAAACAATTTCATCATACTTGTTTACTCCACTAGATGGACGAGATTCTACAATTTCATCGTATTTGTTTGGCATTACAAATCCAACCCAGTCTCTCGTTTATAAACAGCTTTGACTTGATCTATCATTTTTTGCTTTTGATCTGGAGTCAAGTCTTTATTGTTTTGAGCTTTTAATATAGCTGCTTGAGCTTGACTTCTTTCATCAGCACTAGATTGTCCAGGCGTAGCACCTCTTTCATCCATTTTTTGAGACAAAGACGGTTTCAAATATTTGGATACTGTTGCTGGATATGCGTTTCCAAGAACTTGGGTTTCTTGTTCAATCAACTCTTTCCATTGTTGCAATTTGACAATTATTGTTTCTGGAGTGTCTGTTCTTAATGGTAGAACACCTTTTTGTCTAGCAAATTCAGCGGCAGTAACCGTTGCGCCAGATTGGAGTTTGAGTTGTTGATTTACCAATGCTCCCATTTTGGCAATAAATCTTTTTTCTTCTGGGCTTGTATATAGTTGTGCAATGCTTGGGTCAACCATTCCTTTTATAAACCCAATAGATGTCAGTTTGCCATTTTTGAACAATTTTTCTGCGGAATCAATTGTAGCGTCCATATTAGAAGCTATTAACGCATTCTGTTTAATATCTTTTTCTACGTTAGCCGGGGCTTTCTCCCCTTGTCCTGCTTTTGCTGCCGCCGCAGGACTTAAAAGTGGAGGCGCTCCCGGAGATACATTTGCCGGTGGCAATGTACGGGCATCCGGGAGTTGAACGAACTGACCATCTTGGATTCCCACTCTTGGAGTTGGTGTTCTTGGCTCTGCTCTAGGTTGATATCTTGATGCTGGAACAACGCCTGCTCCCATTGGGATAAGCGTTTTGTTTCCAAGCCTGTCAACGTAAACAGCGTCATTCCCTTGCATTCCAAAATAAGTCAATTCTGATTGTCTTGCTTCAAGCTCTCTTTGGCGCTGCTCTGCCGCAACTCTTGCGGTTGCCTCCGAATTAGCGGCAATTATTTTCCTATTTTCAAGGGTTTGAGTGTCTCTGTTTAATTGCCCTTCAATTTGCCTTGTTTTTGTTGCCTGCAAACCTAATGCTTTTTCAAGACTCTTTAACTGTCCTTTGACAAGCTCGATGGTTGATTCAAGGCCACGCCTGTCGGTGTTAGTTTGCAAGAACTGAGCATCATTGGCAGCAAGCGTCTCTCTGACTTTTAACTCTGCTGCTTGTTTGTTAAGAACGGCCTCTCGTCTTGCCTCTTCAAGTCCATCATTGATGGCAGACAGCTTGGTCTGCAATAGTTTGACGTTTGTATCAAACGCGGTTTTGCGTTCTTTATCGTACTGTTCTCTACCTTTGCCAAACCCTTCTGCCATGCCGTTCATGGCCGACAACGCTGCTTTTGCAGTGTTCTTGTTATTCCCACCAAGCAACATTCCTGCTGCGCCTATGGTTGCAAACAAAACTCCCAACATGGGAGCAGTGACTTCAGTAGGAACAAATGCACTGTACTCAGCAATCTGTTTGTTTGTTTCTTCTTTCTGCTTGTAAAGAGGGCTGCTTCTGATTTCATCTAACATCTTTGTGATGTTTTCAGAATCTAATTTTGCCGCCAGTTGTTTTTGCTGGGCGTTAAAAAGTTCTTGGTCGTTTCTGTATGAAACTAAGTTTGCAGTGTCTGCTGCAATTCTTTGCTCAAGACTTCCTTGTTTCCCAATCAACCTTCTTTCTTCACCATACGATCTGGCAAGTTGTTCTTTTCCAGAAAAAGATCGTGCTTGCACGGCTGCAACGTCATCACCATCTTCAACCGTCTGTTCAAATGTTTCTGGACGGCTTGATTTTCCTCTAATACCCAAGGGATCATTGAATTGCTTGAGAAATGATTCAGCCATGATTACTTCCCAGCAGGTTGGGTAGACTGGATGATCGTAGGTGCTGCCAATCGAGTCAGGTTACCAAAGTATTGACCATACATAGCAGAGATCTCAGAGTCAGCACGGATGCCTTCTTGGATGGCCCTAGCAGTGTACTGATCGCCAATACCAGACAACTTTAACCCAAAGTCCTGCTGTGCTGCTAACAAACGGTTACGCAGGTCTTCCTCTGCTCTTTGCTGCTGTGCGATACCTACGCCACCACGGGCAACACCAGCCTGGGCTGCACGAGCACGTTGTGCATCTAGAGCCTGCTGGTTAACTGGGGTCAACTCACCACGAGAGGCGGCTGACTGTTGAGCCAGACCTTGCTGTTGATATGGTCTGCCAATTTCAGCTATACGCCTTGCAGCATCTTGAGAACCTTCACGAGCCTTGCGAGCTGTTAGTGCAGTCTGTAAGCCACCTAGTGCGCCTAATCCTAGCCGAGCCTTATCACCACCTTGCAGGGACTCCAAGAAACTCTTTTCTGGTGCTTGACCAGAAGGAGCGGGGCCAGCAAGAGACGGATTGAATTCACGAGTAAGAGCAAATTGGCTTGGAGTGGGTTCCGGGGCTGCGTCTCTTGCAAAACCAGTTTTAAACGCAGATGCACCACGCTGCGTGGTCAGTGGAGCAGATCCTAATTCATATCCAGACACTTCTGGGATATAAGCTGCGCCTTCAAATAGCCCTTCTGGAACGGCTTCGTAACCGGGGGTGTATGCCGCACCTTCAAACAAACCCTCTGGAACTTTCTCGTATCCGCCAAGATCTGGCAGTCCATCTTCAAATTCCATGAGTCCGGTCTCTGGGTTGATCTCACCAGAACCACCATGCTCACGCAGGAGTGCGGCCTCACGGGGGTTGATGTGCGCCAGGATCGTATCTCCGTTCCTGCCCTTGTCTTGCAGCAGACGGGCAATCTTGCGGAGATCTCCACCCATACGGGTCATCTTGCGTAGTTCACTCATTTACAACCCCAGAGCGTCTTTGAGACGCAGTGATTTCT
>Ga0209087_1001997_pt1 | contig 11729 bp, 5 predicted proteins | sample S_130805_EF_Meta_FD_187321 | JGI IMG/M metagenome (GOLD analysis project Ga0209087, IMG submission 187321) | Freshwater microbial communities from Lake Simoncouche, Canada to study carbon cycling - S_130805_EF_MetaG (SPAdes) (version 2) | ecosystem: Environmental > Aquatic > Freshwater > Lake ...
TCAAATACAATAGTGATTTTGTAGTAGGACAACCTGCCGACTTACTCGAATATTTTGTAGGAGTAATAATTCCTGTTTTAGGAGATTGTCATATTGAAAACCCATTTAAATTAAATAGAAAAAAAATAGAGAAACTAAATAGTAATGATTTATATATAATTATTGACCAAAATGAAAACGATAATTTAATAACGAGAAATTCATATATTGCGTTGACAGTTGATAATTCAAATAGTTTTAAAAATTTACAAGAAATATTTAGTATAAAACAAGAAAAAAACTATAATGAACACCAAAGGGAATTTTTTCTATATCCTTGTAGTAGAAATTTATTAATTCAATTGCATTTTGAAAGTGGTGATGAAAATCTTACAAATCCTAAATTTTCTTTGCATTTGTATTTAGAAAGTTTCGTCGAAAACAATTTAGACATAGAATACCAAAAAAAGTTATACAATGATAGGACATCTTTGCAAAAATACAATGCCAAATATAAATTAGTTAGTTTTGTTCATTTAAATAATGAACACTATGTATATTATAAATTAATACCAAATGGCGTACAAAATTTAATGGTAGGTGGAGCAAATGGCGAAGATGATAATACATGGCTTAAATTAGATGATAATGATGGCAAAGATAACCAGTCAATTTTACCTGAAATATATGCAAGTGGTAGAAATGGCCAAAGAGTATTACAAAAAGATCTACCTAAAAAAGGTATTTATATGTATAATTATGAATTAGAGAGTGAAACCATTGTTCCATTACAAGATGGAAAACCATTAGGAGCAGATGCAGATGTACCAGGAGCACTAGGAGCAGATGTACCAGTAGCACTAGGAGCAGATGCAGATGTACCAGGAGTAGCACAAGTATTACCATTGCCAATATCACCATCACCAATAACATCTATACAAACAACCGGTTCAACACAAATATCATCACAAAATGCAACAGGAGCTGCTGAAATTGTACAGCAAGTATTTGGTATGCAAAATGCAAATAACCTGCAAAATAATCCATTACGTACACTTACGCAAAGTATGCAGAAAAAAAGATATGATGATGAAACATTAAAACTACAATATTTATATTCACAAAAATACAATGATATTACTCAATCTGATTTTGAGCAATTATTGAAAGCCAAAAATGATAATACACAAGATAAGGGTGCTTCAAATAATAGGATTGAGCAAATAAACAGAAATATAATAAATTATTATAATAAAATAGAAAAGAGTAGGAAAGATGATGATAATATACTTAAGAAGATAAATATATTTGAAAATGACCCGAAAAACCCATTAGAAGCATTAACAATAAATTTCGAAGATAGATTGGTGTTTATTATTGCAACATTTTTTACGAGGTATATTGCAATATCGATAATACAGAGAGGCATAGATACAAACTTAATAAAGACATTTAACGAAGGGATAATTTATTATGTAATAATTTATACAATATTATTTTGGTTTATTGTATTTTTTATTAACATTGATAATTATGCAATAAATTATATGGATGACAATATTATGAATTATATTCGTACATATATGTTCTATTTTTATATGGGGACAAATGGGATTTCACATTTATTAATTCACTCATTATTATTAATTGTAATTATTATAATACCCATTATACTAAATATTAAAAAGAAGGATATAGAAGTAGATGACGAAGACAAAGACAAGATAATCCTTCTTACATATGAAGAGCGAGGTAAATTATCCAAATCATTATCTTTAATCACATTATTTATATGGATACTAACAAGTATAATAGCAACAAAATTTTAGGATGATATATTATTTTTTAAGAAAGACTATCATAGTGTTCTTTATCGTGATTTTATTTTTGTATTACATGCCTTATTATCACTCGATAATTTCTTCTTTCCGCCTTTACTAGTTTCTTCTTTTGGACTATTAGAACTACTACCACTATTCTTAAGCTCTTCAATTTTACTTGAAATTGAAGAAGATGACCGCGATGATGAAGAATATGTAGTTTGTGCAGCTTGTGCAGCTTGTGTAGCTTGTGTAGTTTGTGCAGCTCGCAAAGCCTTTATCTTCATAGAACTTGCTTTTGCATCATTCGCCGCAGTTTTTGCAAGTTGTCCCATCACTTTTTCTATTTCTAATGCTTTTGTTGCATTACGCGATTTTTTGATAGCATCACTTATTAATTTTTTAGAATGATAACCCGGATTGTTTGCAGTTGCTTCATGAGCTCGTCGAGTAGCTTCAGTTGCTTCAAAATCAGCTTGTTTCATAATAGCTATTGATGTTGAATATTTTTGCAGAACATTTTTTTGTTTATTCATATTATTAACAGCATCTTGCTCTTGTTGTTTACGCATAGCTTCTTGAATAGCTTTAGTATCATCATCCTTTCTTTCTTTTAGAATGGCTTTTATTTTTTCATAGTTTCGTTTAATTAATATATCATCAAAATCTTCATATGATGGGTCATTATTTCCGTTATTTAATGCAGTAAAGTGAAATGATTTTCTTGAAGATTCAACTATTTTATTTGCATTGTTGGCTAACGGCGATATACTCATACGATAATTAAGTTTCCCTTCTTCACCCGTTGTTTTAAATACTTTATCATAAGATTTTGTGTATCCTCCTTTTTCAAATTCTTCTTTTGTAAAGAGGTCAGTATATTCATAAAAATCAATTAAATCTTTATTATCTTTGGTAGATAAAAGGAGTTTGTGCGATGTAATAAAAATTTCTTTAAAATCATCTTCATTAATATAATTATTATTAAATATTAACATTTTGAGATTTTCTAATTTAATTAAGGTTTTCATAAACATATCTGAAAAATATTCCTTTTCATCAAATTCCATCGCCCATGGAATATCAAAGCCTATAAAACAAAGAAAAGTAATACTTTTCAATTCTCCAATAATATCTATAAATTTTTCAAAATGGTTGCCTTTAATATCAATATTGCAAACTATTAAATTTTTTAGTTTAGTATGGTCTTTGTATTCTTCTAGATAATTCAAAAACTCGTTGCATGATATTATATCATTATTAAAATTAATATTATGTAAACTAATAATAAATACTTTGGATTTATCAATACTTTTTAAAACTTCTAATGTGAACTTATCTACAACATGTTCATCTAAATCAATTATAGTTATTTTTGATAAAAAATTTGATATTAATAATGGTTTAATATCTATTTCTTCAACACCACCTTTATTTGCTCTCAATTTTTTTGTTTCATCACTATTTATCAAATTATACAACCTCTTATAGTCTGTTGATTCTAATTCCCTTTTTAATAAATCAATTACTGAATTATTTAATACTGACGGATAAAATGGTGGCTTTAACCTTGATTTTAACACAACATTAATTCTTTTTGAAGAAGACATTTTGGCAATTATAGATAATTCATATTCACGATATAAAAAATATCTAATATTATATTTTTCCATATTTATTTGTTCTTTGTGTATTCTTCTTTTTATTTCTTCTCTATATTCTCTATATTTGTCTGTTAATTTGGGTATACGTCCTGTGCTGTTTTGAGTTGAGGCAGCGGTTATTTGCGGAGGTGTTTCTTTCGTTTTTGCTGGAGCTGATGCTGCTACCGCTCTTGGTGTTGCACTCCGATGTGATTCAAATAATTGCACATCACCAAGATCAACTGTATCATTTTGTGGTGATGTCGCTATTGGAGGCGGGTCAAATGATTGCACATCACTACTAACAAATGTATCAGGTTGTTGTGATTGTACGGGGTCTGGAGCATTAGCAACTCTTCTATATCTATTTCTATTAAATAATTTTGAAAGTTTTTGCATTATTTAATCTTCTAAAAGAAAATTATATAATTATAGATAAAATTTAATGCGAATGGGCTTAATTAAGATTTGCATCACATATGATAAATAATTCATACATTATTATTAATTATTACCAAGTTATAATCTATATATTTCATGTTTTTACCAGGTACATATACCAGATCCATATTGTTCCCTTCTGTAGAAAAAAGCAGGGTTCTTTCATTTTTTCCATTACTTATTATCATATGATTTCTTTTAATTGTATTTATATTATATTCTTCATTATATTCTATAATTTTTATTATATTTTCATTTTTAAAAATATAATAATAACTACTAGCATTAATAATATTATTATTGAATATTAACATTTGTAGTTTTTTTAATTTAATTAACGTTCTTAAGAAAGAATATTCAAAATCCTCTTGAAAACGAAAAGGTTCTTTCCCTTTCCATGTATCAAAATCGCGAATAATATTAAAATTACTAAATTCAAGCCAAACTATATTAGTCAACTTTCCAATAATATCTAGAAAATTGTTAAAATTCTTATCTATTTTAATATTTTGTAATATTAATTTTTCAATTTGAGTATTTTTTTTAAGATATTCCAAGAATTTAGTGGCAACATCATGATTTTTGAAAGTAATATTACGCAAAATGATAGTAGATACTTTGGAGTATTCAACTGTCCAATTTAAAAATTTTAATGTTTGCTCGTCTATTACAATATTATGCAAGTCAATTGTTGTTATATTAGCGAGTAAATATCTATTAATATCATCTAAATTGTTTGCTTTTAGTGTTGGTATTAAAGGGTACAAATGAGTATTTGATTTTAATTGTTTCAAATATTCAGAATTGAATACAGAAGAATTATTTTTAAACAGTTTCTCGAAGATAATTATTCCAAGAGTATCAGCATCAATTATGCTAAACCATTTTTTTTTAGATTTTTGCACTGCTCTCATTTCTGCCGCGGTTGCCCTAATTTCTCTTGCTCTTGCTTCTGCTGATGTTCTTGCTCTTGTTCTTGCTTCTGCTGATGTTCTTGCTCTTGTTCTTGCTTCTGCTACTACTGTGTTTGTTGTTCTTGATCTCATTTCTGCAGCTGTTGCCCTAATTTCTCTTTCTCTTGCTTCTGCTGATGATTTTGCTCTTGCTCTTGCTTCTGCTGATGATTTTGCTCTTGTTATTGCTTCTGCTGATGATTTTGCTCTTGTTATTGCTTCTGCTACTACTGTATTTGTTGTTCTTGATCTCATTCTCTTGCTTTTGCTCTCTTGTGTCGATGTTGTTGTATTAACTTTTTGTGCATGGGGTGATATTGGTTTTGCTACAGCGCGTGGCGTACTCATATATGTTTCTATATTTATTAAATTTTTTAAATTAATAACACATCTTATAATTTATCTCGAATATATCGAAGTTTTGTAAAATGACAATGAAACCAAATAAGAATTATATCACGATACAATATATATATTACATAAACCTTAACAATATGCAATGTCATATATTATTATAATATGCAAACAATTAGACAAGATATATGAATAATAAATATATATAATAAATAATAATAGAAAGAGCAAAAAATATTAATTATGAATGGAATATGCCCTTTGTATGATTTCAATACATATTTGAAGTTTATAGGGTTAGTATCTTTGATTATGATTTTGATTATAACTGGTCTATATTATACGTACGTATATCATTGTAGTATTTTGGAGAAGTATGAAACTGGTATTGTAAAGGAAGATACAATAAGAAGCAATTTAGGTGAATCTGGTAATCGTAGTACATTCCCTAAAAATAAATATCCTGGGCTCAAAATGCAAAAACCAAGTATTAGTGAATGCGATATTTTAACTGATCAAAGTAAGAAAACAGAATGTATTCAAAGAATAAACAATGCAGAGAAAAATGACAAATATAAGTTAAGAGATTGTACGGTTTATTTTGTAAAGGATGAAGATAAAATAAAAGAGTGTGATGCTGATACAGGAGACAAGAAAACGTGCAGTTATACATTTAAAGGCTGGCAAGAGTTTGACACATATACCGATAATTATGGAAGTAATATAATATATCCAAAAAAAATATATACAAAGGATTATACAAATACAGACAAATTAGTTAATTCGTATTTTACAAGTAAATGTTTCAAAGAGTTTGACTTCAGTGGCAAAGGGCAATCGCAGTCATTTGAGTTTAAAGAAAATGACCTTGTTAAGTTCGACTCCAAAGGTACTGCAAGAAATACAGAGGTAGATACAAATATATTTAATGGATTGAGATATACGTCGATACAATTCTTAAATGGTGATAATGCGAACGACAACTTCACAAGAGTAATAGATAGTATTTGCGACATAAAATATAGTCCAATCGCAAAACTTACAGATAAGAAGTTTTATAAGTTTGAATTTGATAGTAATGATAATTTTTCTAATATTACAAAGGTTGCAATAAATGCAGATCAAACTGCGTTTACTACAATACCGCCGGATAATGCATTAGAAGATTTTGCGTCATTTGTTTCACATGGGATTTGTTATGATTTAACAAACAAAGATAATAAACCATTTAAAATATTCATTAAACCGAATATTACTATAAAGGCAAATATATATACATTTAACTATGTATCGTATTTATGCGAAGCAACGCAAATTAAGAATTATACGAAGGTTCGCGCAGAAATAAATGGGAGTTCAATGATGAGTTTTAATAATATGCCTTCAACAACTGTAAATATTTCATTAGGAAGCGACATTAGTTTAGATGCACTTGACAAAAATAAGTATAGCGTCGACATGGTTGATTATAAAACTGATATAACGGAAGATTTAGAAATTAAGATTAAAGATTTAACACAAAAAATTATTGATAATAATAATATAGCTATTAAAGCCGAGGAAGCAAAAATAGTTGCAAAGGATGCTGAAATTATAAAAGGGCTTGATAATCAATCAAACTTCGGAGAGAAAGATAATAAGCGTTTTACAGATATTATAAACTTAAAAAAGAAGGATGGTGTAAGCAGAATATTTGATTATCCGCAGGGCACTTATAATATACAAAAATCAACTATAAATATACCATTAAATGCAAAAATAAATTATATCAATGGAAATGAAATATGTATGATATTTAATAATATTAATAACAACCAATATACTTCTACATTTAATCTATCAATACCTGCTGGCACAACATATGTTTGCGATATATTAATAGTTGGAGGAGGTGGAGGCGGAGGTCAATTTGGTGGAGGTGGAGGAGCCGGTAGAGTTTTACTTGGAAAAAGCAAGAATTTGACAGGTTATAGTACTATTAATGTTGGAAATGGAGGATGGGGACAGTGGCCTTACTGGTATGGAAACGGGAATAACGGGAACCCGAGTTCTATTGTAATAAATAATGAAACGATTACTGCAGAAGGAGGAGGAGGAGGTGGCTCTCGCTCATGGTATAATTGGAATGGTCGTAGTTGGGATTGGCATGGTAGAACAGGGAATGAAGGAGGAAGTGGCGGTGGAGGTTCTCATTCAAATGATGGAAATACACAGGGACAAGGAGGAGGAGCTAAATTTACAAGGTTTAATGGATGGGAAACTTATGGGAATAGAGGAGGGGTAGGGAAACCGGGGTTTCGAACAGGAAAACAACCAGACCACAGTTCGGGTGGAGGAGGTGGTGCTGGTGGCGAAGGATGGAATTATGATCCAGATACTGGCGGAGGTAATGGTGGCAAAGGGATAGATATGTCTGCATACTTTGGTAAAAATGTGGGACATAATGGATATTTTGGAGGAGGAGGAGGAGGAAATACTTATTGGGGGAGTGGTTATAAGGGATATGGGAATGGCGGTAATAACTTATATGGTGGAGGTGGAGACGGTGGGTTCGATGGGTATACTGAAACATCTGGAGTAAATGGATTAGCAAATACGGGGGGAGGAGGTGGTGGAGGGAAATGGGATGATGATTGGGGAAATTGGTGGAATATTAAGGGTGGCAATGGTGGGTCTGGAGTTGTAATAATAAAAATTAAAAATATATATATAAGCTCTATCCCAGATTCAATAGTTGATAATGTTTATACGAACTGGCCTAACTATCATATGTATATGGGACCTAATATACTTCAAAATAATTTTATTGCAGGATTTATATTTTTACAAGCAGGATATTACAGATTTAAGGTGGATATAAGTGTTGATTGGATTTATAAGAATAATCAATGGGTGAATAGAGATGGGTCTCCGAGTAATAATATATATTCGGAGTTAATGATATTTGACGAAAGTAATTTTGACAGAAGCACATCAAAATATAATGGTAGAAAGGTATTTAAACATAATATCTATAACGGGCAATACAGACCTTCATATTTAAAACAATATATATATATACCAACGAGTAAATTTTACAGGATTGGATATCGTTGCACAACATATAACAATACGCAATGGTCAATGTGGTTAAGATATAATATGTATAGTACATATTTAAAAGATACTCCAATAAATTTAGAGAATACTATTCCATCACAATTAATGGCATGGTATAAGTTTGATGGCAATAGTAATGACAGTACAACTAATAATTATATATTGAGAGATAATGGTGGAAATAGATATTCAGATGATACTAATAGAAAATTTATAAATACGAAAAATGGTTCTTTAAAGGCGACATCAATTCCATTAAAAGAGATGAGTTTTAGTATATCTGTTTGGGCGAGATATAAAAATAGCAATGGTGGTTTCTTTATTCTACAAGGGACATCACATGGAACTAATTTATATTTACATATAGGTGCGCGTGGAAATAATGCATATTGTTTAGCATTTTATGCGAATGATCTTGAAGCGCGTGCATCAGGAAATCCTTCAGAATATCCTGACGATGTAAATAATTGGGTTCATTTAGTTTATGTTGTCGAGAAAAATGTAAATTCAACATATAATAGAAAAATATATAGAAATGGTGATTTGATAAGCGCAGATACAAGTGGAACTGCATTTATAGGAAATGGAGATTTACGCATTGGAAATAATGTTGATGTAGATATTAGCGATTTTCTTATATTTAACAGGGCAATTTCAAAAGAAGATGTTGAATCATTATATAATACAGTTTTAAGTTCAAGCACACCTGCGTTTACATCAACATATGTATCGCTTGCAAGCCCGGCGGATGATAATAAAAATGACGACCCCAACTTATTTACAACATTTAACATGGCTGCGATTAATAACAACATGGAAAGTTATTTATTTAATGGTAGTACCATATTTAATCATTATAAAAACAAGGATAAATATTTTGATATATTCAAAACGATTAATTATGAAAATAATAATTCTAAAAATTATCAAGCATTAGCAGTTTATCTTGATACTGAATCATCACTTGATTATACAGGTAGAACAACACCAATTGATTTTTTTAAGATTGCAGAATTTAGAACAGAAAGAACTAAATCCGTTAATAAAAAGAAAGAGATTGAAGATGGATTACCTGCACAAATATTAGGGAATAGTGAAATACAAAAGGTAAATAAATTGTTGAATGCAATAAATAATATAGATTATAATGCAAGATTAAAAATTATAAATCCGACGCGGAAAGCCAATTCATCCATAATATCTATATTCGGAAGTGATTATAAAAATTTTTATACATATGAAAAGATTACAACCAAGGATGTTATTAGTAATGTTATAAAACCTCCTTTAACTACAACGATATATATAGAGGCATTGAAATAGATATGTTTAAGTTTATAATGTATATTATTTTATATATATATTATAATAATGATTACCGTAGATACAAATAATATTGATTTTGATATTAACGCAAGTACATCTATATTTATTGAGAATAATAATAACATAATATTCAAAACAGCTGGGACAAACAAGATGTCTCTTTTTAATAGTGGTAATTTAAGAATAATAGGAAAATACGAAGATATTAATGGTAATATTTTGGATAATACTTGCAACTATGTTTCAAGATTAGATGGTAATGCAAGCAATTATGTTTCAAGATTAGATGGTAATGCAAGCAATTATGTTGCAAGATTAGATGGTAATGCAAGCAATTATGTTGCAAGATTAGATGGTAATGCAAGCAATTATGTATTATCGTCAAGTAATATATTAGTGACCCGTATGGCGACATCATCAATATTAATAAATACTTTAAATTTAGCACATTTTGCAAACAATCCAGCTACATCAAAGATTGATTTAGTTAATCCAAATATATGGACATTCGGTGCATCGGTTCTATCATATCCGACAGGGAGTGTTGCGATTGCAAAAACGGTAGGGTTTACACCTACGACAGGTATTAAATTACATATAGGAGGTGATATAGCGTGCGATGGTGATATATCAGCATATTATTCAGACGAACGTTTAAAAACAAAAACGGGGGATATTAAGGATGCAGTAAACATAATAAATAAATTACATGGATTTTATTATATACCAAATGAATTAGCACAAAGTTATGGGATAAAGAATACTAAACAGGAGATTGGTTTAAGTGCGCAAGATGTGCAAAAAGTCATACCGGAGATAGTAAAGATGGCCCCATTTGATTTAGCAGTAGGAGAAGACGGGGGGGCGAAATCAAAATCGGGTTCAAATTATTTAACGATATCGTACGATAGGATTACGGCAATAATAGTGGAGGCAATAAAGGAGTTAAGCGAGGAGATAAAGAATATAAAAGAGGAGAATATAAGGATAAATAAAAAAATAGAAATAATAAATAAAAAGTGATAATAGGGGATACTCACGTCAAACACAATATGGAAACAAACAAAAAAATCAAGAGTAATGCGGAGAACAATAGGGCATATAGGGCGAGGAAGGGAGAAGAGATAAATGCGAGGAGGAGGGAACAGAGGAATGGGAACAGGGGGATAGAGACGGTTAGGATAGAGTATGAGGTGAGGGAGTTGAAGAAGGCGGATAAGTTGCCGGAGAGGAAACAAGGAGAAGGGATAGGGGAACAGACGAGGAGGAATTATGTAGCATATATTAGGAAATTTCATAGGAGATATAGGGATGAAGAATTAGGGGAGGAGGAGGATATAATAAGGAAGATAGAAGGTAAAGAATATAGTGCAATAAAGGTGTCAAGGAAGTTCAAGGGAATAATAGAGGAGAATATGAAGGAGATAAAGGGGAACCCAGGAGATGTGAAGAATATTTATAGTATATTCAGGGGGATAAGGGGATTTAGTGATATATCGAAGGAATTATACCCATATTTAAAGGATTACGCGGAGCAATATGACGATAGGAGGAGTGAGATAGTAGTATTAAGCGAAGATATAATATTTGAGAGGGAAGAGATAAAAGAGAATTTAAAAAAGTTGGAGGATAAGATAGACAAGATAATCTATGGGTACATGATGATAATGAATGGTAGGGTTCATGATTTGAGATATACGAAGATAATTGTAAAAAAGGAAGAATTAAAGGATGAAGGATACAATTATATATACGAAGGAAAATATTATATAAATAATACGAAGAATAAGAAGAAACAGATAATAGAGATAGAAGAAGACTTTAAGGAGTTATATGAAGGGGAAGAGGAAGGATATTTACTGGGTGGTTTAATGCCAGCATCAACACTAACACATAGGATACAGCGTATTACGGAGAAGATATATGGGAAGGTATACACGGCATCAAATATAAGGCATTTATATGCAACATATATAAATAACAAGGGTTCAAGTTATAAGGAAAGGAAGGAAACAGCAAAGAAGGCGGGACATAGTGTAGAGCAACAGATAAAATATGTGTATAGGGAGAAGGAATAGGTGTGAAGATTATATATTATTATATATTATTTTTTA
>Ga0209087_1002003_pt1 | contig 11713 bp, 8 predicted proteins | sample S_130805_EF_Meta_FD_187321 | JGI IMG/M metagenome (GOLD analysis project Ga0209087, IMG submission 187321) | Freshwater microbial communities from Lake Simoncouche, Canada to study carbon cycling - S_130805_EF_MetaG (SPAdes) (version 2) | ecosystem: Environmental > Aquatic > Freshwater > Lake ...
CAAAAACCATGTCACCTGTCATTAGCAGAGATTGCTTGCCATTCACCGTGTGAAGAGTTTGTCCCTGCTCGATCCAAAAAACCTCGGGAAAGTCCTGTTTATGGGAAGGAGCGGCATTCCTGCCATCCAATGCTGCTCTCACGATGTGAAACGATTCTCCCTTTTGAACAAGTTTGGACCAAAGAAAGCGCTTCATAAAAAATATTCTTATAACATAAAAGAATCTTTTCTCAAAGGAAGACGCGCCGTTTGGGTTTGCCTATATTTGACGGCCTTATGAGCAACACATACACCAAACCCCGCTTGACCACCGAACAGGTTGAGAAATTCAATCTCGAAGGATATCTGCTTCCCAAGGAGCCTGTGTTTTCACAGAGCGAATTCGATGCCTTGAGGGCACACTTCGAGGAGAAGATCGCCAACCTTCCGCCAGATATCCGTCCGGAATCCATGGATGTCCCGCACTTCATGGACATCGAACTTTTCCGCTGGGCCATGTCGGATGCCGTTTTGGACCTTGTGGAGCCAATCATTGGTTCCGACATTGCCCTTTTCTCGACGCATTTCATTTGCAAGCCGAAGGGCGATGGCAAGCGCGTGCCTTGGCACGAAGATTCGGCCTACTGGAAATCAATGGTTGCTTGGAGCGATGATGAGAAGGCTCCAACCGATATCGTCACCGTATGGTTGGCTGTGGATCCCTCCGCTTTGGTAAATGGATGCATGAAGGTTATTCCCCGGACGCATGCCGAGGGACAAAAAGGCTTTTCTGACTATGTGGATGTCGACACGTCGAAGAATGTTTTTCACCTGGAGATTGATCCCATGCAACGACGCGAGGAACTCGCGGTGCCTTGCATTCTCGAGGCGGGTCAGTGCAGCCTGCACGACGCCCGCCTGATGCACGGCAGCGATCCCAACACGAGCGATATCCGCCGATGCGGCTACACCATGCGATTCATGGGAACTAATGTGAAATTGAATCCCGAGGTCGAGAATTACCACCACATCTACCTCGCCAGAGGCAAAGACAAGGCGGGCAACAACTATGCCGACCCGACGGAAATCTACCCGGCGAAGGCAAAGTATCGCGAGATCAACCGTAAGCGAATGCACTGATTCTTTGTTTTCATGGCGGAAGTGCTAGACCGCACTTCCGCCAAAAAACCATACCTATGAGTCTCAAAATTGAATCAAAGGAATACCGCTGGATCGAAAACTGGATTACAATCCCTGAATCCCCACTTGGAAAAACAAACGGCCGCACCCATGGCGTTACTGTCCTAAAAAATGGGGAGGTCGTCATTTTCCATCAAGCCGATCCTGCTGTGCTCTTCTATTCGCCTGATGGAGTCCTTCTGAAAAAATGGGGCAATTTTCCAGGTGCCCATGGACTGACTCTGGTGGAGGAAGATGGCCGCGAGCTTTTGTGGCTTGTAGATGAGCGGACCAAATCCGTCGTCAAAACAACCCTCGATGGAGAAGTCTTGATGAGTCTGCCCCAACCGCCACATCCCGAATACGCCAGCGGAAATTACATTCCCACATGGGCGGCTGTGGCGGAGGAGCGCTTCGGTGGCAATGGCGACATCTGGGTCGCCGACGGCTATGGTTCGCATCTTGTTCATCGCTTCAACCGAAGTGGCGCCTATCTGGGAACGCTCGATGGTTCGGAAGGGGGCGGTCGATTCAACTGCCCGCATGGATTAGCGCTCGATACCCGTCGCTCCGAGGCCGAGTTCTATATCGCCGACCGTGGGAACAGTCGTTTTCAAGTCTACGGTATGGATGGAACTTATCGCCGAACTTTCGGATCGGATTTCCTGCACAGCCCGGATGTCAGCGCCCGCATGGGAGACAAACTGATCGTGCCGGAATTGGTTGCGGGAATCACGGTTCTTGATGCTGGCGAAATGCTTGAGAGTCGGTTTGCTCATGGTTTTTTCTTGGTTGAATTTCTGCGACCAATCAATGCGTGCCGCCTTCCCAATATGCGCCATCCTCCCAGGGCTTGCCGCAGGCGCCACCGCCGGTGTTGGTTTCTATAATGACATCCTGCCCCTCGGGGGTTAGCAGGGGGAGATAATGCCTGCTGATGCGCTGAGTGGCTTGCGGAACATAGTGGCAGATGAATGAACGACGGAAGCGGTCCTTGGAGCGGTTGGGACCGGATCCATGGATGGAACTGCCATTAAAAAAGAGGGTGTCGCCCGCCTTCATCTGGCAGGGAACGGCCTTTTTGCCTTTCGGGGTGGGAACGAAGTGCGTGGTGAAGGATTCCTTGGCGTCCGCCATCTCGGGGCAGGCAATTTCCTCTTCAGCGGTGTCGGCGACGAGATACATGCCGCCATTTTCGGGATCGGCATCATCGATCGCGGTCCATGCGGCCACGCAGGTTTGCGGCTCAACCAAGAGATAGAAATTGTCTTGGTGCATCGCCTGACCACGCGAACCAGGCGGCTTGTAGTAAAACATGCTCTGCGCTGCGAGAACATCTTCCTGCATGAGTTCCCGCAAGCAGGTAAGCACTCCCGGATGGACAAGATTCTTTCGCGATAAGGCGTCAAATCTATGAGGGTTCATAACTCGTGGGAATTCCTTCAAAGGATCGCCTCCGGATTCTTCTTTGGAGACTTGTTCAAAGTGTCCGGTGATCGGTCCATTCTCCGCGATGCGGGCGAAGTTGTTTTTGATTTCCTCGACCTCGGCATCGGAGAAGAGGCCGCGGGCAACAGCGTAGCCGTGTTGCTGGAATGAGGCTTTCATTTCATCCAAATCAACGGAGGAGGGGAGAGTGGTGGAAGGTGTGTATGTGGTGCTCATAGGAACTTCAGACTCGTCGTTATTCACAAAAATGAAAATGGACGAACTTCCCAAAAAGATAGACTATCTTACCGTCAATGAAAGATAAGACACAGCGGTTTCCAGGTCAGATCATCCATTTTTTGCCCGCCAATTTGCTCGGCCATGTCGGCCGGCATCCGCTCGGTGTCGGCCTGCACATCAAATGCCTCGGATGGTATCCCAAAGCGCGCCGGCACCGGATCGAGAGGCCCCACGGGCTTGATGAATCTATCCTGATCTTTTGCACCAAAGGTAAAGGCTGGGCCGTAATCGATGGACGCCGATTCACCATCGCGGCCGGTGAAGTTTTTGTCATTCCGGCTAACAAGCCACACGCCTACGGTGCCGATGATCAAGCACCCTGGTCGATCCATTGGGCCCACTTCGCGGGGACGGCTGCGGCCTCCTATGCGAGTCTGCTGCCAACTCACGAATATGTGCTCTCGATCCCGTCCGGTGATGCCAAAGAAATCGCGCGCATGTTTCGGGAATCATACCGATTGGCATCCACCGGTCTTACCGAGCGCACTGTGCTGCTTGTATCCCACACCCTGCGGTATGTGCTGGGGCGTTTGTTTTTCCAGACTGGAAGAAGCTTGGGAGGTGGTTCGCGCGCCATCGCACACGATTTCACCAAGAGCATCGAATTCATGCGCGCCAATGTGGCGCGTTCATTGACCCTTCAGGAATTATCGCGGCAGGCTGGACTCTCGCCTACCCGCTTCTCTGCCCTCTTTCGCGAGCAGACCGGATCCTCTCCTGTCGATCACCACATCCGCCTGCGGATGCAGGCCGCATGCCATTATTTGGACACCACGGCGTTGAGCGTGAAGGAAGTCGCGGCCAAACTCGGCTACGACGACCCGTATTACTTTTCTCGCATCTTCCAGAAAACCCTCGGCTGCTCCCCGCTGGCCTATCGCCGCTCGGTGAAGGGATGATAATGTTTCCTGCTCGGGAATAAAACGATGGTTCGGAAGACTTCTTCGTCAACCTATCCTTCCCTGCTGACCTTTCTGAGGCGGAATCCTCGCGCGCTTTTTGAGGCGAAATAATCTTGATCCACGAAGTGCCATCTGATGCAAAGCAGTGCCACTTCATTTGGACTCCTCATCCCACGGTTCAACTCAACAACCACCACGGATTACCCGCAGCGCCGTTCCGCGTAGCGGTTCGCAAACCACCAACTGACTCGCAAAGCTAATCATAAATCAAACAATCTACCTCAACGGCACTTGGAAAAGAATGGGGTTTATCTTATCTGCCTTTACTGTAGTCATAAATACGATTTCTTTTCTGGCCTTCCGATCAAGAAAGATGTGGAGGAACACCCATGGCTTTGCTCTCACCCGCAGGCACCCGTGTTGGCTAGATATTGCTTTGATGGATTGCCTCGGTGCTGGGCAGAGCAATTGGAGCGTCCACCGGAAATGGCTCGACCACCCAGTCGTTCCGGTATCTGGTTGAAATCGTTTACGAATCCTAAAACCATGAGCCCATCCGACGGAATGATACACGCCCCCGTGGGCAAACCCTCTCCGGTTTGCAAGGCTGGCGAATTTGTAATGGCCGCTGCGCACCTTGATCACGGGCATATCTACGGCCAATGTAACGGACTGGTCGAGGCGGGGGCCGATATTAAGTGGGTCTTCGATCCCGTTCCTGAAAGAGTGCGTGCCTTTGTGGAAAAATTTCCGCAGGCCCGCCCGGCCCGTGCGCTTGAGGAAATTTTGGATGATCCGAAAGTCCGGCTTGTCGCTGCGGCTGCGGTGCCGAATGAGCGCGGACCGCTTGGGTGCCGGGTTATGGAGGCCGGAAAAGACTACTTCACCGACAAAACGCCCTTCACGACCCTCGACCAACTCGAGCAGGCCCGCCGGACCTGCGATGCCACGGGAAGGAAATATGCCGTCTACTATTGCGAGCGCATCCATGTCGAATGCGCTGTGCGGGCCGGACAGTTGATCGCCGCAGGGGCCATTGGCCAAGTCGTTCAAACCCTCGGCACAGGCCCCCACCGACTCAACGCCCCTGCCAGACCAGGCTGGTTTTTTGAGAAGGAAAAATACGGTGGTATCCTCTGCGACATTGGCAGCCACCAGTGCGAGCAATTCCTTTTTTTCACCGGTGCCCAAAATGCGCAGATCACTCACTCTGCTGTCGGCAATGTGGCGAATCCCGCTTATCCCGAACTCGAGGACTTCGGCGAATGCAACCTCATCGGCGACAACGGCACCTCGGGTTACTTCAGGGTTGATTGGCTCACGCCCGCCGGCCTTGGCACATGGGGCGACGGTCGGCTTCTCATCCTCGGAACGCAAGGCTACATCGAGCTGCGTAAATACACAGACATCGGGACATCCAACGGCGCCGACCAGCTCTTGCTCGTTGATTCCAAAGGCGAGCACCGCATCCCCTGTGCGGGGAAGGTAGGTTTCCCCTTCTTTGGCGAACTCATTCTCGATTGTCTCCACGGCACGGAAAAAGCCATGACTCAAGCGCACGCCTTCCGCGCCGCCGAGTTGTGTCTCAAGAGCCAGAATCGCGCCCAGCGCCTTCCGAAAAGCAGATAAGTTTAGGAGTTCTTGGAGATTTGAAGACTGACGACCTGATAAGCTGAAAACTTCACCGTTCCCTGAACGGGTTGGTGTGTTGATCGGCGTCCTGAGAGGTCCACTTGATCGATGTTCCATCCCTCGTCGAGTTTCACGCGGACACTACCCGAGCGGCCCAAAGTCTCATGCAGACGAAGTGTCCAGCTTTCTTTACCGCCTGGCACGGCCCAGACCGGTTGGAGCGACTCCCCTCCCTCCAGACCGAGGAAGCCGCAATTTCCTGGGCGACCCTTGAAGACAACGGGCTTCTGAAAGAGGCTTTCAGCGAGGGCTGCGGGTTGCTCGGCACGGGGCATTTCCGCGTGGAAGCGGCCCACGGTGAGATCGATTGTATGGTTGCCGATGTCGCTGACTTCGTGGGGGGCCAGAGTCCGCCGGATCGTTTCGGGGTGTGAGCTGGCATCGGCTCCCCTGTTTTCGCTGGTGATCTGGGCGCTCCGCACGAGTGAAACCCCCAAGCATCCTTCGCGGGAGGAGAACCCGAATTTCGACTGTGTCACGACGAAAAACCCCTCCGATTCTGAGTCGTCGGCCACAGATCCCCAACGACTGGCTGGGACTTCCCACATGGCCTCAGCGGTCGGCAAGCCTGGCCACTGCGGGCGCTTGACGCTGCCAAAGGGTGCCCCGAACCGGGCGTCTCGGCCGAGAAATGCGGTGGGAAATGAAACTTTCAACAAAGCATGTGGCTCGCGCCAGTCGAGGTCATACTTGATGCGCAGGGCGGAATCGCCTGGTGCCAGGTGGTAGTGGATGGATATCCGGCTCTGCTTTCCAAGCGGCTTTGTGAAAAAAATCTCTCCATCTCTCAGAGTCATTTCAGCCGTTTGGAGATCCTCGACGGCCAACGACAAGGTGTGGCGGTCGATGTCCCAAGCCTCGAAAGCGTGCGGGCGGTCGGCATGAAGGAAGAGGCCCCCGGCAGGACCTGTGAATGGAACCGCAACACCGTCGATGTTCAGGGATAAGATGCGGCCCATTTCATCGAAAGATGCTTCAACGCGGCCGTTCGAAAGGCGCCGAGGCGAGACCCCCACTTCTGGAAGCGTGAGGGTTTTTAAATCGCCAAGCTTTGATGTGGAAAGCGGGGGCAGGAGGTGTGTGCCGCTTCCATGCTGGAAGAAAACCGGCTGTGGCAGCGCATTGAAGACGCAGTCCTCTGTGCCGGCGTCCGGTTCGGAAAGAATTTCCAAGCTGTGTTCGGCGGCTCTCGCAGCGAGTTCCCGCAACTCCACGCGGGCTTGGTCATAGACCTCGTGAATCGAGCTGCCCGGAATGTAGTCGTGGAACTGGGCGAAGATGATCCGCTTCCAGTGCGACGCGTCGATGGATTCCAAGCCGCGCAGGCAGCATGCGGCCTCCCAGGCCTGGGTGGCGCACTCGGCGTGGCGCAGACCGGCTTTGATGTCCGAGTGCGTGGTGTAAGTGCCTCGGTGGTATTCAAAGTAAAGCTCGCCCCTGTAGGCTGGCAGTTGGGCGCGCAGCGGCTGGAGTCGCTCGAAAAACGCATCGATCCTGCCCCAAGAAACTGCTGGGAGTCCCGAAAGGCTGGCACATCGGCGGGCACGCTCGCACATTTCCTCCGTTACACCTCCACCGCCGTCTCCGTAACCCGTGGGGGCGAGGAATTCCGGATGGATGTCGCATTGGCGGTGGGCCTCCGCGCCGATGCGGAGTTCCTTGGCCGAAACGACCTGATTGTAACCATTGTTCTGGCAAATGTGAGCCACCACTTCGCTGCCGTCGGCGCCGATCCAGCGGAAGCTGGAATACGGGAATGCATTGAGCGCGTTCCATGTGAGTTTTGTGGTGAAAAACGAATCGGCCCCGGTCTCGCGCATGAGCTGGGGAATGCAAGCTGCGTAGCCGAAGACATCGGGAAGCCAGAGAACCGGGGAGGATTTTCCTGTAAGGTCGTTGAATCCTTTTTGGCCGATGAGGAAACTGCGGGCCAGCGCCTCGCCGCAGGCTAGCAGCGTGTCGCTTTCGACATAAGTGGCTCCATGGGCCTCCCAGCGTCCTTCCTCGATCCGTTGCCGCACGACTTTCATCAATTCCGGCGACAGGCGCTTGACCGCTTCGTAGCTTGCCGGCTGGGAATATCCGAATCGGAATTCCGGATACTCCTGCATGAGCCGGTTCGCGGTGGCGAAGGTGTGGACAGCTTTGAACTCGCCGACATTTTCCGGCCAGAGCCAAACAAGATCGATGTGGGCGTGTCCTGTCAGGACGGCATGAGGCGGTTGGTTGGCACCCGGCAAATCTTGGAACGCCTTTTCCAAAACCACCTGGGCAGCATCAACCCCACTGCTCTCCAAGGCGTTCAGCACACGCTCGACCCAGCGCAAAAGGCGCCGGAGGAGAGGTGGTAGAAGGCCAAAAACCGGCTTGGTGCCGACGAGCGTGAATTCCTGTTCTCGCCCGGGAAAAATCTCCTTCAATTGCTCCCACAGTAAGTCGGTCAAAACCTGCAGGTCGCAGTGCGCGCGCCAAGCGGCCTCGTTGCGATGGAGCAGGCAGGCCCCCTCCAAGATGCCTCCCTCGGGAGAAAGTCCGGTGGCCTTGGGATGCCAAATAGCTGTTTGGCAAATCACAGATTCGATCCAGACCTCCCGAATTCCAGCGGGGAGGGGAGCGTGGTTGTGGGCAACATCGAACCCATAGTGAGGCATCCCATCCACATACAAGGTCGATTCCGACTGGTCTTTCCATGCCAAGAAAACTCGGCGGTCACCGGGTGTCTCTGGCAACCGAATGCGAAACCACTGTTGGTCCCAGAGCTTTCCCCGGATGTGGGGAAAACGCGTCACAGCCGTGCGGGGCAGACTTGCGGCCTCAGACCAAGGAGAGTGCTGTGGCTTCGGTTCCGTGCCCTCGATGTCCTCCAAAGTTACCACGGGTTGCCAGATCGCGCGTGCCAGTCGATCCATCGCAGGAGCGATGCGGGAGGGCACCAGTTGCAGAAAGGGGTTGTCAGGAAAAATCACGGGGGATGCCTATACAGCGCGACGCCATCTTGCAATAAGCATCGCCCGAATGCTCGCTGGCGCCGGGAAATTGCTCTCCGGAGTGCGATTCTTTTGACACAAAAAAATTTTCGGGAGCGAACCGCTCTCGTCGTTTGGATTCGGAGGATGTAAGGAATCCCCGCTCGTCAGCGGTTCCGGAAAGCGCGCGGCGATTTTCCGTTCGCTGCGATGAAGGATCGCGTGAATTGTGCGGCGCCCACGTGGCCGGTTCTCAGCGCGATATCTTGAATGCTCAGATTCGATCGCAGCAAAAACCTCTCCGCGGCCGTGAGGCGGAGGTGCCGGAGGTAAGCGGCCGGCTCGATGCCGTAAGACTTTTTGAACACGCGCGCCAGGTGTTCCCTCGACTGCCCGGCCTCGGCGCACAGCTCTTTGATGTTCACAGTATCTTGGTATCTTTCGTGGATCAGCTCTCGGAGGTTTGCGGCAGGGTGGGAGGTCCCCTCTTGCATGTTTTCCAGCTGAAGCCAGCAACTCAGAAACGCGGAGTGCACCGCTTCGGCCTGAACCTGCAGGCCCCCGAATTTCCGGTCGGCGACACCATCGATCAGCCTGCCCAGCGTCCTCCCTGCTCCCCCGGCGCGGCTCAAATCAAGCACCGGCCCGAACCTCTCCCGCAGCCCGCCCCACAGTTGCAGTGCCGAATCCCCTTCGAAGTTGATCCACCGGAACACCCATTCCTCGGAATCCTCCCCGCAAAAATAATAGGCGCTCTTTTCTGGAACCAGCGCGACCAGAACCGAACCCGCTGGAACCCGGAATTCCCGACCCCGAAACCGGAACCTTCCGCACCCCTGCAGAGTTTGCTGGACTATCACATATCGCTTTTTTCCCCTCTTGGAATTGTCCCAGTAATACGAGGCGTTTTTCGCCCGGTCTGCTTTCACAGCGGTTGTCGGCTGCGCAAAGGGAGGGTCCATGATTTTTCGCATGTTCGGCACGATATCACATTTTGTATTGTTTTATCACGAGTATTTTCTCGTGCGCTCGGACGATCAAGTTCAGGGTTTTGTCCCTATGAGCAAGAAATCCAAATCCGGTGGGCACTCAGACCACACCCAAGACTCCTCCTCCTCAGCCCTCGCGGGAAAGTTTTCCCGTCCGCTGAAAATCACCATGCTCGGCGCAGGCAGCGGGTTCACGCCCCGCTTGCTCAACGATGTTCTGCAAACACCCGGCGAATGCGGCGGGACGATTGCTCTGGTGGATATCGACAGCGCCCGGCTCTCGACGATGGCCAAGGTCGTCCGCAAACTCCTCGCCAAGCTGGGCAAGACGAACTGGAAAGTCCAAGCCTCCGAGAACCGACGGGATGTTCTCGCCGGAAGCCACTACATTGTGAATTGCATCGAGGTCAGCGGTCTCGAATGCGTGAAGTTCGACAACGATATTCCTTTGAAATACGGCGTGGACCAATGCATCGGTGACACGATTGGGCCGGGCGGACTTTTCAAAGCGCTCCGCACCGTCCCGGTTTTTCTGGAAGTTTTGAAGGATGCGGAACGGCTTTGCCCAGAAGCGATCGTGCTCAACTACACGAACCCGATGAACATAATGTGCCTCGCCGCCGGGCGCACCAGCTCTCTTCCCGTAGTCGGGCTCTGCCATTCCGTCCAGGGCACCAGCAATCTTCTGGCCGACTACGCGGGTGTTTCCTACGGGGAAATGGAGTGGGAGTGCGCTGGCATCAACCACCTGGCATGGTTCACCACCCTGCGGCACAACCGTAAGGATCTCTATCCGGCTCTGAAAAAGAAATTTACCACGGAGATTGCGCTGGGTTTCAAAGAGTTCCACGCGGGGCTCGTCCGCGCCGACGCTCTCGATCCGAACAACGCGAAGGAAGGAGATATCCAGACAAAAACCTTGGATCTCATCCGCAAGGATATGTGCCTGCATTTCGGCGCATTCATCACCGAGAGCTCGGGACATCTCTCCGAATACCTCCCCTATTATCGCAAATCGGAGAAAGGGCGCATGCTTCTGCGTCCTGGTTACGACGGCGGCTCGCGTTTTTACGCCACCAACTGGCCGGAATGGCGGAAGTCCAAAGACCAAGAGCGCATGGCACTGCTCCGCGGCACCGAGCCGATGGACTGGAAGCGCAGCTGGGAATACGCCAGCTGGATCATTGAGGCTCGCGAAAAAAATGTCCCGTTCCGCATCCACGGCAATGTCATGAACCAGACAGCCGGAGGCGGGAGTTTGATCACCAACCTGCCGCAGGATGGCTGCGTCGAGGTGGCCTGCCTGGTGGACCGGAACGGCATCCAGCCTACGCGTTACGGAGCGCTCCCACCGCAGATGGCCGCCCTCTGTGCCTCAAACATGGCCATGTTCGGCCTAGGAGCCACCGCAGCGATCGAGCGCAGCAAGGAGGCCGCCATCCACGCACTGCTCTTGGACCCGCTCTGCGCGGCCGTCTGCAGCCCTGCGGAAATCCAAGCCATGACCCTTGAACTCTTCCGCTCCGAGAAGGACTTCCTACCCGGATACAAATAAGAACCTCCGAAATTAAAAGGAAAGACCCCATTGCTGATAGATTTTTGTCTTGGCCAAGGCACGAAGGCGGTGGCAATACCCTCATCGGTTTTGCCCCGCTCTCTTCGAGCTGTTGCGTCGCAAAGTTAAACTTAGCAAGTCACCCGACGGACGGTGACTTCTCACAACCGAGTATATTACCATGAAATACGGCACAGCCTACTATCCTGACTATTTTCCAGAATCCGAGTGGTCTCAAGACCTCGACCGAATGGTTTCCTGCGGGGTGACTTCCGTCAGGATTCTGGAGTTTGGCTGGTGTTTTTATGAACCGACGCCGGGTGTGTTTGTTTGGGATGGTGTGGATCGTTTTCTGGACCTGTGTCTGGCCCGCAATCTGGCGGTCTGCCTTGCAACACCGACGGCGACACCACCACCGTGGTTTTTTCAGCAATTCCCGGATGCTCGGCTTTTGGATCGTGACGCGAGACCGTGTTATTCGCACCGCCACATGACTTGCTGGAATCACCCGGCGGCCAGAGCCCAGGCTTTCGCGACGATTGAAAGGCTGGCCACTCGCTACGGGAACCACCCAGCCGTCTGGGGCTGGCAGATTGATAACGAACCGAACTATGCCGAGGACCCCAGCGGTTTCTACGATTTCAACCCGCACACGATTCGTGATGGTCAGGCCTGGTTGCGGGAGCGCTACGGCACACTCGATGCGCTCAATGAGGCATGGTT
>Ga0209087_1002007_pt1 | contig 11694 bp, 11 predicted proteins | sample S_130805_EF_Meta_FD_187321 | JGI IMG/M metagenome (GOLD analysis project Ga0209087, IMG submission 187321) | Freshwater microbial communities from Lake Simoncouche, Canada to study carbon cycling - S_130805_EF_MetaG (SPAdes) (version 2) | ecosystem: Environmental > Aquatic > Freshwater > Lake ...
TATTCTTAATATCTATTTCTAAATAAATCGTTTTTGATAATCCAGATTTCTTTATAAAGCGACATCTATATTTAATGATTTAACTTTAATCATTAAGCAGATGCGAGTCGGTACTATTGCTAAATGCGCATGCGAGGAATTAGGGGAGCAACCCAGCTTGAGCAAGACTCAGCTGCTGAGATGATCGATGCTGTAAGTACGCTCCTATCTGAAATGCTTTCTGCCAATGAGGTTAAAACTGAAGATCTAATCTCAATCATTCTTACCTCAACCCCAGATCTAACCTCCGAGTTCCCGGCAGTTGCTGCCCGAAAGATTGGGTTAGGAAGCGTGCCACTGTTGTGTGCAGTTGAAATTGATGTGAAGGGTGCCTTACCAAGGGTTGTTCGAGTGCTGATGCATGCTCATTTAGATCGTGATCTAGCCGATATAAAGCATATTTACCAACGTGGTGCGGCAGCATTACGTAAAGATTTAGCTCAATAAGATAAATGATTAGCTCAATACGCATAGTTGGCGCAGGATTGATCGGCACATCAATTGGATTGTGTTTAAAAGCAGCTGGTGTAAATGTTGAGATAGCAGATATCGACTCAAATACGGCCAAATTAGCCCAGGATTTAGTTAAAAGCACTCCGGTATCAGAACCAGATCTAATTATTGTTGCAGTACCAATTGGTGTTAATCAGAGTGAAGTTGTTAAACAATTAAATGCAAACCAATCATCGATAGTTTGTGATTTAGCTAGCGTAAAGTCTGATCTTCTACTTAAGGTTGCAGAATTATCAGCGAATGCTGCAAATTTTGTTTCGCTACACCCAATGGCAGGCAGAGAGATGAGTGGTGCACAAAGTGCACGTGCGGATCTATTTACTGGCCGTGCCTGGATTGCCATTGAAAGTGATAAGAGTAGTAAGAGAGCAAAAGAGATTGCGCAAGAGTTAATTAAAATGTGCGGGGGCAGTAGCTACTGGATGAGTTCAGCAGAACATGATGAGGTTGTTGCAAAAATCTCCCATGTTCCGCAAATTTTAAGCACAGCATTAGCCGCATCTTTGCTTAATATTTCAGAGGAAAAATTGAATTTATCCGGCCAAGGTTTGCGCGATTTAACCCGATTAGCAGATGCTGATTCAAATTTATGGAGTCAAATACTTCTAGAAAATCGAGAGAAATTAATCCCGGTTATCTCCGATTTATTAGCTCAACTAGAAAAAATTCAAGAAACCTTAAATGAAAATAATGCTGAAAAGATGAGAGATTTTCTTGCTAAAGGAAGAGATGGCAAGACAAAAATACCTGGAAAACATGGCGCAAAAGCTCGCGAATATTCATTTTTACCAATTGTTATCGATGATAAAGCTGGTGAGTTAGCGAGAATTTTTAATGAGTGCGCAAAGGTTTCGGTAAATATTGAGGATTTAAGTATTGAGCACTCACCTGGACAGGAAACTGGCTTAATTACACTAGCTCTTTCAAGTGCAGATTGCGTAAAGCTTTCTGACCACTTAGAAAAACTAGGATTTAAGGTTCATCCGGCTAAAAATCGATAAATACCTTTACTGGCAAAGATAGACTTACGCACATGTCCGGGTTGGTGTTAGCAATAGATGGTCCAAGCGGATCTGGTAAATCCTCAACTGCAAAAGCAATCGCCCTTCGCGCCAATTGGAGTTACTTAGATACCGGAGCTCTTTATCGAGCTGTTACCTATCTTGCTTTAGACAATAAAGTTGATACAGAGGATTCAGTAACCGACTTATTGAATAAACATGAGATCACATTTGATACAAATCCAGCTGAACCAAAAATCTTTCTTGACAATAAAGACATCTCTGAAGAAATAAGATTTCAAAGAATCAATGACTCAGTTAGCCAAATTAGTGCAATGGTTGGCGTAAGAAAAATTCTATTGGATATGCAACGAAAATATATCGCGGAAGCTCCGATCGGTATTGTTGTTGAAGGCAGGGATATTGGAACAGTAGTTGCACCTAATGCGCAGTTAAAAATATATTTACATGCAGATATATCTGCCAGAGCTGAGCGACGAGAGCTTGAAATGGCTGAGGATATTGGCTCTGAAAACATAGGAAAATCACTAGCAAACCGAGATGAAATCGACTCAACTCGCAAGATCTCACCATTGACCCAAGCAGATGATGCTGCAGTAATTGATTCAACTAGGTTGTCGCTGCAAGAGGTTACAGATCAAATCTGGAAATGGCTTAAGCAAAGAAACTTATTAGGGTTACCAACAATTGCTGTAATTGGCCGGCCTAATGTAGGTAAATCAACCTTAGTAAACCGAATGATTGGCCGGCGCGAAGCGATTGTTGAGGACACACCTGGTGTCACTAGAGATCGAGTGAAGTACGAGGCAGAATGGAATGGTCGCCGATTCTTTTTAATTGATACTGGCGGCTGGGAAGTTAAACCTGAGGGAATTAGCGAAAAAATAACCGCTGGTGCTGAAGCAGCCATTACCGAAGCTGATCTAGTTATGTTTGTGGTAGATGTTCAAGTTGGTGCCTTAGATGAGGATCAGTCACTAGTTGATTTACTTCGCAAGAGTGGTAAAAAAGTTATTTTGGTAGCAAATAAAATTGATAATGCTGAAGATGAGGCCGATGGTTATGCATTATGGAATCTAGGTTTAGGTGAGCCAAGATTTGTTTCAGCATTACATGGTCGAGGCAGTGGCGATTTGCTTGATTTACTTATTGCTCAACTACCTGAGGTTGGTTCTGAACAAGTAGATGATGGTTTTCGAAGAGTGGCTTTAGTTGGCCGTCCTAATGTTGGTAAATCAAGTTTACTTAATGTTTTAGCTGGATCTCCTAGAGTTTTAGTAGATGATGCAGAGGGAACTACTAGAGATGCAGTTGATGAGTTAATTGAGTTTGGTGGATCAACTTGGAGATTTATCGACACCGCTGGAATTAGAAGACGAGCACATCAAGCAAGTGGAACTGATTACTACGCATCCCTTCGAACTCAGATTGCATTAGAGCGTGCTGAGGTTGCCTTAGTTATTTTTGATGCATCCCAAATCCTTACTGAACAGGACATTCGAATTGTTAGCATGGCAGATGAAGCAGGTAAAGCTTTAGTAATCGTTATGAATAAATGGGATTTAGTGGATGAAGAACGCCAACTGGTATTAGATAAAGAGATTGAAAGACAATTAGAAAGATATCCCTGGGCCCAGCGGGTAAATCTTTCAGCCAAAACTGGTTGGCATCGAGATCGCCTAGCACCGGCACTTCGAACTGCGCTAACAAATTGGGAGAAGAGAATTCCAACCGCAAAGTTAAATGCTTTCTTAGGGGAATTAGTGGGCGGCAATCCGCCACCAGTTAGATCTGGCAAACAACCTAAGATTAAGTTTGCCACCCAAGCCGGCACCTGCCCTCCAAAGTTTGTGGTCTTTGCTACCGGCTTTTTAGAGAATGCTTATCGAAGGTTTATTGAAAGGCGCCTGCGGGAGGAGTTTGGCTTTGATGGAACTCCGATTGAAGTAGCGGTAAAGCTAAAGGATCGTGATAATGATTAATATTCCAAATACGCTCACTTTGCTCCGGGCCTTAGGCGTTCCACTTTTTCTCTACCTTTTTCTTGTTGCAGATCAACCAGTACTTAGTTTTATCGTCATTGTCCTTGGAGGAGTAACTGATTATTTGGACGGCAAGATAGCCAGAGCTCTTAATCAAACTTCAGAGTTTGGCGCCAAATTCGATCCAACGGTTGATCGGCTTTATATCGGCGCAGTTATTTTGGCGTTGGCAAGTAGAGATTATCTGCCGTGGTCATTAGTCATTGCGATTATTGTTCGGGACTTAATTCTGCTGTTAGTTGTTTTATACCAAAAAATCCGAAAGATCCCATATATTGAGGTGACATACTTGGGCAAGGCAGCTACGTTTAATCTTCTTTACGCCTTTCCTTTCTTACTTCTAAAAGATGCAAATGTAGTTGGATCCTGGTGTTATATCCTTGGATGGGCCTTTGCTATTTGGGGTGTAGCACTATACTTTTACACTGGCATGCAATATCTTTTCAAAGGATTAAGACCGAGTGCAGTTATTAGGGGGAAATAATGTCAAAGGTTCCAGATACTCTGCGCTACACCAAAGAGCATGAGTGGGTGCAGGAATTAACTCCTACTAAATTTCGTATTGGTATCACCGATTTTGCTCAAGCAGCTCTCGGTGACATTGTTTATATTCAACTGCCAAAGGCAGATGCAGTGGTTTCTGCCAACTCTGTATGTGGTGAAGTAGAATCCACTAAATCAGTATCTGAAATATATGCTCCGATTTCTGGAAAAGTTGTTGCAATCAATAAAAAATTAGATACCAATCCAGAAACGATCAACTCTGATCCATATGGAGATGGTTGGATCGCTGAGATTGAAATTTTAGGTGACAAACTCTCTGAAACCCTACTTTCTGCGCGGGAATATGAGGATTTAACGGCTTGACCGCACCCTACGAAAGGCAATAGTGTCAGCCTATAGTTTAAGTTCACTACTGCTGGGGGAGTCATGGCCGATAAAGCATCACCGCCTAATGACCTTACCTCAACCCTCAATCTCCGCCAGTTAAGGGCAATTCCTACATCTGTTAAGGCTGATGATCTATATAAATCACTCTCCGCTGATCAACAAGACGTAGTTAATAAACTGCCAAAGAATGTTGGCATTTTGTTAGTGCTAAGTGGAGCGGGAATTGGTGGCCGATATCTTCTTGATTCAGATGAAACTAAGGTTGGTCGAGATATTAATAATGAAATTTGCCTAGATGACATCACAGTTTCAAGATCTCATGCTTTAATTTCAAAATCAGACGGTTATACAGTTAAAGATCTTGGTAGCTTGAACGGAACTTACGTAAATGCGGTTGCAGTAAGAGAATCTAAGATTAATCCAGGGGATGAAGTACAAATAGGAAAGTATCACCTGACTTTGTTTGTAGGTGATTAGTAATGGCCGTACCAGCAAGAGCTTATTTAAGCATAGGTGAAGTTTTAACCAGACTTCGTACCGAATTTACTGATATCACAATCTCAAAGATCAGATTTTTAGAGTCAGAGGGTTTGATTGAGCCTCAACGCACACCAAGTGGTTATCGTAAATTTACAACTAATGATCTAGAAAGATTGCGCTTTGTGCTTCTTGCTCAACGGGATCAATACTTGCCACTTAAGGTAATTAAAGAGAATTTAGATGCAATGGATCGAGGTTTAACTCCAGCTAAGGCAGTTGGGGGAGTTGCAACTCCACGCTTGGCAGCAGCTGACGGAGTTTTAACCGCTGATCAGTTTGCAAGTGATAATGATCTACGCCTAACTAGAGCTGAAATGTTATCTGCTTCAAATTTAACCGATGAACAGTTGACTGAGATTGAGTCTTACGGCTTAGTTGCAATTCGTGGTCGACATTACGACAGTGACGGGCTTGCGGTTGCAAAGGCAGTTGCTGAGATTTCAGCCTTTGGTATCGGCGCAAGACATCTACGTGCTTTCAAAACCGCAGCTGATCGTGAAATAGGTTTAGTTGAACAAGTAACAACTCCACTTCTTCGCCAAAAAGGTTCTGAGTCAAAAGCAAGAGCTGAAGAGGTTGAACGCGAGTTAGCATCTTTATCAATTAGATTGCATGCTTCACTTGTTCGCGCCGGTTTACACCGCGCTAAATAATTATTAATGAGTAATTACCACCCGGTCGAGGTAATGGGTGTTCGCGTAGAGATGCCCTCAAACCAACCAATAGTTTTATTAAAAGAGTTAGATGGAGCTAGGTATCTGCCTATTTGGCTAGGCGCAGCTGAAGCCACCGCAATTGCCTTCGCCCAACAAGAGGTTTTACCCCCAAGGCCGCTAACCCATGATCTATTTAAAGATGTATTAATGCAGTTGGGAGCGAAATTAAATAATATCTATCTAACAGAATTAAAAGATGGTGTTTTTTATGCCCAACTGAATTTTGAGGGCGGCCCTGCAATCTCTGCTCGGCCAAGTGATGCAATTGCACTTGCACTACGAATTGGCGCACCCATATTAGCTAGTGAGGATTTGTTAGATGAGGCAGGCATTGAGATCCCAGATCAGGCAGAGGATGAGGTTGAAAGGTTCAAGGAGTTTCTAGACCAGATAAATCCAGAAGATTTCCTTGGATAAGTCCAACCCTAAACCTTGGGTTAAAGTATTTCGTGTCGTTGGCACGCTCAAATGCCCGCCTCTTCTACAATTAAGCCCTCCCCATAGAATTGAGTCCCCATGAACACTTCACCAGATATCGGTTACCGCGGAGCAACCGCATGTGTTGCTGCCGGAATTTCATACCGCCAATTAGATTATTGGGCTCGCACTGGTTTAGTTGAGCCAGGTGTTAGAGGAGCAGCCGGTTCTGGTTCACAAAGACTTTATAGTTTTCGCGATATTTTGGTATTAAAAATTGTTAAACGCCTTCTAGATACCGGTGTTTCACTACAAAATATTCGAACTGCAGTTGAACATTTACGTGCTCGCGGTGTTTCAGATTTAGAAAGCATAACTTTAATGAGTGATGGCGCATCAATCTATGAGTGCACAAGTCCGGATGAGATTGTCGATCTTTTGCAGGGTGGTCAAGGTGTATTTGGAATTGCAATTGGCAAGGTTTGGAGTGAGGTTGAAGGTTCTCTTGCAACACTTCAAGGTGAAAGTCTTAGCGATGGCAGCTTGGTCGTCAGTGGGGAAAGTAACGACGAGTTAGCTCAACGCCGAAAGCTTAAAGGCGCTTAAACAATATAAACTTCCCGCAACAGAATTTGATTGGGGGAGTAATGTCATATCGATCTGAGTTTGTCGATCGTCATATCGGACCTAATCAATATCAAATCCAAACCATGCTGCTTGAGCTTGGATTTAAGGATTTAGATTCATTTATCACCTCAGTTGTTCCACAAAATATTCATATCAAAGGCGAGATCGAAAAATCACTGCCTTCTGGTATCTCTGAAGTGGCCGCACTTGCTGAAATAAAACAAATTGCTGATAAAAATAAGGTTATGAAATCGCTAATTGGATCTGGATACTACGGAACAATCACTCCAGCGGTAATTTTAAGAAATGTTTTGGAAAATCCGGGTTGGTATACCGCTTACACACCTTATCAACCAGAGATAAGCCAGGGAAGATTAGAAGCAATATTTGCTTTTCAAACTGCAGTTTCAGATCTTACCGGTTTGCCTATATCAAATGCTTCCATGCTTGATGAAGCAACCGCTGCAGCTGAAGCAATGACATTAGCAAGAAGAGTTTGGCAAGGAAGTGATGATGCAGCATTTGCAATTGATAAGAATCTTCATCCGCATGTTAAAGCAGTTATCCATACCCGCGCAAAACCATTAAAAATTAAGATTATTGAAAGTGATTTTTCTGAAAGTAAATTCGAATCGGAGATATTTGCAGCTGTAATTGCATATCCTGAAACAACTGGCAGAGTTAAGGATTTAGCAAATATTGTTGAAAAGATTCAAGAGGTTGGTGCACTTGCAATTATTGACTGTGATTTACTGGCTTTAACCTTATTTAAGTCACCAGGGGAGTACGGCGCTGATATTGCGGTTGGCTCTGCGCAAAGATTTGGTGTGCCGGTTGGTTTTGGTGGTCCACATGCCGGTTTTATGTCGGTTAGAAATGGATTAGAAAGATCATTACCAGGTCGATTAGTTGGTCAATCAGTAGATACACATGGCAATCTGGCTTTTCGATTAGCACTTCAAACACGAGAGCAACATATAAGAAGAGATAAAGCGACCTCAAATATTTGTACCGCTCAAGTATTACTTGCAGTTATCTCGGCTTTCTATGCAATGTGGCATGGTCCTGATGGCCTAAAAGCTATTGCAGAGCGGATTCAACACTTTGCTTATAATTTAAGATCTTTTGCTAAAGATGGTGGTTACTCAGTTGATGAGTATGAAATTTTCGATACCGTCCTTATTAAAACACCTAAGGCTGAAGCATTATCAAAAAAAGCAGTCCAAAGTGGATTTAACTTTAGATTTATATCAAAGGATGAAATAGCAATTAGTTTTGATGAAACTACCACTACGGAAGATTTTGCAGCGATTTTGGAGATCTTTGGCTTAAAGATTGGTAAAGATAATTCACCAAAGCTGACTGTTGCCAGGGGGAGTAGCTTTCTAACCCATCCGCTTTTTAATACCTACCACTCTGAAACATCCATGCTTAGATATATCAGATCCCTATCTGATCGTGATCTTGCATTAGATCGAACCATGATTCCGCTTGGTTCTTGCACAATGAAGTTAAATGCCACATCAGAGATGATTCCAATTACTTGGCCAGAATTTAATTCTATTCATCCATTTGCACCAGTGGATCAATCTAATGGTTACACACAATTAATTGATTTATTAAGTAAATGGCTAACCTCAGTAACTGGCTATGACGCCGTTTCATTACAACCAAATGCTGGTTCTCAAGGAGAATTTGCTGGTTTATTAGCTATTAGAAATTATTTAGATAGTAAAGGAGAAAGTACAAGAGACATTTGTCTTATTCCATCAAGTGCGCATGGCACAAATGCAGCAAGTGCTGTTATGGCAGGCATGAAGGTAATTGTGGTTGCCTGTGATGAGGATGGCAATGTGAGCCTTTCTGATCTTAAGGCAAAAATCTCTGAATATAGATCCAACCTTGCAGCGTTAATGGTTACTTATCCATCAACACATGGAGTTTTTGAATCAGCGATCTCTGAAATTTGCGAATTGATTCATGATGCAGGTGGTCAAGTTTATGTTGATGGTGCAAATTTGAATGCACTAGTTGGTGTTGCAAAACCTGGAAAATTTGGGGCAGATGTATCACATTTAAATTTACATAAAACTTTTTGTATTCCACATGGTGGCGGGGGACCAGGTGTTGGTCCTGTAATAGCCCGCGCACACCTTGCACCATTTTTACCAAACCATCCTGCGAATACTGCAGCTGGACCAAGTACTGGGCCTGGACCAGTCTCTAGTGCACCTTTTGGTTCAGCTTCAATTTTACCTATCTCATGGATGTATATCCGGATGATGGGTGGATCTGGCTTAACTAAGGCAACTGAGGTGGCAATACTTAGCGCAAATTACTTAGCTAAAAAGCTTGATCCATTATTTCCAGTTCTCTACCGTGGTCAAAATGGACATATTGCACATGAATGTATTATCGATATTCGTGAGCTAACCAAAAATACTGGTGTAACTGTTGATGATATTGCTAAGAGATTGATGGACCATGGTTTTCATTCACCAACGGTAAGTTTTCCAGTGGCTGGAACCATGATGATTGAGCCAACAGAATCTGAGGATATAAGGGAGCTAGATAGATTTTTAGCAGCAATGGAGAGTATTCGCAGTGAAATATCTGAAGTTGAAGCTGGCAAGATCACAATTGAAGATTCACCACTAAGACATTCACCTCACACGATTGGCGATTTAGTAAGTGATGGTTGGGATCGAAAGTATTCAAGGCAGGTTGCAGCATTTCCAACTGGTGAAGATGTTGGAATTGGCAGATCTGGTAAGTATTTGCCTACAGTAGGGCGAATTGATGGTGTTTATGGGGATAGAAACCTAGTCTGCAGTTGCTTACCAATCGAGGAGTTGGCCTCTAACTAGATCTTTTCTACTTTACATAATGTAGATTATCGGCGATTAAATATACGCCTAAAACCCCAAATACTGACCATCGACCAAGCCTCCCACACGATTGAAATGCTCATCTTTGAATAACCGTTCTCCCGCTCTACAAATGTAATTGGTACTTGTTTAATACCAAACCCGGATTCAATTGCTTTAAGTGCCATTTCAATCTGAAATCCATACCCTCGAGTTTCTATTTCACCAAAGTTTATCTTTTCAAGTAACTCTCTAGGCAGAACCCTATAACCGGAAGTTAAATCCTTATATGGCAGATTAAGAACAAATGCTGCATACCAAGTTCCCATTCGGGATATAAGTTTGCGCTGAAATGGCCAGTTAACTACCGAACCACCAGGAATCCATCGTGTTCCAATAACCAAGTTTTTCTGATCAGCAGCTCTTAAAAGATCGATAAGTTGCTCAGGTTGATGGCTTAAATCAGCATCCATTTCTACAAAATATTGATAATCACTTTCTAAACCTTGTTTAAAACCAGCCAAGTATGCTGGTCCTAAACCATTTTTTTCTTTCCGGGTAAGTACTGATAAGCCATCAATGTTTAATGATTTAGCGATTTCGGCTGTTTTATCTGGTGAACTATCATCAACAATCAAAATATCGATTTTATATTGATCGGAAATAAGCTTTCTGGCACTACCAAGTCGCTCTAAAAGTCCTCTAATGCTTTCAGATTCATTGTAGGTTGGGATTACGATAAGTACATTTCTCATCTTCTTACCCTCCTTCTGACAAACAAAATGACTAACAGCATAATAATACTTAAACCTTCAAGATATTTGCCATACCTTTGAGTGTAAGTCTGTCCCTCAACAATATTCACCTCATCAATTAACGTAGCTGGGATAAATCTCGGTACAGAATTACGAATTTGACCTTTATTATCAATAAATGAGGTTACCCCGGTCGTTGATACGTACGCTACCTCTCGCCCAGTTTCGAGCGCTCTAATCTTAGCTATATTTAACTCTTGATCTAATTGTGCGGTGTCTCCAAAGGTTGCATTATTGGTCTGGACAATTAGAAAATCAGATTTTACTTGATCTCTAAATGAATCATTAATGATCTCATAGCAGATCTGGGTTTGAAATTTAAGGTCATTAATCTGAAAAACTAAATCATTTTTACCGGCTGAAAAATCAGTAATTTCATCTGCATATTTGGAAAATTTAGTGCTTAAATCTCTAAGTGGCAGATACTCACCAAAAGGCGTTAAATATCGTTTTGTATAAACTTGTTGCTTATCAGGGTTGAATAATATCGATTGGTTTTGCGGTCCGTTCAATGACCTAGTTACTCCACCAATCAGTATCGGTGTTTGTAGGAATTTTGAAAGATCGCTTACTTGGCTGGCAATACCGGGTGTCGTATTGATATCTATGTCAACTGCATTCTCTGGCCAGACTATTAGATCAACCTGCTTTCTTGTCACCGATTTAGCAGTTTGTGAAAGGTGACGTTTGAAAACTTCCTGTGTCGTGGAATTAAAATCTAAACCCAGATTAGTCACACCCCCTTGAATCAAGGCAATTCTAACTTTACCAAGATCTGTTACTGGAGATATAAGTACTGATGAAAGTAAAATTATAGCAATTAACACTAAACCAGTTATCAAGGTTCTGGTGGCTGCAACTGCAGCAGAAATGAATGCAACAAGGACCACTCCCCCAAGTGGGTAAAGAGCTGATAACGGACTATCTGCTTGAGTAAAGCTAATTCTCGACCAGCCAAATCCAGTGAAAGGAACAGTTCTAAGTAATAACTCCACTAATACATATGATGTTGCGAACGAGATCTGATTGTACCTTTGCTTCTTAGATACAAAATATGCCGGAACAATAAAAAATATAGCTTGAACTATGCAAAGTGCTATCCATGGCGTGTTTCCTACGTATATTCCAGTCCAATGTTGCACCGTTAGCAATAAAGTAAGTCCATAAAGATATGAAATATATATTCTTGATCTTAAATTCGCAGT
>Ga0209087_1002009_pt1 | contig 11691 bp, 12 predicted proteins | sample S_130805_EF_Meta_FD_187321 | JGI IMG/M metagenome (GOLD analysis project Ga0209087, IMG submission 187321) | Freshwater microbial communities from Lake Simoncouche, Canada to study carbon cycling - S_130805_EF_MetaG (SPAdes) (version 2) | ecosystem: Environmental > Aquatic > Freshwater > Lake ...
AATGGAAAGTCTCCATTGCGACTGAAACATTCAATATCCCAAGAGGCGATTAAGAAGGGAGCAGCACTTGCGGCGGGCCCCTCAAGAGGAACAACCTCATTCCATTCACATTTCCCTGTAAGGGTTCCATCTTTCTCGATTTCTAATTCGGCGGTATCAAGTGTTTCGCAAGTAATCCAGCCACATGGTGAAATATTCTGAATATGGAGAAATCGGAGCATTGGGTCCAAATTGGCTTCATAAACTTCCGGTGCTCCAGTAAATGGTTCAGCAAGTGTTTGATATTCAGGTACGTAATGAGTCTTTTTACGGATCGCTTCTGAACGTCGGATCTTGGATTGTTCTGTTTCTACAAGACGTGGCAATTGAGTTTCAGGATTGAGGAAAAGATTACGAAGTGCGCGAAAACACGCAATAGAAGGCACTGTGAGTTTAAGAAATTGGAATTGTTTATTGTTAGTAAACTCAAATAGCACTTCACGTTGTAGGGTTTCATATTCCACTTTTTCGGCCAACTGGGGGCCGAGATTTTTCCCAATATACTCACGAATTTCTTGTAATGCGAGACTGAGCAACTTTGTCTCTGGAAGCCGAATATAGAAGTATGGTTTAAAACCGCCGACATCCAGGCGAACTGGTTTACCGTCAACAGTTGAGCCAAATATATGAATAATCATTTCCATTGTATTTGATGCTTTATAGCGGGCCTTTTTCGGCTTCTCGTCATCAGAATCTGGTTCAAGAAATTCTATTTGACGTGTATTTTCATCCTCGGCAACGACCTTTTGGTCTCTGGCGATGATGTCTAAAATATGTAGTTGAACTTGTGCCATTTTTATGCCTTTTCCCTTACAAGAGTCAAGGTCAATTTTTAGCGACGACTCCGCGTTTTTTTGTCTTAGTCTTCTTTGTTTTCCGCTTGCGACTCTGTGTGCCCTTGTAAGCAGTTCTTAGAAGAACATCAAATAAAGAACCACCACTAACCTTTTTCTCAGTCGAAAGAATCATATCAGCAGCAATATTTGGCGGAGAGATAGATGGTCCAGATGGAGTTAATTTTGTATTATTAACTAATGGCACTGTTTGTTCAACTGTCTCCCCTTCAGGAATATATGTAGGTTCTTCTGAAAGAATCTGTGTTCCATTAGGTGTTCCCGCATTACGAACAATTGCTCGCATCGTTTCCATATTATTATGGTCTGGTACGCTCTGTGAATCAGGCGCATTCGGACCCTTAAAATTCACTGCTTGGCCTTTTTCATTAATAAGCATCACTGTTGGGTAACTTGTAACAGGTTTAGCGCGTTGAGTTAAAGATGTCTTAGAAAACATATCATCGCGCACGGATGCCATATTTAATGAACGATCAGGGTCATTTTCCAATTCCTTCCACATTGGTTTATAATGTTGGCAGTGGCCGCACCAGTCAGCATATACAAATACTAAAACAGGTCCAATAAGACTCTCAAATTGTTTAACCTTTTTAACACTGTCTACATCTACGGGCGCTGAAAGCCGCCCTGAACTTCTGCGTCTACTGCGTAGCCGAGTAGGCATTCTCTGTTAGGGAATGGTATAAAATTTTAAAATCATTTATTAGAGTTCATATCACAGATATGAAGTTGAATTATACAAAACTTATATTTGCCACAGTCGGCATACTTGTAGCCGTATGTGTATATTGGCTAATATGGAAAAATATTCGCCCACGATTCTATGACCGTTTCGAGGATTTAGCATCTGCACAAACCCAAGTAGCACCTGTAAGTGATATTCCAAAGACAAAAAAAGAACTTGAATATTTATTTGATAAAGGTAATCTCCCAAATCAAGTGTTAGATTCTAGACGCGTTGAGCGCCCATACTTAACAAACCCCATTAATTCTCTTGATGATTATGAATACAATCTCGTATTTCAAAATGAGGGGTCTCGCGAATTATCACAAGAAACAAAGAACGTACTAACATCAGCATATCCTTTTGACTGGTCTGTTCATCCCCCAGCATCAGCCGTGTTTCAAGCAGGGCAATCAGACCTCTATCAAGCAAAACCAACTGACCCTATTCCAACAGACACCTATAAGGCAATTGAAGCGGCTTCTTTACAACCTCCAGATATGGACAAAGTGGAAGAAGAAGAGCGGAAAATTCTTGCAACATATGCTCCAAAACACGCAGGAGACTTAAAGACGTATAATATTGAAGATGCAAAGGAACTTATTCACAAGATTTATGATGCGAAGGGTCTGAAGCCAGAAGTAGTTGAATCGCAGGACAATGTGTACCAGGTTGTTTATACAACACCAAAAGACCCTAAGATTGTATATGAAGATGATCCTGAACCATCTGTAGGGGGACAAATGTATTCAAATCCGAGGTCATTTGATGTAATAGCGGTGCCTGGAGCGGTTGCAGATACAAGCGCTGCTCTTGATCCGTTCTATGAACCTCGTAATAATGTTCGTGTATCACGAACAGATTATACTCGGTGGACACCTGGGTTAGAGCGACAATTTGCGCCGACATATGAGAAAAAGGAATGGTATTAGAAAGGAGGTCTAAAACTTAGTAAATATTTACAAAAAGATATGAATCCTTCAAATACTGTGGTTGTTATTTCTGTTTATAAAAAACTAATTCCATGGGCTGATAGGCTCAGGGAAATGGGGTTTGAAGTACGAGCCTATACAAAAGAAGATCCTACAAGTGTTTATAATGTTCCTAAAAATGTTGGCTGTGAAGCAACAGCGTATTTAAAATATATAATTGATAATTATGATACACTTTCAGATTATTCTATTCTCTTACATGATCACGAATCTTCGTGGCATCAAGAGGGAAGTATTGTGGACGCAATTCGTGAGAAATTAGGTACTGAAGAAACATTTCATAATTTTAATATTACAACAAAAGCTGCATTTTATTTATATGATGTAGGAGCATATATTAGTTTTTATAATAAATATTTGAAAAAATATATTGGTACAGAAATTTACAGTTTTGGAGAGTTTGTATTGAATAGAAAACTTAATGCACAATTTCTTATTCATAAAAAGCATATTCAATTTAGACCGCTCGAATTATATACAAATCTTTATAATTGGTTTATGAATGATAAAAGAGATAAGTGGCTTTCTGCTTATGTATTAGAAGTATTTTGGGATATTATATTTGGACAAGTATCTGAAATTACATATTTTCCCAAAATTGCAGTCTGTACAAATTCTATTAATCCAAGAGATGATTTTTTAATTCAATATGGAGAAAACGTATTTGATTTCTATACTACAAATCCTTCTACAAATAGTAAAATATGGAAATATATAAATGACTCAAGCATAGATGAAATAAATACAAAATATAATTTTCAAATATTTATTAATTATGATAATATAGATGTTGAATTTTATGACTATATTCTCAGTATGCTTTATGTATATAATTTAATAAAATCAAATATATTTTTAACATTGTCTGGAGATCCAGAGGGGCATATTTTTTATATTAAAAGTCTAAACACTAAAGAACGCTTATATAAACTTGTTATAAACGATCCAGATCTATCTAATAGTGGATTTCTTGGAACACACGCTAAAAACAACCCAGAAAGATTTAAAAGATTAGCATTTTAGATTTTCATTTGTCTAAAGGTCTAAACTTATTAAACTATATATATATATATATATATATATATTAAGAATGTCTATTATACTTGATGATAGAGAACATGAGTTGATTAAACTTATGGCGAATACCACTGTATCGCACCTCCCCGTTGGTGATGCGTGGATTGGTTCACCAGAAACAACTGAATATGGAGTTGTTGTTGAACGAAAAACAGTGGCAGATCTTGAATCATCTTTGACTGATGGGCGCTATAGAGAACAGCGCACACGTCTTCTCACATTTTGTGAAGAAAAGAAGGCGAGACCTCTATATATTATTGAAGGCGGTTTACAACATTCTTATAAGAAGAAGGTTTTGTGGCAAGTGCTTAATCGGCTTTGTCTTCGTTATGGAATTGGTTTAATGCAAACAACATCTACAAAGGAGACAGCAGAACTATTGGAAACAATTGCTTATCAACTTACAGAAGATAAGGAATGTTTTAAAGCAACAACATTATCTTATTCAGATGTAGCGTCGTTTCATAAGAAGGGGAATAAAGACGACCCAGAATTTTTTACACTGGCGGCTTTACAACAATGTACAGGCGTTAGTGTAGATAAGGCGAAGGCTCTCTTAGAACATTTTAAAAGTCTGAAAGCAATAATGGATGCGGATGCCAAGGATCTTGGAGAAGTGAAGACATCAAATGGACGAAAACTTGGACCAGTTCTTGCAAAAAGACTTTGGGATCATTTTCGTTTTGTGAAAACTTAGGAAGTAAACTGTTTCCTAAAGAGTTCCATATTCATTGCGCCCATTGAGAGATTACATTTGCGACAAATTGGTCTCAAATTATCAATATGTGTTTTACCGCCACTAATTTCCGCAATTACGTGTCCAGTGTCAAATTCACGCTGAGTGATTCGTGTAGTTTGACAACAATAACAAGGTGCTGACCCCTGCTCCAAACCAATATACTTATTCCAAACAGAAGTCTTCAGAGCCTCTGCAATCTGTTTCTTCGGAATCTTCGTTTTCTGTGTAATTGTTATTTTCTTTTCGTGTGTAATAATTTTCACATCATTTTCTGGAACTGGCAGAGGAGCAACAGGCGCAGACCCAGTAATAACATCTCCGTGAAATATATTTCGCAGAATTATTAAATCATCCATATTTGAGGTTGGATAAGTTATATATACATCAATTTCCATATTTTGGATATTTTTAATAACACCATCAATAAAATAAGAATCAAAACCACCTAACATTAAATCCATTATTACACCAACACGATTATTTCCATCAATACATCTATACGCATTTTCATCTTTTAAAAATATAATGGGCTTAGATGGAAGCCCTCTTTTCACATAATTTAAATATGCTATTTTTGTATGTATATTCCAAGGATTAGAAGGAAAACAATCAGAAATATTATTATTTTTAAGAATTTTATTATAAAATTCTTGAATATTATAATGATTATATGTCACACGACCCTCCATTCTAATTTAGAACTGGAAAAGATCGTTTAATACAGCAGGTTTGGGTCTCGCAGGGTTTTCGCCAAGACCTCCACTCATTGCGTTTATAAAAGAGTTCGGAGGAGCATATTCTCCTGCTGAACGAGTTGGTGCGGTTAAGGCCATAGAATCCTGAACAAACCGAAGCCCAGGTTTTGTGCTCGGTTGAGTCCGAGCAGTCGCCAAAGATTTGGTAGGATTATTTGACGGAGGCGCAGGAGGCAACATAGCCTTCATTATAGGGGATTCTTGTAAAATGTAATTACGTTCGTGATGTTTCCAAGAGATATATAAGAGATTTGGATAGGTGAATCGGACTTCATAACCGACTTGCCGCATTTGAAATACTAAATATACAATACAATCCTCCATATCAATCTTTGGAAGTCCAAATACAAAAGGGGGAACAGTATATAAAATCCAATTATTTCCAGGAACTCGTGCAGCAGTTCTAATTCGTGTGTAAATTTGTTCTAATAGTTGGTTGTATGCTCTAAGTCTCGCCTTGTCACGTGATGCTCGTTCTTGGAAAAGAGTATTGGGTTTTAATATAGGTACTTCTTGCCGTGACTGTGCGTCCATCCTTACTTATCAATAAGCATTAATACAATGGCACATAGACGAAGAAACACACGCATAAAAATACCCTGTAAGGGTCTAAATTAAATCCGATGACTAACAAGTAGCAGATGTTTAGTATTATTAAACCAAAAAGACTATGCTTAAGTGGCGGTGGAATTCGAACAGTTAGTTATATAGGTGCTTTACAAATTTTAGAAACAAAAGGTCTTCTTGAAGAATTAGAAGAATTTCTCGGAGTTTCTGCTGGCGCATTTGTCGCTTTCTTGCTTGTTATTGGATATTCCCTTACAGAGTTGGAAAAAATTATGTGTACAATTGATTTTGGGGAAATTCGTTCAATAGATAATCCTGAGAATTTTTTGTTTTATGCGGATAATTTCGGGCTTGATGATGGTGCAGGACTTATTACTCTTATAGAATCTCTTTTGAAAAAGAAGGGTCTACCTTTAGACTTAACGTTTTCCGCTCTTTCTCCAAAAAAGCGCCTTAGAATATACGCAACAGATCTGAATGAACTGAAGAAGCGAGAATTTAGCGCAAAACTTACACCGAATGTTAGAATTATTGATGCACTTCGTGCGTCTATGGCTCTACCATTATATTTTACTCCTATAAAAGACCCTATTACTGGGAATCTATTAGCAGATGGAGCACTTATTGCGAATTATCCAATTATTCATTTAAACTCATTTGAATCACGAGACACAATTGGACTTACATTTGATGACCATAAAAATAATTATTCGGAAATAAGTAGTTTAATGATATATTTTCATCAAATTATGTCTTGTTATTGGGTCAATAAGAATAACGCAATATATTCGCATTATGCTAAGAATACAATTATTATACCGTGCGCTGCTTTTCCACCATTAAATTTCGAACTTACTGAAAAAGAAAAGAAGTTTCTATATGACTCTGGAGCAAATGCTGCGAAACAATATTTAGAAATGTTAAAAGGTCCTCAAAAGCCATTTCGTCGCAGATCTGTCTCCTAGACTCCTAGGCTCTAAGCAATTTACGTAACACTTTATCAATTGAGACAATACCATTATTACTAAGTGCGTCGATTATAAAGGAAGTTGCTAGAAGACGGTCGGCCCTTAAGAAAAGTATACCGCTTGGTGATTCAGGTATGAAATATTTAGGTTTTATAATAATAAATGATTTAAATTCAACATCAAGTTCACGCTGAAAATTTGTTAATACTTTTTGACTCTGCGCAACAAGAACACACTGATCAGAATTAAGAGACCGCACAATATCACCTGTAGGGGGAGAACGACACATATATTCACTATAGTCAGCAAGATACTGTTGCTGTCTATCAGTATATAATAGAAGAGGTACAAGCCTACGTAAATAGGATGATACACTAAATGCGCAAACAGCATTTCGTGTACCTTTTTTAATTATTTTGTCTTCGGAAAAGTCCTCATAGGCTTTCAATTCAGCATCAAAATCATCTAATTTTGTATTAAATAATGTATTCGAAAGATATTCAAACTTATCATTTCCTTCAGGAATTGTCTTTAATGCTTCTGTAATAGTTTCACGTAATTCATTTTTTTGAACAGGTGTCAAATGATTTGGGCCATTTGTTATTGGAAGCCCTTTAATTTTCTGGTACAAGAAAACAAATGACCGATTTAACGCACTCATAAAAGGCTCATCAGGAAGTTTATTAGGCGAACGAATATCACAAGTTTGTGCTCTAAAATTTGTATATACATTGAGAATACTGCGTGTATTTTCAATTAATTCATGCGCCTCTGTATTTTTTTTTAAAATATTATTTCGGACAGTAGTATTTCTTTTTGGTCGATTATTGGCCCTACGCGTATTTTTCCGCCTAAAAAGGTTCGGAAAACGCATCCCTATTGGGTTCTTAGATATTTTCCTTGAGGAACGCCATATAACCCTCCTTATTACGCTCACCAGTATACTCAACAATTTCACCAGTCATCTTTTCAAGGAGAATTGTCGGATAGCCCTTCACTGGCTTACCAGCAGCGGCTTCAGGAGTCTTCTCAGGATTTACCATATTAATATCAACTGGTTTACCATTCACCTGTAAGGGAGCACCAGCCTTCATAGACTCGAAATCAGGTTTCGCACTAGTACAGTGAGGACACCAGTCAACATAGTACATTGAAAGTTTCGAGTTGCCACTGCTAAATCCTTCATAAGGTTGAACAACATTACGATTTACTCCATAGAAATATATTAACACAAGAGCAATTAAAATAGCACCGCCAAATATGTAAAAACTTTGTTTGCGCATCTTACTTAGAGTTTAGAGAAATATAATAAATAATAATTAGAATGTCGACTAACAATAAACAATCCCTTACAGAGGATAATATTCAGTTTCTGGAGTTTGTATATACACTTGCGATTATGAAAGGTTACAGTGTAACGGATGCAGTAAATCTATCCGAAATGGCTCTTTTTAAGAGACAGTTTGAAGGGATTCGTTTTTCATCACTAGATGAACGTAAACTACGTAATTTAATCAGTGGGGAACATCATTAATCCCCACATTGTTAAGAAGAACAATGCCGTATGAAGAAAGAACCCTCCTGCGCTAGGGCATCCTTCACCATCAGAAATGGTTAGAAAACCTCCGAGTGCTCTTTGTACAACTTTATATGTTTCAGGATTTGCTATTAGGAAAAACACAAGAGTTGAATAGAAACTATATTTGGCTTTTAGAATTACTCGGTCGCTTGTCCAAGCGGAAGACTTGGACATTCTAATCTATCTGGAGAGTTCTCTAAAATATATTCAATATAACGTGAAAGTAGGCGCATTTCAATAAGATATAAATATGGTATTTCCAGTATGGAATTTTTACTATTATCTTCAGCCTTTGTTTTAATTTCTAAATTTTTCGGGTCTATATATTTATTTCCAGATGGTAAAATATTTTTCCCGAGTGTCTTAATATTTTTAAGAATGTACTCGTATTTAGAAGGGTCTTTCGCCTTTTGTGCTGTCTCAATTTCAGCAATATTTTTTAGCAAATTATTGGCGTTTTTGGGGACAACTCCCTTTTCGCGCTCAATGACTGCAATCACTTTTCCAAGTTGAGTGATTACAGGCCATAAATCAGAATTATTTAAATCGGGTAAATATACTTTATCAATTGTCTTGATAAGAGTCTTCGATTCAACTTCCGAATCATTTATTGCTTTGAGACTCAGATTATTTGAAATATTATTATTTTCTATACTATCATCTATACGAGACCATAACATATTTATAAAATAGTTTAGAATACAGAGACGCTCGTTAAATGGTTCGTGAGGTTGTTCAGGTGTCTCTAAAGACGGTATTTTAGAATCATCTACTTCATCAATAAGTGCGAGTTGTAATAATATATTTGATAAACGAGAAGTGAAATCCGATTGAGGCTCGGGAACACTGGATGTATCCAGAGTATTTGTAGCATTTTCTAATTTCTCAATTTGTGTTAAAAGTTCAGGGTCTTGTGTTTTAGTATAGATTTTTCTGAGGGATGTTATAATATCATTTAGACGTGTTGATTCTGCAATTACAATTGATTCATCTCTATTAGTGGTTAATTCTGTGCGGCCTTGAAGATCGGTCTCAAGACCATCAAGAGCTTCTTGCGCACCACCTGCGGTTGCTCGTGCTGCTGCGAGTTCTTCAGTTCGCAATCTTAATTGTTCACGTAAATCGGCAACTTCTGTTGCGACAGCCGCAGCAGATTCGTTCCGTTCTTTTAAAGTTGTTTGAAGTTGTTCTTTTTGCGCAATAATCTCTTCTTTTCTCCGAATTTCCGTTTCAAGTTCCACTTGTTTTGCCTGAAATAATGTGTCGACCTCTCTCTTTTTAGCAGCAATATCATCACGTATAAGTTTTATACGTTCAACAATTGTTGAGAATCGTGTTCCAAGGTCTGTTAAATCCTTTTGAAGACCCAGTTTATCTTCTTGAAGTGTACGAATATCTGCTTCAAGTGTAGCCTTTTCTGTACGATCTATTTTGGAACCGTCGCCACTTTCAGAGCGTCGTGAATTTTTAAGTTTTGCGATTTCTAACTGTTTTTCTAAAAATGTAATGGCACCAGATTTTCCTTTTAATTCAGCATCAAGTCTTGTGCGATCAGTAGATAACTTATTATAATTCTCTGTAAGGGAATCAAACTCTCGCATAAGAGCCTCATATGAACGACGAAGGGTAGGATCATTTGTAGATTCAGTAATTGTTGAAAGTGGGTCAAGAACAGCAGCAGTCTTTTGTGCTTCTACTACTATAGAAGATGGTGTGCTTGTTGCGATTGTCTGAGTAACTCGTTCTAACATATTCTGAACATTTTCTGAACGAACTGTATTATTTTTTATTGATTTTAGGATGCTTTCAATAGTGGCTGGTCCAAGACGGTCTTTAACATTTTGTGACCGGATTTTTTCAGATGATATTCCTATAAGAAGTTGTAAAACAAGTATTAGAAGTTTATTAACACTTTCATCCTTTTTACACGGGAGAAGAGGTAGAGATATTTTCGGTAAAGATGGTAATTTTGGCAAAGATACTTTTGGCAACGATGGTAGCTTCGCCACTGGAATAGTACAAGATGGTTTATTAGCATCAGTAAATTCAGAGAGTTTCTTAATAAGAAATTCATAATTACGAATTTTATGGTATGTTGATGCTAATGGTAGTCCGCGAAGAAGACTTCTGCCATGTTCTAAATTTTTCAATCTTGTTTGAAGAATTTTGCGAACAATGGCTGCTTCTTTTTTATCAAGAGAGCACCCATTTTCTGTAAGAATCTGTGGTGTATGACGTAGAGTAGGAATACCAAATACTTTCTTCAATACTGTAATTTCTTCATCATTATCTGTAAACATAGTTTTGAATTGTTCAGAGTTTATACGTCCAGAATTATTTGCTCGGCCTTCGAGATTTACAATTTCACCTGCTATATTTAAGATTCTTATTTCCTCATTATTCGTTTGTTCTGGGGTTGCTTGTGGTATTGGTTGTGGGGTTGGTTTTGATATTGGTTCTGGTGTTGGTTCTGGTATTGGTTCTGGTATTGGTTCTGGTGTTGGTTCTGGTATTGGTTCTGGTATTGGTGGTTTCAGTCCTACTGCACTTGCTGGAGCGTTTTTATTAAATTCTCTTATACTTGTTGGTGGTGGTTTTTCATCTGTGTTTTTTAAACCATTTGAAAAAGTAACACCACCATCTTGTTTCAAATCATCTATGTCGGTCATACTATAGATTATCTATAAAATTTGAAGGTATTTTATACGTGTAATACAACTTAAATCGTTTACACCTTTATTATATAGAAATGGAAGCCAGAATCTTCAACCCTTGGAATGCGAGTAATAAAATTATTCCAACAAAGGTTATTTCAGAGATTCTGAAAAAGTATGGAAATACTATGCGCTCTCCAGATCTTTATCGCCAGGCGTGTATTCATAAATCTTATGTGAATCGTCCAGAACTATGGGCAGAGCAGTCACAAAATGGTGAGCCTATGATTATGGCCGAACGTCCTTCTAATTGTCTACCACTTCAAGAGGCAGACAATGAGGAAATGGAATTTATGGGTGATTCTGTTCTGGGATGTATTGTTGCCATTTATCTATTTCAAAGATATCCAGGACAAGGTGAAGGGTTTCTAACTCGGCTTCGTACACAGATTGTTAATAATAAAATGCTTGGAGTTATTGCTCTTAAATTGGGATTCAGCCAATGGTTAATTATTAGCAGACACGTTGAAGAAATGTGTGATGGACGTAAAAATCTTCGGATTCTTGGTTCAATGCTTGAGGCGTGGATTGGCGCTTTGTATATTACTGAAAATAACGCAAATCCAGGAAATGGTTTTCGCGCAGCCCAGGAATGGCTTGTTAATGCTTTAGAGGATCAAGTTGATATTGTATCTCTTATTCAGGAAAATACGAATTATAAGGATCAATTACTCCGATGGTTT
>Ga0209087_1002013_pt1 | contig 11676 bp, 11 predicted proteins | sample S_130805_EF_Meta_FD_187321 | JGI IMG/M metagenome (GOLD analysis project Ga0209087, IMG submission 187321) | Freshwater microbial communities from Lake Simoncouche, Canada to study carbon cycling - S_130805_EF_MetaG (SPAdes) (version 2) | ecosystem: Environmental > Aquatic > Freshwater > Lake ...
CGACCTGCCGCCCGCAATCTGAGGAAAACCATGCAGACCGAGCTTCACCCGAAGCTCCTGCATGCGGCGAGGTACGAGTTCAAGGTTCGCGTGGTTGACCCCGATCTTCGGGCGTCGGCTGCGGAACTCGTGCGTCGTGTCAGCGGCGGGAGCATGGCGGACGAGTTTATGCGCGACACCTACGAGGTCCTCTACGTCTGCGACCTTGAGGACGCGACGACCTTGGCGAACTTCATGACGGTCAACCGCTTGGAGATTCCTTGCGGCTTCGACTTTGAGACCAAGGGGTGGTCACCCCGCGGCATGATGCGGCCTTCGCTTGAGGGCCCAGAGGTCGCGGGAGCCATCTCTCCGCTGCAGCCGGACGTCGACCTGAAGCCGCTCACCTTCCAGATGTACTGGGGTGGACCCGTCTACGTAGTGGCCGGCAAGTTCTTGCCGCTGTTCTTCGCGTGGATCAGGGACATCGCGCAGCTTGACGGCGCCAATCTGGGCTTCGAAGCGGCTGTGGTCCACAAGGCTGGTGGCAGCCTGCACCGCGTCTACCGCGACACTATCCACATGGACTACCTGCTTGAGGAAACTCGGCGGCAGTGGAAGCATGACCTCAAGACGTGCGAGCACGACTACCTTGGGATGGAGCCGCTGGCGTTCTCGGTGTTCGAGGGCGGCGACTTCGAGAAGGCGATGGAGAACCAGCTTGAGATGGCGTTGGAGTACTGCTCCTTCGACGCTTGGGGTTCTCGGTTCTTGGCGGATGTGCTGCACGCGAAGCTCGAGGATGCACCGAGCGTAGAGCCGTACGAGTCCCTCTGGGACTTCTACGTCTGCATCGAACGGCAGTTCGGCGGGTTGATCCGGCGCATGGACCAAGTCGGGCTGCCTGTCCTTGAGGACAAGCTCCGCGAGCACATGGATCGCCTGAAGATCGAGATTGCCGACATTGACGCGGACATCTACGCCCAGCTCGGTAAGGTCATCAACTTGGCCTCGAACAAGCAGCTCGCCGAATACTTCTACAAAGAGAAGGGCTATCCGGTCTCCGTCACGGCGGACGGCTACGAGTGCCTCATCTGCGAGAAGAAGGTGAACAGCCGGACGAACAACCGCTGCAGCGTCCATGGCGCAGGGGCCATCGTGAACTCCCCAAAGGTCGACGACCTGGCCCTGACGTTCTTGGCGAAGAAGGGCGAAGTGGTCGCCCAGCGCGTCTTGGACCGACGTTCTCCCGAGAAGATGAAGAACTCGTACGTTTCTCCGCTGTTCACGCGTTCATCCCCCGCAGAGCGGTCCAAGTACCCTTGGGCAGTCGGCAACGACCGCGTGATGCACGCGCAGTTCAACCCGACGGACGTCGTCTCAGGCCGCTTGGCTGCGCCGCTCGCGTTGACCATCCCCATCGACTACAAGGACGCGATTGGCGTCAAGGAAGAGTCTGGCTGGCGGATCGGCACGGTCGACTTGTCGCAGATTGAGCTTCGTCTGCTGGCCCACATCAGCAAGGACCCCGTGATGAGCGAGGCATTCGTGTCAGGCAAGGACGCGCACACTTGGACAGGCGCTCTTGTCGAGTCGTACATGCGCTACGGCGACAAGTCTCTGGAGGACCCGAGCATCCCGCAGGGCATGTACAAGGCCATCAACGAGGCGAAAAAGGCCGAGAATCCGACTGCCGAGCAGAAGCACCTGTTGGAGCGACGTAAGCACGGCAAGTGCTTCCATCCCGATACGGAGTTCCTGACGCGGTCAGGCTGGAAGCGCGTCGTCGACCTCGGCGAGGAAGAGGAAATCGTCCAAGCCTATCCGTTCAACGACTTCGCGGTGGAGCTTGAGTGGGTCGTCCCCACCGAGGCGAAGCTGATCAGCCACCCTTCCAAGTCGTTGTCGACTGTGGGCGGCAAGACCGTGGAGTTCAAGGTCACGCCCGACCATCGCGTCCTGGCGTTCGACACGGATACCGGCGCCTACTCGGTTCGGCTGCCGTCCGAGATGGACAAGTCGTGCGAGGTCATGCCCGGGGGAATGCTGCCGTCCCGCGCCACGATTCTCACCGAGAAGGAGCGCCTGCGGCTTCGGGTCGCCGTGGCAATCCAGGCTGACGGGTCGTTCACCGAGAATGGCGGCGTCGAGTTTCGCTTCGAGAAGGAGCGGAAGGTCGACCGGCTGAAGGACCTGCTGAAGTCGATCACGGCAGAGTTCAGGTACTTCCCGCCTCGTGGTCAGCAACAGCACCGCTTCATCATTCCTCCGGCGTCCGCGGCGCACTTCAAGGCGTACTTGGAGGCCGACAAGACGTTCCCTTGGCGCCTGCTCCAATTCCATGCGGATGACCGGAGGCTAATCATCGAAGAGGTCCAGTACTGGGATTCCTCGGTCGAAGAGGGGACCTACCGGTACACGTCGAAGCACAAGAAGAACTGCGACATCCTGCAGGCTATCTGCTCGTCGCTCGGCATCCGCTCGCGAGTCAGCCCAGACCGTGAGTGGTGGCGGCTGATTGTCGCGACGGGCTCGCATCCTCGGCATTATCGCGTCACCCACCGGAGCGACGAGCCTTGGGAGGGCAAGGTGGCGAGCATCAGCGTGCCCAGCACCTTCGTGTTGGCGCGATGGGAGGGCGTGACGTTCGTCTGCGGCCAGACCATCAACTTCATGAAGGTCTACGGCGGCGGCGACGAGAAGCTGGCCTCGACGCTGGGCATCACGGTTGACGAGGCGAAGCGCATCTCTGAGGTCATCTCGAAGGTGTACGCCGGCACGCAGAAGTGGATGGACGAGAACATCGGGCGGCTCAGGGAAAACCCTGTGATGTTCACCCTGCGTGGGCGGCATCGACGAATCGAGGAACTCCAGAGCACCGACGCGAAGACGTACAAGGAGGGCGAACGCCTAGCCACGAACCAAGCCTGCCAAGCGGGTGCGCGTGACGTGATCCTCGGCGCGATGCTCCAGATTGCCTTGGACCTTGAGGCGGGCGGGCAGTACGGGACTGAGGGTCGGATGCTGTTCGGCTCTTGGGAGAACGGCGAGTACAAGCCCGACCTCTCGGTGCTGCCCAAGGGCTGGCGTAAGGAGCTCCCTGAGACTCTGGCCAAGGACCTTGGTGCTCTTGGCCGGATGAACGTGCAGATGTTCGGCCAGGTCCATGACGAGCTCGACCTGCTCTGGCCGAAGGAGCACGAGGACGCGGCAATCGAGCGCATCGTGGCGATGATGCAGGACCCTTGGGGCGTGGAGTACCAGTTCTCCATCCCGATCATTGCCGAGGCCTCAAGTGGATTGACCTGGAAGGAAGCCAAGTAATGGCCAAGCGCAAAGAGACCCCGAAGCAGGACCTCAACCCCGACGAGGTCAACAAGCTGCTCCAGCGAATCGACCTCGACAAACCCGGCGCGAAAGAGGCGCTCGACGCGCTGCGCGCCAATGCGGCTGCCACGCTCGAAGAGTACCAGCAGATCGTCGAGGACTTCCCCATCGAGTTCGCCCCGCGATTCAAGCCCGTGCCCCATCAGAAGTTCTCGCAGGGGCTGGAGGTCCTGAAGCGGCTGCGCGAAGGCGACAAGGCTGCGGTGCTCGCCATTCGTTCGGGTGCCGAGGTCAACTACGAGTCCCCCGGGCGTCTGACCTGGGGTAACGCGAACCTCGACTGGGCATCGGGCGGAGGTATTCCTCGAGCCCGAGTCAGCCAGATCAAGGGTGCCGACGGGTTCGGTAAGACGTTCATCTGCCTCAAGGCTGCGGCACACACGTTGGCCGCGGGCGGCAGCGTCATGTGGGTAGCTGTCGAGCCATTCGACGCGAAGTGGGCCAGAATCTGCGGTATTCCCGTCCACTACCCGCAGGACATGGCCGACAAGGACCCGTCGCTGGCGGACTACAACGCCACCAATTCCGCGGGTGAGCGGTTCGTCATGGTGGTCGGGCGCACCGGCAACGAGGTGCTTCAAACCGTCGTTGATGCAGTGGCGCTGAACATTTTTGACCTGGTTGTAATCGACTCCATCACGCCGCTCATCTCGGCGAACCACCTTGACCGCAAAGAGGTCGGCGACTCGACCCCTGGCGGCGAGGCGATGATGGTCAACCAGTTCTGCTCGTTCACGCAGACGGCGTGGAATAGCGTGGAGGCGAAGGCCCACCGCATCACGTCGAAGGTCTACCTCTGCCAGTCCTGCAACCAGACCTTCCCCAAGAAGAAGGACCATACGAGTTGCCCGAGCCTGCAGAAGGGCAGCCCGAAGTTCCTTGAGACGGGAGAGGTCGGCGAGCCCCCGAGAACGGCGGTGCTCGTTGTCAGCCAGATGCGGTCTCAGGGTATTGGCGCGTCGGTGCCGATTCCCGACGATGCTCCGTCGGGTAAGGGGCTGAAGCACGCGAAGTCTCTCGACCTTGAGCTCAAGGGTCGCATCCGCCTCAAGGCAAACATGGGCTCATACGAAGAGGTGTTTGGCAGCGTCGTTCAGGTCGTTGGCGCGAAGAGCAAGGTCGGCACGGCCGACCGAATCGCGGTCATCGAGTTCTGGACCAAGACGATGGAAGGCTACAGCGAGGCCGGCAGGTACAACCCCATGACCGACCTCGTCGGCACGCGGGTGACCAAGGGCAAGGAAGAGGTCACCTTCGAGGGTATCGCCGAGCGGGCTGGGCTCATCCGCGGTTCGGGCGGCTGGTACACGATTGGGGAGTACCGGTTCCAGGGCAAGGCCGCGCTGCAGAAGTACTTGGTCGAGAATCCACAGGTCCACCAGGCGCTCAACGAAGCCGTCTTCGAGTGGATCGGCAAGGGCGGCTGATGGTCTGGAAGGAATGCGCCAACTGCGGACGCACCCGTGCCTACGGGAGCGAGCCACCCGAGCCCGTTTTTTGCGGGATGAAGTGCCAGAAGAACTACCGCCAGAAAGAGGCGGCTTTGAACCCGGTCAACGGCCGGAGAAGCCGGAGTGGGCGTCGGTCGACAACAGCCAGGTCGAAGCGGTTCGCGGCTGAACTCACCCAACAGGTCGGCGGAAAAATCGTCACAGGCTCTGGCGCGGTGCAGGGCTACGACGGGGATCGGGTGTTCGAGCACACGCTGGTCGAAGAAAAGACGACGACCAAAAATTCGTACTTGCTCTCTACGGATACTTGGGAGAAACTTCTCGTCGAGGCCAGCCGCGCTGGCAAGAACGCTGCCCTGATTCTCCAACTAGGGCCGCACAAGATAATCATGATGCCTCTCGCGGAGGCCATTGAACGGGTTGGTGACCTGTGAACTTCGACTTCGGCGAAACGCCAACTGGACTGATTGGCCAGGCCGCGCTTCCGGCGTCGTTCAAGGTCCGGCAGATCATCGACATCGCCATCATGGACAGCCTGCGCAAGGGCCTGTCGCCACTTCGCTACTTGGCGATGGACGGTGGCCCGAGGCGGCGAACGGGGGCTCGATGGAACCCGTCGTCCCTGACCGGCTGTATTCGCAAGTCTGTCTACAAGGCGCATGGGGTCAAGGGCGAGCCGCTCGAGGACGTCGACAAGCAGTTCGTCTTTGACCGTGGAACGGTCATGGGCCTGTGGATCGCGGCGTATTTTCGGGCGGCGGAAGATGCCGGCGTCATCAGCAACGTGAAGACGCAGGTCAGCGACCGCGAGGAGCTTCTGGTCTTCGACCAAGAGCTTTCACTGGGCGGATTCGTCGACGTCCAGTTCGAGGCGAACGGGTCGACCTATTTGGTCGAGGTGAAGTCCAAGGACAACGCCAAGGCCATGGACCGCATCAAGAGTGCCGACAAGAAGCACCTGCGCCAGCTCAACGAGTACATGGCGATGGCCGGCGTGGTGAATGGTTGGATCGTCTACTTTGGCCTGACGCAGGACGACAACGGGTCCGACTCGTTCTCCATCTTGGAGTTTCCTCACCGCTTCTCGGCGAGCCTCTGGGAGGAGTCCAAGCGGGACGTTGCGGGGCGAGAGGCGCTCTACGCGGCGCCTGATCGTCTCGGTGCGCCGAGCACGAACATGCGCTTCGAGTGCCCGGGCTGCCCGTATCGGACTCCATGCAGGGCGATGAAGACCCCGCTGGAGGCGAAGAAGTGACCACGCGAGCCCTCAGCGCCCGTGCCTTCATGTGGCTTCGCAACTGGGACAGCCTTGAGACAGGCATCCAGTTCGACGTGATGGATCGTGCGCCCAAGATTCTCGGAGACCTTCGCCAGCGTGTGAACATCAACGGCAAGTTCGTTGACCTGACGCTCATCGCGTTCGGCGGCGGGCTGGAGATTGCGCCGGAGACCGTCCAGGTCGAGGGCTGCTCGTCTCCCGTGTTCACGGTTCGTGGCCTTGTGACCACTGCCCGAGAGCAGAAGTTCGAAGGTGTCCTGCTGCGCCGCTGCAGCGGCAACACGCGCGAGTGGGCGTTCGGCTGCGGTGTGACCGCGGCCGAGATGCAGTTCATCGTCTCGCAGAAGGGCGGCTACTGGGCGGAAGAGCCTGCGGGCCTGATTCCAACCTCTTCGGAGAACCTGCGCGAAGTCCGCAAGCAGGTCTTGGGGTACAAGTGAACTTCGGCTTCGACAACAAGGAAGAAGCGACGGACGACCCGTTCTACCCGCCGCAGGACCTGCTCACCAAGACGAAGCTCACGCTGACCAACTTGGACGCGTTCCTGCCACGGCAGCCTGACTCGACTGTCCCGTCATTGGCTGGCGCACCTGACGTCATAGACCGCTCAAGCTCGATGATCATGATGACCCAATGCGCGCGGTGGATTGAGTTCTGGACAGCCCAGATTGGGCTGCGCCAAGCCAACCTCGCGGTGCTGAAGGCAAGCGTCAAGTGGATGGAGGAGTACGTCCGTTTTGCCCACAAGGGGAAGCGGGACAAGCTCACCGAGGAGCAGTTCAAGTTCCTCCAGCAGGCCGAGTACCAGGCCATGCTCATCGAGGCGGAGATCTCGCGCCTCGAATCCCTCAAGGAAATTCAATCAGCCGCTTTCAAGACGGCATCCCGTCAGTTGACGGGCAACATCAACCCGTTGTGAGGTCGAGATGAACAGCAAAGAGCGCCACCTTCTCAAGTCCTTCTTCCAGTCCTTGGCCGACCTCTCCGCGGAGTTGGTCGAGCGCCTGTCCGAGGCCGAGGGCGCGCAGCCCGCGGTCAGCCCTGCTCCGGTCAAGGTCGACGTGGCCAAGCCGGCGCCGGAGCCGGTGAAGGCCGCGCCTGCGCCGGAGCCCGAGGAAGAGGTGAAGTCCATCGCGGACAGCGATGAGCTCCCCGAGATCCCCCGTCCCACCGCTTACGACCTGAGCGACCCGACGTACCCGAGGGCGCGGCTCGAGGCGTTCCTGAAGTCCCGCGGATACCTTGAGGACCAGTACAAGACGCTGATGCGCTCTGACCTGGTCAAGAAGTGCCAAGAGGTCATCACCCAGATGAACACGGTTCAGCCCGGGGTGGTGAAGCGCGGGCGTGGTCGTCCACGAAAGGACGGCATGCCCAACCGCTCGCAGGAGCAGGTTGAGCTTCGAGATGCGGCGACGGACATCGCGGCGCAGATGAACGCGCTGGACCAAGAGACGAAGGCAGCCATCGGCAAGCTGCTCAACGTGGACGCCAACGACTCGACGTTCGGCCTGCTGGTGTCGGCGGCAATCGCGGGTGACACCCACCGAGTCGCCCCGATCATCGAGGCGGCGCGGGCGGCGCTCGTTCAGCCACTGATTGCCGACGAGGCCGACTTGGTCATCGAGGCCGCGGAGAAGCAGATCGAGGCGGAGAAGGTCGAGGCGGCGGAGGACGATGAGGAAGAGGCTGTGGTTGAGCCCACGCCTGCCCCCATTCCCGCCGAGGTTGTGGTCCAGAAGTCGATGCCAGTGGCGGCACGTGCGGCGAACACCGACGTTGCCTCTCTTCCTCAGGGCGGCGTGGTCCAGCAAGTGTTGGCGAACGCGGCGAGCAAGTTCGGCTACAAGGGGAAGCTGCTGGGCTACATCGCCAATGTCGAGCTTCGGACGGCCGGCGAGTTGCTCTCAACGCAGTTGCAGAAGGCGGCGAGTGGCGAGTTCGGTGAGGCTCCCGCGGACATGGTGAACTCCTACCTCCGCAGCATGGCGCCCGTGGGCGAGGCTTCCTGCGGCGGTAGCTGCCTGAAGTGCCCGCGTGGCGGCGGCCAGTTGGCCATCTGCGCGACGCTGCTCGACCGAGAGGTCATGCACGGCGGCCTTGAGTTGGTTCGGGACGGCAAGATCCGCGTCCTGATGCAGCCCACGGGCGTCGGCCTGAGCGACTCCGCAGCTGGTTACGCCAAGTTCGAGGACGTGTTCGAGTTCGGTGGCTGAAAAGCCTTGGTCAATGATGGGTGGCCAGCCCTTATAATCCGGCGGCGGCAAATCAACAACCGCCCAGGAGCCCGAGTATGACCATCCCTACACTGACCAGCGTGCACCTTGCCTCGGCCCCGTATGGCCACTCCACGCAGTTCTCGCGTGCGGGCGTCGTCAACTCCCCGAGGTCGAAGGCCCCGATGGGTATCGTGTTCCACACCCCAGGCTCGACGTGGGCCAAAGGCATCTGGGACAAGCTCACCGACAAGAGCGCGGCGAACTTCGACGAGAAGGCGGCCGCGGCCTTTGATGGGCGGGAGTACCAGCCCAACTACTTGATCGGCACGACCGGCAAGATCTTCCAGCTCGACATCGACAGCAACCGCACGCAGCACGCAGGTAAGCTGGCGAACAATGCCCCCAACAAGGACATCTACGCTACGCGCGAGTGGGCGAAGTGGGCCTCACCCAGCGACGGGTCTGGCTTCCGGCTGCACGGTCGGAGCCCAGAAGCGGTTTACGACTGGTGGTTCGCGGCGTTCCCCGGCCACAACACGCCACTGACGGTGTTCCCGTGGAAGGACCTTCCCAACAGCGCCATCGGCGTTGATCTGGTGCCGGTCGTGGACGGCAGCCCGTCGCAGAATACCAAGCAGCAGCATGAGGCGGCGGCGTGGCTGATCAAGGAACTGGCAGCGATGCACAAGTTCCCTATCGGCAACACGACGGTCACGACCCACAGCATGTGCAGCCCGGTGGAGCGTGGTACGGTGTCGAGCAAGGGGTCCATCATCGGGACGCCTTGGGACCTTCCGGCCAAGCACTTCCCGTTGAACGACATCATCCAGGGCCTTAGCGCGGCGAAGGTCTAACATGTACCAGGCAGACCCTTGGTTGATGGTGCTGGGCGTCCTTCTATCACTCGGGCTTGTTGGCGGGCTCGTCTGGTACGTCAACTCCGTCATCCCGAAAGCACTGGACGAGAGGCAGTGGCTGACGCGCTTCGTGGCGTTGGTCTTGACTGTGTTCTTGGGGGTTTTCGTCGCGGATCTGATCGTAAGCTGGGACGTCCAGTTGCTCAGCAACGAGTTGCGGGTTGGGCTCTTTGAGCTCATCAAGAGCATCGTTTTGGTAGTTTTTGGCTACCAGTTCGGAGCTAGAGGTACGTCAGCCATGGACCCGCAAAAGCCGACGGAACCGCCTAAGCCCGAAGAACAGCCTAAGCCAGAAGAACCGTCAGCGCAGGCTGAGCCCTGACAAAAAAATCACTGGAGGTATGCCACGCGCATGCCTCCTAGACTTGGAACAACATTGAGCGAAGCACGTCGGCTGCGATTGACGCAGGGCGGCAACAACTTCGAGGTCACCCGCTGTTTCCCAGATGACGGCTGGTGCGACTACCCCTCAGGCGACTGCAAGACCTGCAGCCGGCTGAGGGTCACGCCATCGAAGTGGGCATGCGCCTTCTGTGTGGTAGGACGCCGCTCAGGCGCGGAACCGGACAAAATAATCGCCGGGGCCTACACTTCTGGGCGGTGCTCACGCTGCAACGTCGAGCGTATCGTGCTGCTCGGGCTGCTGTGATAGCTTGATGGTGGAGCGGGGGCAGGCATTCCCCCTATGGCCTTAGCGGACTTGAGGCGCGGCGGTTGGCTCCTTGCTGCCGTGTCGCTACCGCTTCGCCCCCGCTCCATCCTCAGGTTCTTGGGTACTCGTGGCAGCGCCGGCATCGGGGCTCGTACGCCCCATTGGCACCGACCTCGACCTTCTCGCTGGAGTTGGTCAGGCGCTGTGACCGGCTGCCTGGAGCTCCGCAGACCACGCAGATGGACGTCACCTTCGTCACCAGCTCCGCTCGAGCCAGAAGCTCAGGCATCGGGCCGAAGGGGACACCCAAGTAGTCCATGTCGAGGCCGGCGCAGATGACCCGGTAGGTCTCCGCGAGCTGGTTGATAGCGCCAGCAGTCTGAGGGTCGAAGAACTGCACCTCGTCAATGGCGATGACCGCGGTGTCGGGCGATACGAGGTCGAGCATCTCGGAGATACTGTCCACTGGGATGCTCTTGATCGTCTGCCCGCTGTGACTGACGACGTCCGTACTGGAGTATCGGTCATCAATGCACGGCTTGAAGACCTGGACCTTCTGCTTCGCGTAGATGGCGCGGCGAACGCGGCGGATGAGCTCCTCGGTCTTGCCCGAGAACATGCCGCCGCAGATGACCTCAAGAACGCCCTGTTTGGTCTGCATCACGTCACCTTGATGTCGCTGAGGAGCTTTTCGATGTTCTTCGCCAGCGTCTCGACGAGCTCGAACATCTCCTGCCCGTTGACGTGCTTCTTGACCGTGGTGCGCGCAGCCAGGCGCTTGATGCCGACGTCGAACGTCCTGATCTCCCGCTCAAGGGTCGAGTCGGCGATCAGGTTGAGCTCGCGCCAATGCTGGATGAAGCGCATGCAGCGGGAGAGCGCGAGGCTGAACCGCAGGTTTGGGCGCTCGAGCGCCAAGTAGTCCCGCAGGCTGTAGGTCTCCTGCAGGAGGTTCTCAACGACCGACGTGGCGAACTGGTAGGGCAAGCCATTGCGCTGCGCTTCGAGGCTGTTCTTCAGCGACTCGATGAGGTCGGGGTGCTTGGCCAGCGACTTGATCTGGTACTCAAGCTCAGGGATGTAGAGCACCGACAGGCTGTACGACGCGTCAAAGCGCGAGACCATGACGTCTTGGTGGGGAATCTTCGAGACGTACTTCTCGATGATGAACTCCCTGAAGACCTCAGACGGTTCGTCCTTGTCGGCATAGGTCCCAGGCGCGCATTCGCCCAGGTCGTTCCACTCGGCGCGGTAGTTGGGCCAAGCGTTCTCGGCGAGGCGCCCGAGGCGCAGCCTCGCTTGGTCCCGCAGATTCTCCCACCGCTGGCTGAGCATGACGCCCGCGCGCAGAAGCTCTGCCTTGGACTTGTTGAAGTCGTCGCGGAAGCTGGTCCAGCGGTCGGCGGGGAGGAACACGCCCGTGTAGCCTTCGACCTTTAGTGCGTACTTGCTTACGCAGTTCTTCACCGCGCTGACGCGGCGGGTGATGGCGGCGTAGTCCTTGTTGCCGATGAGCCGGATACGAGCCGACGAGATGTAGCTGTCGCCGTCGAACATGTTCGTAGCGTCGAGCTGGTCGAGCTTGACCTCGCCAGTCCAGGCGCGGCAACGCAGCTTGACCATGACGCCTTCGCTCATGGCGGCGCGAATCTTGTCCAGGCTCAGAGCTTGGGCATCGACTGGCGTGCCCGTGAGGGTGCTCATCTTCTGGGCCAGGTCAGTGACCGGCCTCGGGGTGAAGTCGAAGTTCATGAGAAGTACTTGCCCAATCTTTTGAGGATTTCGTCAACGC
>Ga0209087_1002015_pt1 | contig 11667 bp, 14 predicted proteins | sample S_130805_EF_Meta_FD_187321 | JGI IMG/M metagenome (GOLD analysis project Ga0209087, IMG submission 187321) | Freshwater microbial communities from Lake Simoncouche, Canada to study carbon cycling - S_130805_EF_MetaG (SPAdes) (version 2) | ecosystem: Environmental > Aquatic > Freshwater > Lake ...
TCTTGTCCACCATTCTTGCTGAGTCCTTTGATAATTTCTTCAGTAGAACCAATAACTCGCTTCTGAGCTTTAGCTGCTTGTAGAGCACGACCAATATTGGATACGTTTCCGATTGCTGAGAAGAGCAGTGGTTTGACTTCATCAAAATCCTTTTTAAATACAGCAGCGATCTCTGCATCTGTCATACCTGCAGCACGACCATTAAGGAATAGCTCATCAATATTTTGAATCATATCTACACCACGTTGTAGTTGTGGTATATATGCAGTCATTAAGTCACGACCACCAATCTCTTGAACCTTACGATTCAATAAGAAGTTGACAGCAGAGTCTGCAGGGATATTGATTGGAACTGTGTCTAGCTCTGCACCGATACCAGCTTTGTTAGCTGCAGCGATACGAGTTAGTAATTGTTCTGGGTCTTCAGCTTTGTATCCAGCTTTAAGGTAAGCTGCTAGGTTCTGTTCACGCAGAGGATTGTTTGCAGAGAATGCTTGCTCTACTCTGAATGATGGAGAATCAGCCATCCTGAAAGGAGTATCAGTAAAGAAAGAACGATAATCACCATTAGTAATATCTGCTTCAATCCTAGTACGTGTCTCAGCATCTGCTATGTTCTGCATCCAAGGAGCAATGTTATCTTGTAGTGACTTAGCCCCAGCTTGAACAGCTTGACCTATTTCTCCTATGCCTTCAGGAAATACAGTGTTATCTCTACCAGTACCGCCTAGAATATATGGAACACCAGCCTTACGTTGAGCTTCCTCAGCAGCAGGTGTTAGAGCCTCTATAGCAGACTTTCCAAAGCGTTGTGCTATAGCCCCTGCACCAGCTCCTAACACTCCTCCTAGACCTACTCCAAGGGCTGTATTGAGAAGTCTAGAATCACCTTCATATACTGGTTCTAATACACCACTAACACCACCAGCTACTGCAAGGTTTTTAACACCCTGAGCAATATTAGCTACACGACCAATAGGAATTAAATTAACTGGATCTAGAATATTACCAGCAAACTGTGCTCCATAAGCAGCAACTGGAGATTGTTCACGCATGAATAATAACTCTGCTTGCTTTTGTCTGTCTGCTTCTGCAGGACTAAGCTGTCCTTGTACTGGTGCATTAGATGTAATGTTGCCTAAGATGTCATAAGACTCAGCAGTAGGAATCGCTTGATCTGTTCCTGTTATCTGTCCTATTCCACGTAAAGATGAAGTTATACCTCTCTCAAAACCACGAGATAATATTTCTCCTGTAGTGTACGTAGGCTTGTATAACTCCTGAGCCTTAGCAATTACTTCTGCTTCTGACGCACCTTCAGGACCTTCGATAGTAATTGTCTTACCATCTGGGGCTTGAATAGTGTACTGAGCCATTACTTAGCTCCAGGTGTTGGTATTAGTTTCCAGCTTCCAGGTGTTTCAGTTTTAGAGGTTGCAGTAGTAGGTGATGTAGGCATGTTTGGATTAGGCATGAGAGCTTCTTTAGGTAAAGGTTCATACCTAGTTTCTCCAGTCTTCTTATCAATAATTGCCATATGTGAAGGAATAACACCATTAGCAGCATAGATTTTAAAGTCATACTTACCAGACTCAACTTCTTGTTTATATTTATTAGCAGCAGAACGAGCTTGTTCAGACTGAGCATTTCTAAGATTGATTTCAGCTTGTTCTTTAGCCAAGTCAAGACCACGTTTCTTTTCAATAGTGTCTTTAAGAGTGGTGAGATTTGTAACAGTTTTCTCGTCACCAGTTTGAGTAGCACGTTGAATAGCACTATCCAATTCACCAGGATTCTTAGTATACAAATCTGTAAGATCTGCTTTGCTCTTGATGTTAATACCTTCAAACTTCTTAGCTTCTGTAGCAGCCATCAGAGCTTGTTGACCTAGACCAGCACCAGAAAAATTCTTTTGTAGTGTGGTATAGAAAGACATAGGATCATTAGGATCTGCTTCTTTCATGGATGTATCATAGATACTTTGGATCTGAGTTAACTTCTGCAATACTGGATTAGTAACTTCAAAGAAGCCACGATCATTAGCTACGTTACCAATACCACGACCAAGTAGTCCACCAATAGTAGCACCTAGTTGATTCTGTGCTGGCATCGAAGCAATACGTTGTTGTTCTTGCTGAATTAATTGCTGACGATATAACTCTGGATCAGCACCCAACATCTGTGATTGATTACCTAAAAGGTAGTTTACATTCTGTCCCATAATATATCCTTAGAAGTCTTGAGCAGCTAACATACGAGTTTGTTGTGAGCCAATATTAGTACCGTAATTTAAGGCTGTCATTGGATTGCCAAATAGATTACCTAAACTAGAAGAGAACCCAGCAGGATTAAAACCACTAGCAGCACTCATAGCAGCACCTGCAGCAGGAGCAGCAAAAGATGCACCAGCAGAACCAATCAATGAAGACAAGAATTGATTGTTCATTTGTTGTGCTTGTAATGCACCTTGGTATTGTGTATTAGCAGCATTCTGATAGCCTTGGTTGTACTGACCAGCACCAGCAATTTGACCTTGTTGTTGTGCTTGACCTAAAGCAACACCCATATTGTAAGGCATCTGAGACATATTTTCTACAGTACCAGATAAACCTAGCTGAGTTTGCAATGGTGCATATGCACCAGCTTGACCACCTACTTGTGTATTAAGTAGACCAGCACCAGTACCGAACAATGAAGCACCGAACTGAGCACGTTGCTGACCTGCTTGTTGAGCATTAGCAGCAAGACCTAAGTTCTGATTAGCAATAGAATTATAATAAGCAGCTAACTCAGGATTAGTCTGAGCCATTCCACCTGCCATAGTTCCACCAGTAGCTAAACCAGTACGACCAGTTTGATATTGTTGATTACGTAATTGAGCTAGTTGTTGTTCACGTTGAGGAGCAAGTAAGTTCTGCTGTGAAGTCATGTAGTCTTGAGCAGCTTGCTCAGGAGACGTAGCTAAGTATTGTTGACCAAGGTTAAACAAGCTTTGAGAAGCACCACTCAGTGGAGCATACTGAGCAGCCATGTTCTGACCTTGAGCATACGCAGGATTGAACTGACCGAATAACTGATTCTGTAGTTGAGATAACTCAGGAGCAGCAGTATATCCACCAGCAGAAATATATGGAACACCAGTAGCTGGATCAATCTCACGAGTGAAGTTAGATGTACCAAATCTAGTAGTCATGCCTACAGGACGGAATGCAGAGATATTAGCAGATGTTAAAGCTGCTTGTCTTTGCTGTTCCGCAGCTCGATTAGCTGCATCAGATACTTTACCTGATCCAGTTATACTACCTACAATATCGCTGACTACGCTACCCATGTTTCGCTCCTAGTGTATACATCATATTTCTTATTATTCACAATTAATTGATTAATCTTAATCCATCCTATGGACTTACCAAACTTAGCTAACTTTATATTATCTTCTTCTACTAAAGCTGCTAAAGGAATTGATACTAAATACTGCAATGTTTGTAAATCTTTTAAATAATTCTTCTTTACTTCTGGTGTCCACTTACGTACATCTGTATGAAACCATAACATATCTGCACAAGGTTCTAAGTACATTGTATAGTCTATCCTGTTGACTACAGGTACTTTAATCAATTAACGCAATTCCCACCAAGCACTTAAACTTGCACTAGCATTCCAAGAAACAGAATATGTTTTTCCAATCGGAACAATAAATGTAAATGCTGTTGTCGAACCTGCTGGAGAACCGCTTTGTGTTGGTAAAGTTACTGAATTCACTGTAACAACTAAAGTTAGTGCCTGTCCACTATTATCGTCACCATATATCATGACAAAAATAGGAGATCCTGTACTATTTGTATAAGAAGTTCCGTTTGTTCTGCTTCCTGTTACATCTGTGTATGTTTGACTAGCATTTCCAAGACCTAGTGCTGGAGCAGTGGATGCCCATGTAGTTCCGTTAGATGTTAAAACATTTCCACTTGTACTAGGGGCTACTAAATTACCTGATAATGCTGAAGTACCATTACCAAGAATAACGCTATTTGCTGTTAGAGAAGAAGCACCAGTTCCTCCATCAGCTACAGTTAAATCAGTAATCCCTACAATAGTACCGCCAGTAATATCAACGGCAGTTTTATTCTGTGTTGACATTGTTCCTAGAGCAGCAGTTGCTGTATCTACAGCAGTCTTTACAAAAGCAGTACTTGCTATCTGAGTTGTATTAGAACCAGTGGTAGCTGTAGGAGTAGTTGGAGTACCTAATAAAGCAGGACTAGACACGTCAGCTTTAGATGCAATAGCAGAAGAAATAGCTGTAAACTCAGTATCTAACTCAGTACCTTTAACAATCTTTCCTGCGTTACCAGTAGGAAGAGTATCCTTAGAGGTAAAATTAGTTGACTTTGAATAATCTGACATATGTAATCCTTAAATATTTTTACCTGTTTTAATTGCTACGTCTACTTTCTGAACAGACAGAGGAGATCCATTAATGTCTGATTCAAATCCAATTTGTAATACTCGTCCTGATCCTGACGCATTAAACTTTAATGTATCAAGAGCAATACCATTAGCATATTCTGCAATACCATATTCAGCAATACCATATTCTGCGACAGTCACAGGCTTTAAAGTAAGTGTGCTACTGTTGTAGTTATTAGTGTAATCAAAACCCCACTTAATAGCAACAACTTGACTTCCTCCTCCAATCACAACCATTCCTAGTTTCTTAAGAATCTTAATTGCTGTTGGTTGTTCAAAGTCAAAATAGTTAGTATAGTAAGACCAACGATAACTAGTTGCATTATCTTGGTATCCTGTATAGTTACCAATGTATCCTTTTTGACCAACATACATCTTTCTATCTTCTGTTACATGAAACGCAGTAGGATTAATGCTCTTCCAGATTGTTGTTCTTGCTGCACCATTCTCTAACATACCACGAGTATCAAAGCAATATGTAAACCCAGTAGAAGGTAAAGATAATAAATAGAAAGCATCTGTTGCATAGTATACTGCTTTAATATTTTTTAATGTCTCAGTTGCTACGTTAGAAATTAAATCATCACGTACATTTTTAGACACATCACGCAATGGCATTGACTTCTCTTGAATCAAACGACCAAGAGATTGTACACCAGTCTCAGATAAGAACATAATATCTGAACCAAATACAGAAACTACTGAATCACGAGCAATACAACCCACACCTTTAATAACATCTTGTAATGTCATTGTTGATGGATCTTTAGGGTTAGCATAAATCAGAATGCTACGACTACAGAATATAATCAAGAATCCGTTATGTGCTGCAAGTGCTGTAATACCGTCGCCAGTAGGAATGACTGTACTAATATCTAAGTACCCTGAAGTACCTGTAGTAAAGTTAGCTGGGTTTTGTAAGTCACTAAAGTAAACAGTTTGATTATCACCAGTAATGTTAGCAGTCCATAGACGACCATATGCTGTTATAGCACAGTTAGGAGTAAAGCTAGTTACAGTATATCCTGTTGGCAGTGTTCCGATATCTCCCATACGTTGAAAGCCATAAGATCCTGTATGGTTGTGTGTTGCATTACCTAGTTTATGATATATTAATACTGGATGACCGCCTTGTACAAAGACAGCATGAGCAGATGTGTTTCCACTGTTGTTATACGGCATTGGAGCAATCTGCCAGTTATCATCAGTAACTGTAATAGCTGTAGTTCCTGTGCCAGCAGCGTCCACTACAGTTCCGTCTACTGCTGCAGTTAGTGTAGTTGTACCAGTATAGATCTTATTACCAGCAGCACTAAAGACTACATTACCGTCAGACTTAACAAATTCAAACACTGTTCTTACTGCAGGAGTAGAAGTGATTGCTGTTGTGTTTACTTTAGTCCAGCCCTTACGAGCACCGATACGACCATACTTATCAATGACACAATTAAACGCTTCTAATGCATATCCACTAGTTAGTTGTACTGAGGAATCCTGAGTGTTTAATCCAGAAAACCCTGGTGCTTGAATCGAGCCTGTAAGTAACTGTTCAGCCATTAAGGTGCAGTCCAGGAATCTTCTTCAAGATAGCGACCACTCTCAAGAGCAATAGCATCGCCTAAAGATTGTTTATATAAACCATAAAGTTCGTTAGAAGCTAAACCACCATCTTCACCACGTTCAGCTACAGCACGAGCTACAGCACCTAGGATGACTGGCTCAGAAGGAACTAATAATTGAGTAGCGTTAGCAGATAAAGGTAGCTGTGGTTTGATAATGTTAAATCTTAGATTGTATACACCATCAGGAATAGGATACACGTCAACCTGAGTATCTCCATTAGAATTTGTTCCGTTAAAGTTATAGTAACGAGGAGCACCTGACTCAGTGTTTGTCATTAAGAATAACTGATTCATATCTTGTGTTGTTTTAAGACGTAGGTAGTCGTCTGTACTATCGTTAACTGCATCAATAACTCTAAATCTTTGACCAGATCCTGTTAGAACATAGTTAAATAAACTAGCTGTAGTGTCTGCAGTAAGGGTAGTAGATAGAGCGTTCCAATTGTAAGCGTCTTCTACTTGTCTCTTGGCATCGTTCACATACTTACCAATAAGCTTTGAGTAGGCAGTATCAGATACTGAAGTAACCTCGTTCTCACGAAGCCTAATCAGTACATCATTCACTAGTTCTAAATAGGTAGGGGATGCCATAAGTTCCTAATATTATATCATATTTTTAAATAAAAGTCAAGGATTATTTACAATCCCATTTCTTTAATGCTAAGGCTTTCCTTGTAGGTCTGCCCTTCTCGTCTTTCATAGGACCTTTAACACCTTCCATACGAGCACAGAAACTCTTACGTCTACCTGCAGCCTTTGGAGATGAAGCAGCTTCCTTAGCAGATACTGGTGGCTTTAGCTTAGAACCAGTAGTTTTATTGTAGTAGTCTCTTCCCTTTTGATTTAGTCCACCTTCAGGGTTCTGATATACTTTCTTAACCATTATTTCTTCTTTGCAGTCTTAGCAGATTGTTTAAAAGCTGCAGCAGTAGGAGCACCTTTAGTACCAGGCTTACGCATCTTTTCTCCTGATCCTTCAGCTATCCTTTTACGCTTTGCAGCGATATTAGAATAAAGACTTGGTTTCATTTCTTTTTCTTCTTGGTCATCCCAGCCTGGGACATAGCAATAGCTACTGCTTGCTTACGAGACTTAACAATAGGACCAGTCTTAGAACCAGTATTTAAAGTACCAGCTTTGTACTCACCCATTACTTTACCAATCTTAGCAGATTGTTTTTTAGTTTCTTTCATGTCTATTCCTTAGATAAGTTCAGTTACAGAAAATGTAGAAGTTGCTACAGTTGCGTCTTTAATAACAGCAATTTTATCTCCTGGATTTACTTTAACAAAAGTCACACTATTAGTTGGACACATGGGGCTTGTTGTGACAGATGCAGTAGGTGCTGTACCAATTGCAAAATGACAATGTCCTAAAGATGCTGCAATACGGATCATTGTTGTGTTTGCACCAAAGGCTGTTGAAGCTACGCTAGAGTTTGTAACAGTAAATACTTGAGTTGTTCCTAAAGCAGGAACTCCGTTTGCTACTCCGTTTGGGTCTAATTGAAATGTACTCATAATAATTCCTTAATCAAGTGTTAGTAAATACAAGGTTTCAAGATATTGTCCTACGATTTCATCAATGATGTTCTGTAGGGCTGTATCAGTTTCAGGCACTACTTCATACCTAGTCTTCTCAATCCAGTCTAAGTGCTTCTTAAGCACTGTAATAGGATCTTTAGAGTATGTATCTTTCTCTTCCAATGTAGGAACTTCTACACGACCATTTCGTCCCTGATATTTCTCCATCAAACTATCTGTGAGTTCAAGGATGTTGTCATAAAACTCATTGAGTGTTTTATGCTGTGAGAAACTTAGAGTAGCCCAGTGTTGTCTGTGAGCAGTATCTCTTGAAAGAAGTAGAAGTGCAATTAATTTACCAAACATAGTAGCCTTAGAAATGTTTTAGAATCCAGTCTTTGAAGACTGTTAAGAATATGCCGATACCAGAAGCTAAGAAAGCCACCCCACCTAAGAAGCCTTTATAACGCATCATCTCATCACGCACTGCATGAATACAGTCTAGTATCTCTTTTTGACTAGCTTGTAGCTTTTCTACTTCAGCTTCTAACACAGCAATACGTTCAACTTGTTCGCTCATAATTTAAATGTGTTGTTATATTTAATCATTTGCTACCCAATTTTGAGTTTCTTCATTCCATTTATATCCTAATCCATCTGTAGGATAGGGAACAGGAGACTCCCACAACCAAGTTGATGTATTTAATATCCAACTTGGAAAAGGTTTTGATTCATAAAATACATCGTGTTCAAAATCGTAAATGTAGCCAACTCCAGCATAATTTCCACGCAATGGAGTACCGCCTAATTTATGTTGGTTTCCATAAGTGTTATATGAAGTTTGTAACCACAATCCAGGGCTTGAATCTACAAAATCATTAAAAAATTCAGGTTCAGCTACGATAACTTGTAAAACTTTTCCATTTAAAACTTTAGCAAAATGACCCATTTTTAACCTTTAGCAAGTATAAGTTCCTGAAGAACCAGTCCATTTAAGGATAGTGTTTCCCCCTGAAGTTGTAATAGTTGGGCTACCAGTATAAGTGCCTGTATAAACAGAAGTTGCTACTGAAATAATAACAATACCTGATCCACCAGCCGCACCGTTTCCGTTGTTATATCCGCCGCCGCCGCCACCACCGCCTGTATTAGCAGTACCAGCAGTACCACCAGCAGCATTACCACCGCCAGCACCGCCACCACCAGCACCACCAGCACCACCACTAGCTAAACCACCGCCACCACCGCCACCAGCATAGGTAACGGAAGAACCAGTAATTGTGCTTGCCGCACCAGCACCACCAGCCGTGCCAGCAGTTGTTGTGCTATTTACACCTTGTGCAGTTGCACCGCCGCCACCACCACCAGCTTGTCCAGTAGTGCCATACCCACCTTGATTCCCTTGTCCAGCAGTTCCTAAACCTTGTCCACCTGAACCAACTTGTGTACCACCACCTGAACCACCATTACCACCATTTATTGGTGAGCCATTGTAACCACCACCTGAACCACCACCAATTGCCAATACATTTATTCCAGTTCCGACTAATGATGAATTATTACCATTAGTTCCGTTACCGCCACCAGCACCGCCGCCGCCTATTGTTGCAGTTAATACAGTTCCTGAAGAAAAATTTTGAACTGAACTTAAAAGTCCACCAGCACCACCGCCGCCTGAAGTGTTATAGCCAGCACCACCACCACCAGCAACAACTAAATAAGTAACATTTATTCCTGATTGTGCAACAGTAATGCTTCCTGAACCGTTAGTGATAGTAATACCTTGACCAGCAGTTAATGTAGTTCTAGTAAAGCCTGTGCCATTACCAATATCTAAAGCACCGTTTGCTGGGGTTGATGTTAATCCTGTACCACCAGAAGCAACTGCTAAAGCATTGGCTAAACTAACTGTTCCATTTAATGTAGTAGTTGATGTACCAGCAGTAGAACCAATAGCAATGTTAGTTGTAGAACCAGCAAGACCGCCAGTACCAATATTCATTGTTTTGGTAGAGCCTGAAGCAGTTGCACCAGCTTGAATATTAGTTGTTTGACTTACTGTAGATTGCCCAATAGTTTGCGTACCAGTACCGCTAGTTCCACCAATAGTTAAAGTACCTGATGTTTGCGATGTGCAAATACTGGTATTACTGCTTGTTTGACTTGTAGCAAAAGATGCTGAATTACTAGTAGATCCGCTAAAACTTAATGTTCCAGTTGCCGATGGGCTACTCATTGAAGGGCTAGATAATGTTGGGCTTGTACCTAAAACTACTGCACCTGTACCAGTTGCGGTACTAAAGTCTGTAAATCCAGATTCCCAACTTGCCGCAGTAGTTCCTGAAGTTAAAATACAAGTAACCATTGCGGTTGTACCTGAAATAACTTTAATAACTTGATTACCACCTGAAGAATTTACTGTTATATCACCTGTTGCGTTATTAACAATATGGTATGACCATCCAGTTTGCAAAGTGCTTGTTACTGGTAAAACTAATGTTTGAGTTGAAGCACCAGTAAATATTTGATAATAAGTGCTTGTATTTGTTAGGGTTGTTGTACCAGCCGCAGTAGCAGTTGATGTAAAGCCTATCAAATTAGCCATTGCTTGTGGTGCAGAAGTAGCCCCAGTACCACCGTTAGCTAAAGCTAAAGTACCAGCTAATGTGATTGTTCCACTAGAAGTAATTGGTCCGCCTGAAGTTGTAAGGCCCGTAGTGCCACCTGATACATCAACAGAAGTTACACCACTAGCAGGAAGAGCTGAAGAAGTCCAGCTTGTTCCATTACCAATAATTGCATAATTATTTGTTGGTGTTAATCCAGCAATAGTTGATAAATCAGCATCATAAGCTTGTACTGTTGATCCAATAGCAGCAGGTTGTAATGCTGAATCAGCTTTAGTTCCTTGAGCAGCAGTAGCATATGCTGTACTATTTGTAGTTGCAGCAGTCCCTAAACCTAAATTAGTACGTGCAGTTGCTGCATTATTTAAATCAGATAAATTATTAGTAGCAATTAATGCACCAGACAATGAAGCATAAGCGTCTAACCATGCAGAACCATTCCATACTTTCATTGAATTTGAAGATGTATTGAAATATAAAGCACCAGTTAATAGTGCATTACCGTCATTATCTAATGTAGGAGCAGAAGATTTAGGACCTAAGTATCGATCATCAAAGCTATCATAAGAAGCTGCAGCATTAGCTTCAGAAGTTGCTGCATTAGTAGCTGATGTAGCTGCATTAGTTGCTTGAGTTGCAGCAGTAGAAGCAGAGTTGCTTGCATTAGTAGCTGATGTAGCTGCATTAGATGCAGAAGTAGATGCAGCAGATGCTGAAGAGGAAGCGTTAGAAGCCTGAGTAGTAGCTATTCCTGCTTGAGTAGTAGCCGTACTAGCTGAGGTAGACGCACTTGATGCAGAGGATGCTGCATTAGATGCACTAGTGCTGGCATTAGAGGCTTGAGTAGTTGCTGTAGTAGCTGATCCTGAAGCGGATGTAGCTGAGTTGCTTGCATTGGTTGCAGATGTGGTTGCAGAAGTCGCACTGTTTGAAGCATTAGTTGCTGAAGTGCTTGCTGCACTTGCTGAATTAGATGCATTAGTTGCCTGTGTAGTTGCAGTAGATGCAGATGTAGCAGCATTAGTAGCAGATGTACTTGCTTCACTTGCTTTGGTTGTGGCTATACCTGCTTGAGTAGTAGCTGTTGAAGCTGATGTTGAAGCTGAAGAAGCAGAACTAGCTGCGTTAGTTGCTGATGTTGAGGCATTGCTTGCAGAAGTAGTAGCCGATGATGCAGATGAAGAAGCAGAAGTTGCTGACGTAGAAGCATTAGATGCACTTGTCGATGCGTTAGAGGCAGAAGTTTCTGCAGCAGCCTGAGCAGCTAGTGCAGCATCTTTAGCTTGAATTGTGATAACTGCCTGAGATGAAGCATCTTGTGTAGCGTCACCAGTTCCACCAGGACCACGATAGATGCCCATTTAAACTTCCTCAGATTGTGCTACAGTTTTCTTAGATTTTGCTGCAGATTTAACTTCTTCTTGTACT
>Ga0209087_1002019_pt1 | contig 11640 bp, 10 predicted proteins | sample S_130805_EF_Meta_FD_187321 | JGI IMG/M metagenome (GOLD analysis project Ga0209087, IMG submission 187321) | Freshwater microbial communities from Lake Simoncouche, Canada to study carbon cycling - S_130805_EF_MetaG (SPAdes) (version 2) | ecosystem: Environmental > Aquatic > Freshwater > Lake ...
AAGCCATTCTCGTGACCATTGTTTGGTCAGGTGTGGTGTCTTTGGTCTCCTTCAAGCTGGTTGATTTGACAGTGGGTCTGCGTGTTTCTGAAGAGGCTGAGCGCGAAGGCTTGGACATCACATCACACGGCGAAACTGCTTATCACGGTTAATCCCCAGAGATTTTCCAAAGACTTTCCGAGAAGTTAGTCTCCAATTTAACAAGCCCGCTTCGGCGGGCTTTTTTTTGGCTTGAATTAATTCACAATGAAGCATTGAAAGAATTGCAAATCAACATCCATATGACACCCGCGCTGATCACCCCACTTTGGCATCAGGTTACAGCAGAGCCCGATATCTTGGGGGAATCGCCCTTTTGGCAGCCGCATGAAGGCCGGCTGTATTGGGTTGATATTCCAGGGAAACGCCTGCGCCGGATGAAAGTGGCCAACATATTCAGGCCATCACGAGAGGTTGACAATTGGCGTTTGTCGGAAGAGCCTGGCTGTTTTGCACCCGTTCTGAACGGCGGTTGGGTGATGGCCCTGCGCAGTGGGGTCTACCGCGCCGAGGTTTGGGGTGGAGAATTGACAATGCTGGCGCCCGCGCCTTATGACACCGAGACGCTCAGATTCAACGATGGCAAGTGCGACCCCGCAGGCTTTTTTTGGAGCGGCAGCATCTACGAGCCACGCGATCAAGCGGCCGCTCATTTGTATGCGTTGCAAGCAGACGGCAGCTTCACGGTCAAAGCGGGTCATGCCATGGTGGCCAATGGCCTGGCTTGGTCGCCCGATGCGCAAACGCTTTACTGGTCAGATACTGCCGCTCATTGCGTTCGCGCTTGGGATTACGAAATGGACGGCCAGCGCTTGTCAAACCCCAGAGTTTTTGTTCAATTTCCAGCCAAGCCCAAAGACTGGGTTTATGGCGCTGACGTGGCAAAAGCCTATGCAGGCCGTCCCGATGGGGCTGCTGTTGATGTGGAGGGCAATTATTATGTGGCCATGTACGAAGGACATCGACTGGCTAAAATAGCACCCGATGGAGCTTGCCTGGCATACATTCACACACCGGTTCAGTGCCCCACCATGCCTTGTTTTGGTGGAGAAGACTTGCGCACCCTGATGATCACCACGTCTGCACATGGCCGCAGTGATGCTGAAATTGCAGCCTTGCCTGCATCTGGCTGTGTTTTTGCAACCAGGGTCGAAACCCCCGGCTTGCCAGTGAATTTTTTCAAAGACTGACCCATGAACGCCATGAACCCTGTAAACGCCAATGCCTCAGCGCTTGGTCAAGGCCCGGATGTGGTGTCGCTTCTGGAAACCATTCGCGCCGCGGCCTCACAGCCTGAGTCGAGCCGTCCTCGGTTTCGCATTCACGGTTCGGGCAGCCATGATTTTTATGGTGAAGGTTTAGAGGGGCAGTTGTTGGAAACCAGCGGCATTCAAGGTGCTGTGCGTTATGAGCCCAGTGAATTGGTCATCACGGTGGCCGCAGGCACCCCTTTGGCGCAAGTCGAAACACTGCTGTCTGAGCATGGCCAGTGCTTGGCCTTTGAGCCCCCCCATTTCCAAAGCGAAAATTCAAAGGGCCAAGCCACGGTGGGCGGCATGGTGGCATCCGGACTCAGCGGCCCTGCACGCGCCAGTGTGGGTGCCGTGCGCGATTATGTGTTGGGCCTGCGCTTCATCAATGGGCGTGGCGAACACCTCACCTTTGGCGGTCAGGTGATGAAAAACGTGGCGGGTTACGATGTCAGCCGATTGCTGGCAGGCAGTTGGGGCACACTGGGTTTGATCACCGAAGTGTCACTCAAGGTCTTGCCCATTGCACCGGCCGAAGCATTCTTGATGTGTGCGCTGCCCCAAGCGCAGGCGCTGAATTTGTTGCACCAATGGGGCGGGCAGCCCTTGCCATTGAATGCCAGCTGCTGGGTCAAAGACACCACACAAGCTGGCGCACCAGAGATGTTGTTTGTTCGATTGCGAGGTGCGTTGGCTGCAGTACAAGCGGCCAAGTTGCGCATGTCACAAGATGTGGCCAAGTTGAAGAGCGAATTGATTGCGCAAGAGGCGGAATCTGCTGCCAAAGATTGGGCCATGTGCCGAGATCAAGCCTTGCCATTTTTCACAAACGACAGCACCGAGCCTGACATGGCACTGTGGCGCTTGTCTGTGCCGCAAACCGCACCCGTTTTGAAATTCCCATGCAACACAAGCGAAACTCTCATTGAGTGGCACGGCGCACAACGCTGGATCTGGGCGCCGCTGACGGACGCACAAACTGTTCGGCAAGTCGTTTCAGAGGCAGGTGGACAAGCCACTTTGTTCAGGCGGCCCCAGCAGGCCAATGCCGCAAGCAAGGTGAACACCTCAGCCATGACGCCACTGGACACCGTACAACAACGGATCCAACAAGCGTTGAAAAATGAATTTGACCCACTGGGCATTTTTAGCCCGCGAAGACTGAACGCGTATTTCTAAGGCGCCCCATGCAAACCCAACTCGCACCGGAGTTTCAAAACACCTTGATCGGCCAAGAAGCCGAGGCCATCTTGCGCCAATGTGTGCACTGTGGATTTTGCACCGCCACCTGCCCAACCTACCAACTGATGGGCGATGAACTAGATGGACCCCGCGGCCGCATCTACCTCATGAAGCAGGTCTTTGAGGGGACAGAGCCCACGCGAAAAACACAGCTGCATTTAGACCGATGTCTCACTTGTCGAAATTGCGAGAGCACATGCCCTAGCGGCGTTGAGTATGGCCACTTGCTAGATTTGGGTCGCAAAGTGGTGGATGCCAAAGTGCAAAGACCTTTGAAGGAGCGCGCACTGCGTTGGGCACTCAAAGAAGGCCTGACCTCTTCTCTCTTTGCGCCTGCCATGAAGTTGGGCCAAGGCTTGCGAGGATTTCTACCGAGCGCATTGAAAGCCAAAGTGCCTGCGCCACAAAATGCAGGGGCATGGCCGCAAGAAACGCATGCTCGCAAGGTCTTGATGTTGGCTGGTTGTGTGCAGCCTGCCATGATGCCCAATGTCAATTCGGCCACAGCCCGCGTGCTCAGTGCCTGCGGCATTCAGGTTGTGGTTCCGCCCTCCGCCGGTTGCTGTGGCGCTGTCAAGTTTCACTTGAACGATCAGGTGGGTGGCTTAGATCACATGCGCCAAAACATCGATGCTTGGTGGCCTTGGGTTGAACAAGGGGTGGAAGCCATTGTGATGAATGTGTCGGGCTGCGGCGTGACGGTGAAAGAGTATGGCCACCTGCTTCAACATGATGCGCAGTACGCTGAGAAGGCGCGACGCATTTCCGAAATCACGCGCGACTTGAGTGAGTTGCTGCCCATGTGTTTACCGGAACTTCAAAAGCAATTGAAGCCTGAGCTTGTCGCTGAAACGGGTGTGCTGGCGTATCACCCGCCTTGTACCTTGCAACACGGCCAACAACTCAAGGGCGGTGTTGAGTTTCAATTGGGACAGCTTGGATTTAAATTGCGCGTGGCCGACAATGAATCCCATTTGTGCTGTGGCTCAGCAGGCACCTATTCTGTGCTGCAAGCCGATACGGCTTATGCCTTGCGCGACCGTAAGTTGGGACACCTGAAAAACTTGCAGCCTGTGGCCATTTTGAGTGCCAACATTGGCTGCATCACGCACCTTCAAAGTGGCGCCGACGTACCGGTTCGGCATTGGGTGGAGTTGGTCGACGAGGTGCTATCAAAAAGCCATTGAGCCCGTTTCAAGGAGCCTGGAGTCGCAGAAGGCGACATTAAGCAGCCAACGCAGCAAGAGCGGCCTCAATGTCGTGGGCTATTTTCTCGGGCTTGTCCATGGAGGCATAGCGCTTCAGAACGCGGCCATCACGCCCCACCAAAAACTTGGTGAAGTTCCATTTGATGGCCTTGCTGCCCAACAAACCGGGCGCCTCGGCACACAACCATTGGTACAAAGGGTGTGCGTCGGCACCATTGACATCGATCTTTTGCATCATGGTGAAACTGACGCCGTAATTGACTTGGCAAAAATTGGCAATGACTTCGTTGCTCGCAGGATCTTGGTTGCCAAACTGATTGCATGGAAAACCTAAAACAGCCAAGCCTTGTTCTTTGTAGGTTTGATGGATTTTTTCAAGACCGCTGAATTGGGGTGTGAAACCGCAGGCACTGGCGGTATTCACAATCAGCATGACCTGACCCTGCAGTTGGCGCAAGGCCATGTTGTGCCCATTCATTTGGACGGCTTCAAAATCGTAAATTGTTTTCATTGAATGGGCCTTCAAGGGTGTGAATCAATATGACCTTCAGCCATGCAGCTGATCATTTTTTGCCACATCGATCAGGTGGTTCATGACTTCACTGTGGTCTCTCAAATTGCGCGCATGCCAACGTTGGATGAGCCACATAAAGAAGGCCACCACAAAGCCAAAGGCGGTGATGGCGCCAAAGGCTGACAAGCCCATGCCGGTTGAAAAACTGTAGAAACCACCCAGCAACAAAATACACGATTGCTCGTTGAAATTTTGAACCGCAATTGAGCGGCCAGCACCCATGAGGTTGTGGCCACGATGTTGTAACAGCGCGTTCATGGGCACCACCAAGAAACCGCCCAGTGCGCCCAATAAAATAAGAAACGGCGCCGCCAGCCAAACATTGTCAATGAAGTTCATGGCCATGACCAAGACGCCCATGGCAATGCCCAAAGGCATGACCAAGGTGGCCTGATGCAGCTTCATTCGAACCGATGCCACCACCGCACCGACCGCAGTGCCAATGGCGACCACGCCCACCAAGCTAGATGCCTGTGTGGTGCTGTAACCCAAGGCCGCGGCACTCCATGCCAATACGATGTAACGCAGATTGCCGGAGACGCCCCAAAACAAAGTGGTGGTTGCCAAAGAGATTTGGCCCAAGCGATCTTTCCAAAGGAGGGTGTTGCAATCCCAAAAATCGGGCAACAGCGCCCATTTATTGGCGGGCATGTTGCGCATGACCACGCCTGTGTTTGGGATTCGAGTGTTGAACCAAGCCGCAATGGCATATAAAACAATGAGAAGCAAAATGGCAGCCTCGGGTGGGGTGTCGATGCTGGTTTCAATGAATGGCAAATCAAAACTCAACAAGTACTCAGACACATGCGGGCTGACCAATTGGCCTCCCACCAGCACGCCCAAGATGATCGAGGCAATGGTGAGACCCTCAATCCAGCCGTTGGCCTTGACCAATTGTGACGCTGGAAGCAGTTCGGTCAAGATGCCATATTTGGCCGGTGAATAAGCAGCGGCGCCCAAGCCGACGATGGCATAAGACAACAAGGGATGCGTGCCAAACAGCATCATCAAGCAGCCCAACACCTTGATCGCATTGCTGATGAACATGACCTCACCTTTGGGCCTGGCATCGGCAAAGGCGCCAACAAATGGCGCCAACACCACATAGAACAATGCAAACATGGGCACCAAAGCAGCACGTTGCCATTCTGCGCCACCACCGATGCGAATGAGTTCAACCGCCGCCACAAAAAGCGCGTTGTCGGCCAGGGAGCTGAAAAACTGGGCCGCCATGATGGTGTAAAAACCGCGCTTCATGAAGTCATGCTTTGTTAGGTTAGGCCAAGAGCCGAGTTCAGGGGGGGTACATCGAGTGTTCCAACTCTTGAATTTCTCAAGTTGGCGTTAGTTTCGGTTATATCACGCCATGAAGTGACACAATCTAGGCAAAGACCTTATCGAACGCTTCCACTTCACCCGACTGTTGACATGCCAAGACCGATTCAGGCCACCATCGATAGCCAAGCCCTGCGACACAACCTGACGCAAATCAAATCTTTTACGCCCGACGCCTTGGTCTGGGCCGTTGTGAAGGCCAATGCCTATGGCCACGGCATTGAGAGAATCTTCGATGGCTTGCGCGCAGCAGATGGCATTGCGCTGTTGGATTTGACCGAAGCCGAAATGGTGCGACAACTCGGTTGGCGTGGACCGGTTTTATTGTTGGAAGGCGCCTTTGACGCGCGTGATCTAGAACTTTGCTCGCGCCTGAATTTGTGGCATGTGGTGCACACCGAGGCGCAGATCGACATGCTGGCCAGTCACAAAACACACCAGCCACATCGGGTCTTTCTCAAGATGAATTCGGGCATGAACCGTTTGGGATTTTCACCTCAAGCATTTCGTGCGGCATGGACACGCTTGAATGCATTGCCTCAAGTGGATGAAATTTCCCTCATGACGCATTTCAGTGATGCCGACACCCACAAGGGCATAGAGCAAGCCATGAGCGTTTTTGCCAAGCACACCCACGACTTGTCGGGCGAGAGAACGTTGTGCAACAGCGCGGCCGCATTGCGCCACGGCAAAGACCTCAATGCTCGGGCCGATTGGGTTCGAGCAGGCATTGCCTTGTACGGCAGTTCGCCCGATTTTCCCTTGCAAACGGCTGATCAGTGGGGGCTGAAACCGGTCATGAGTTTGAATGCGGCGATCATTGGTGAGCAACACTTATTGCCCGGTGACACCGTGGGCTATGGCTCTACTTTTACGGCAGACAGGCCCATGCGCATTGGTGTGGTGGCCTGTGGTTATGCCGATGGCTATCCGCGCAGTGCACCTTCCGGCACCCCGGTCAGCGTTGCGGGTGTCCGGACACAAACCGTGGGCAGGGTGAGCATGGACATGCTCACCGTTGATTTAACAAATTGTCCTCACGCCCAAATTGGCAGTGAAGTTAACTTGTGGGGGCGACCCCAACAAATGCCACACAGCGCGAGAAATACCGATGGTGTCTCGATCGATGAAGTGGCCGCCGCAGCGGGCACCGTGGGGTACGAGTTGATGTGTGCCTTGTCTGAGCGCGTGCCCGTCAAAACACTTCTCTAACGCAAAAACGCGTCATAGCCTGTTTTCACAATCAGGCCAGACACCACCACCAAAAATACAGAGCGAACAAAGCTTGCGCCATGTTTCATTGCCAAGCGGGTGCCAATGATGCTGCCGATCACATTGGCAACGGCCATGGGCAATGCCAGATGCCACCACACATGCCCTTGTAGCGTGAACAATGCCAATGCCGCAAAGTTGGTGGCGGTGTTGACCAATTTGGCCGATGCCGATGCGTTTAAAAAGTCGTAGCCCATCAAGCGCACATAGGCAAATACAAAAAAACTGCCTGTACCCGGACCAAAAAAACCATCATAGAAACCCAGCACCAAACCTACTGCTGCGGCAATGACGGCCTCTTGGCGCCCTTTGAATCGAGGCTGATGCAACTGCCCCATGTTTTGCTTCACCATGGTGTAGCCCAACAAAGCCAACAACAAAAATGGCAAGGCCTTGCGCAACAGCTCCGCATCCACTTGCGTGACGGCCCATGCACCACACAGTGAGCCAATGAGCCCCGCGGCGGCGGCTGGCAGCAATGCGGCCCATTGCATGTTTATTTTTTGGCTGAATTGGTAAGTGGCAAATGCAGTACCCCAAATAGCGGCGCTTTTGTTGGTGGCCACCAATGCCGCTGGCGGCGCTGCAGGGAAAGTTGCAAACATTGCTGGAACCAAGATGAGACCGCCGCCGCCCACAATGGAATCGACCATGCCAGCGAACAGCGAGGCCAAAGAGACGATCAAAAATTCCATGAAAAAAAAGCGTCGCTTTCGCGACGCTTGTAAAAAGTCACATCTCGTTTTGGATGTTTATGTTCGAGTGGTTTGGGTGTCTCCTCTTCCCTCAAAACGAACCCAAACTGCAGTTCATCGAGTGAAGAAAATATAGCGTGATTCATGAGCGCAGAATATCAGGGATTTCCCGTGTCTTGGGAGACCCGTCACTGGCAATCGCAAAGCATGGGGCCTTAGGCATCTTGGGATATCCATTGCGCGGCCTTTTCAGCAATCATGAGAGTAGGACTGTTGGTATTGCCGCTGGTGATCGTGGGCATCACCCCTGCATCCACCACCCTGAGCCCCCTGATGCCTCGCACTTGCAAGCGGCTGTTAACGACCGCCATGGGGTCGTCGTCTCGGCCCATTCGGGTCGTGCCCACTGGGTGAAAAATGGTGCTGGCAATGTCGCCTGCCAAGCGAGCCAACTCCTCGTCCGTTTGGTATTTCACACCGGGCTTGAATTCTTCGGGCTCATATGCCGCCATGGCGGGCTGCGACATGATGTGCCGGGTCACTCGCAAGCTGTCAGCGGCCACCTTGCGATCTTCATCGGTGCTTAAATACTGAGGCGCAATGGCGGGCGCCACATTGAAATCGGGGCTCTTTAATGTGACGCTGCCGCGACTGGTGGGATTTAAATTGCAGACACTGGCGGTGATGGCTGGAAACGCATGAAGGGGCTCACCAAAAGCATCCAAGCTCAAAGGCTGGACATGGTATTCAAGGTTGGCCCATTCTCTTTGAGGATCACTTTTGGTGAAGGCGCCCAATTGACTGGGAGCCATGCTCATGGGTCCAGACCGAGACAGCGCATATTCAAGCCCTATTTTGGCCTTGCCCCACCAGCTCTGCGTTAAAACGTTCAAGGTTTTGGCATGCTTGACTTTGTAGACGGAACGTATTTGCAAATGGTCTTGTAAGTTTGTGCCTACACCCTTTAAGTCAATGGTCGAATCGATTCCGTGCTCTTTCAGCAAGGAGGCGTTGCCAATGCCGGAGAGTTGCAAAATGTGCGCTGAACCGATGCTGCCTGCGCTCAAAATCACCTCCCGTGTGGCGCTGGCCGTGACGAGTTGATGTCCATCCCAGACCTTGACGCCCTGACATCGCTTCATGCCATCGGCATCGTTTTCAATCACAAGGCTGGCCACCTGTGCCTGCGTCCAAAGCTCAAAATTGGGACGACCATAACAGGTGGGTCTTAAAAAAGCCTGAGCGGTGTTCCAGCGGAAACCGCTTTTTTGATTGACGTCAAAGTAGCCGACGCCTTCGTTGAGTCCTTGGTTAAAGTCATTCAAAGCAGGAATGCCGGCCTGTTGGGCCGCCAAAGAAAAGGCGTCAAGCACATCCCATTGCAAGCGTTGTTTTTCAATTCGCCACTCGCCACCCGCACGCTTCGCTTTGAGCAGATTGAAATAATTGGGGTTGGCCTCATCGCCGATTTTGGTTGACTTCATCAAGTCGGGCATCACGCCTTTTGCACCATGAAACGCCGATGCGCCCGCATGGTGGTCTTCGTGAAACTTGAAGTAGGGCAGGCACTGGTCCCAGCGCCAACTGTTGTCGCCACTGAACTGCGCCCATTGGTCGTAGTCGCGAGATTGGCCGCGCATGTAGATCATGCCGTTGATGCTGCTGCACCCGCCCAACACCTTGCCACGAGGGTAGCGCAAGCTGCGCCCGTTCAAGCCAGCGGACGCCTCGGTTTCAAACATCCAATCCGTGCGAGGGTTGCCGATGCAGTACAAATAGCCCACGGGAATGTGAATCCAGTGGTAGTCGTCCCGCTTGCCTGCCTCAATCAATAAAACGCGTTTGCTGGCATCGGCCGACAAACGGTTGGCCAAAAGACAGCCCGCAGTTCCTGCGCCAACAATGATGTAGTCGAAAGTGTGATCATTCATCGTGGTATTTTGTGCGCAAAGGGTCTGTCAGCGGCCTGCTGTTTGAGATTACTTTGCAGTAGGCATGACAAACTCAGCACCTTTGCCGATGCTTTCAGGCCAGCGCTGCATGATGGATTTTTGTTTGGTGTAAAAGCGCACACCTTCTTCGCCATAGGCATGCATGTCGCCAAACAAACTGCGCTTCCAACCACCAAATCCATGCCAGGCCATGGGCACAGGAATGGGCACATTGATGCCCACCATGCCGACTTGAATGCGCCTTGAAAACTCGCGCGCTACATTGCCATCGCGCGTAAAGCAACTCACACCGTTGCCAAATTCATGGTTGTTGATCATTTGAACAGCCTCGCCAAAATCTTTCACATGAATACAACACAAGACAGGACCAAAAATTTCTTCTTTGTAAATGCGCATGTCGGTGGTCACTTTGTCAAACAAGGTGCCCCCCATCCAAAAGCCATTTTCACAACCCTGCCCCGCTTTTGAGCCGTCAAATTGACGGCCGTCCACCAACAATTGCGCACCTTCCGCAATGCCAGCATCGATATAGCCGGTAATGCGCGCCTTGGCAGCGGCAGTCACGATGGGGCCCATTTCGGCATCCAAATTGGTTCCATTTAACACTTTCAAGGCGCGCGTTTTTTCCAGCAACAAAGGCATCAATCTCTCGCCAACATGGCCCACCAACACCGCCACACTGATGGCCATGCATCGCTCACCAGCAGAGCCATAGGCTGCGCCCATCAGGGCATCAACCGCCTGCTCAATGTTGGCATCGGGCATGACCACCATGTGGTTTTTGGCGCCGCCCAGGGCTTGAACGCGTTTGCCGTGCTTTGCGCCATTTTCGTAAAGACTGTTGGCAATGGGTGTGGAGCCCACAAAGCTCAGCGCTTTGACATCGGGATGTGAGACCAAAGCGTCAACGGCTTCTTTGTCGCCTTGAATCACGTTGAAGACGCCATCGGGCAAGCCTGCTTGTTTGAGCAATTGGGCCATCAACACGCTGGGGCTAGGATCTAGCGGGCTGGGTTTGAGAATAAAGGTGTTGCCACACGCAATCGCCACGGGGAACATCCACATCGGCACCATCACAGGAAAGTTAAAAGGCGTGACGCCGGCCACCACACCCAAAGGCTGGCGCAGTGTCCAGTTGTCGATGCCCGTGGAAACTTGGTCGGTGAAATCGCCTTTCAGCAATTGCGGGATGCCGCAGGCAAACTCCACAATGTCGATACCGCGAGTGACCTCGCCTTGCGCATCGGTGAACACCTTGCCGTGCTCTGCGGTAATCATGTGGGCCAATGTGTCGCGATGCTGGTTAAGTAACTCTAAAAACTTGAACATGACCCGAGCCCTTCGCAGCGGTGGCGTGTCTGACCAAGCCGGGAAAGCAGCTTGCGCCACTGCCACGGCTTGATCCACGTCACCTGCATGGGCCAAGCGAACGTGACCAGAGACGAGGCCTGTAGCGGGGTTGAAGACTTCTTGCGTTCGGTCTGAGCCGCCGGCCGTCGTTTGACCAGAAATGAAATGTTCGATGTAAGAGGAGTTCATAAATAACCAGGTTAGCGAAATTGATGGCAAAATAATTGGAGTCAATTGTCAAATAATAATCGTTTGACGTCTTTAGATAAATGAGGGAAGACACTGCGTCTTCAAGGAGATCTCCATGGGTACTTTTATAAAATTAAGCGCTGCCGATGGCGCTCAGACACCAGCTTATGTGGCGCAGCCATTATCGGCGCCCAAAGGCGCGGTGGTTGTTCTTCAAGAAATATTCGGTGTCAATCAACATATTCAGGAAGTGAAGGCTTTTTGGCCATTGCGCCGGCGGTCTTTCAGCGCGTTCAAGTGGACGTCGATTTGGGATATGGCGAAGCCGACAGGGCCTTGGGCATGGGCTTGAAGACGGCTGCCGAAGCTTTGCCCTCCCCAGGCGTTTTGCAAGACATTCAAGCGGCCATCGATCACGCGAGAGCCCAAGGATGTGACAAAGTCGGCGTGGTGGGTTATTGCTGGGGCGGCTTGTTGTCTTGGCGAGCAGCCTGTTTGCTGAACGACTTGTCTGCTGCCGTGACCTATTACGGA